>Ga0307516_10008959_pt1 | contig 11218 bp, 10 predicted proteins | sample 19_EM_MG_FD_203310 | JGI IMG/M metagenome (GOLD analysis project Ga0307516, IMG submission 203310) | Populus trichocarpa ectomycorrhiza microbial communities from riparian zone in the Pacific Northwest, United States - 19_EM | ecosystem: Host-associated > Plants > Roots > Unclassified | place...
GGGGAGCGTATGGTATCTTGTCCGCGGATCCCCCCTTCCTCGAGCTCCAAAACGGGTACTGGTGGTATTCGATGAACATAGATAATTTCCCTATTACTCGATATGCAACATAACAACAGATGCGCTCGCAATGTGCATAACTTGCTGATCCTATATCACAAGTCAGAAATGCCTTACACACCAGAACAACACGGCGCCGTTCAAGGAGGAGAGGATATCTCCAACCCCAGGCCGTGCGTTACGGTCCTCCATCCAGGACAACTCAACGGTCCTCCACAATTCGTCGCTGAATCCAAGCCGTTTCGCCCCATCCGGTTTCATTGGTCGAACCCCTTCCACGATCGCATTGACGGCGAGAATATCCGACTGGAACTCGACGTAGGGATGATGTCCGCATAATACCTGAATATCACTCGTCAACTATTCGCAGCAACGAACGCGCTTGCATGAACACCTACCTCGTAGACGACCATCCCGAGAGCGTAACAATCGGACTGCCTGGTAGGCCGATTGTTTTCCGATTCTGGCATCCCAAACCTCTCCGGATCTAGCAGCTCAGGACTCATCCATCGACGGGTCCCCCCGCCAGTGAATGACATAAGTGTGTCGTTTGAAATTAATGATGCCCGAGAGGCTCCAGCGGTAGCGCGAGTTGTGACGCCAGTGATGGTCGACAGACCGAAGTCGGCGATGCAGGCTCGGCGGTGCTTGTTGACCAGAATGTTCGCCTTCGTAGACGGCCGGGGTGTAAGCATGGAGGTATTTCACGGCGAAAAACATGAAGGGTAATGTGGGAACGTACTCCTTTCAGATCTCCGTGTACCATGCGGAGGTCATGCATGTGCTTCAAACCTTTCGCAACGCCGGCCAACTGAACGGTAGGCATTAGCAAGGCTTCTGCAAGGTCAAACGAGAACGCACCAGCTCAGCACGGTTGACGTTCTTGTCCCTCTCAATAAATTCGTTGATGTTTCCGTGCTCCATCCACATTGAAACCAGAGCAAACCGGTGCTTGCTTAATGTCACCCCAAGCAGTGGTAAGATGTTGGGGTGGCGGAGGTGTTTCCATGCAACTCCCTCTCGGCAAAACCCCTGCAATCCATTTACCCGGACCGATATAATGGTGTAGGTGAAATACTCACGCTGCGGATGGCGTCCAGATCACTGGTAACATATGCGCGCACAACTTTGATAGCTACCCGACGCCCTTCATACCAACCCTGCGATACATCGGCGAAACCACCGCACTCGACTTCCACGGAGTCTTCCGAACAATCGGGGATGTGCATGGACGTCGGGATCACACGGTACCGGCTGCATGTTTTGCAAAGCTGATTGAGCAACTTTAGCCGCTCCCGATCTAACATGGCGTCATTCTCGAGTTGCTGCAACTCGTGTCAGCCTTCCGTGTCAACCTTGGGGGGGGTATGGAAAGCTCACTTCGTTCATTTCGTTAACACGCTTCTGGATTTCCGGTTCTGTATCACGCAGAAACTGGAAGAAAGAGGTGACCCTCTTTCCAAGTTCCCGTCGCGCTGTTTAGTGTTTGGGACATTCAGTTATCAAGAGGTCCCCGCCATTTCAAGCGCTTAAGTCACCTTGTTCCCGTTGACCAGACGCCAAGAATACATCGTGCATAGCGGAGAGTTCACACCGCTCTTTCGGCTTATGGCTCCAACCGGTTGTGATTACGTCCCAAACGCGGGGCTGCGACAATCGACTCCAGCGTGTGTTTGTTGTATGGGGTGGTCGTCTACCGAAACGAATACTGGTGGACATATCCTTGACATTACTTCCATGATAGGGTAATACCCCTGTGAGGACCTGATCGTAACGGATCGTTTGTTTCAAGTAATAGTAGGATGCTTTCCAAAAGGAGGTACGCACTGAGAAAGAAGTCATCGCAACGGAGTAAACATCGCTCTCTTTGGAAATGTCAGCCCCCCCGGAGGCAAGACCATAGGGTATAAGTTCCGGGGCAGTATATCTAAGAGTTTCTGGCTGATAGTGCCTGGATTGGTACGCGGACGTCGCTATGATCCCAAAGTCTCCGAGACATGCCTGACCGTCAGGAGTAATCAAGATGTTGTTCTAGACGCATTGAGCATCAGCGTGCGGGTTCACTCAATCCTTCAACGCTTCGCCTACCGGACTGATGCTACCGTGCAAAATAGCGGACCTATGAAGATGCATGAGGCCGCGGCACACTTGTGCAAGCTATTACAGGCGTTGTTAGTAGATTATCCCCATCAATCTCCACCAACGGGCACGTACGAGTATCAGACGATCAGCACCCGGGTTCACTTTGGTGTACTGGGTAATGTTCCCATCTGGCATCCACGGGCTCATGATGCAAAGCGGAAATAGTGCCTCCGAAACCCGGACGACGGGGAGCACGTTGGGGTGAGAATTGAGCTTCCCCACTTCGACCACACGGTGGTATGTCTGGTATGCAACGAACTGAGTACGCCTCCGATTGAATAAAATGGTTGCCGTACCCCTTTGACCGCCCTCAGGTTGTACAGGTAATGTCCCCGAAACACCTTAACGCACACTGGCTTCCCATGATATTCTCCCCTCCAGATGTCTGTCCATCCAAGAGGAGCGTAGTCCGGGGGTTTATCGCGCAGTTCCAAACCGGGGAAAATTCGCGATCCACGGAGGAGGGCGTGGGTTAAAAGTCTGGTCCACGGGTTCGAACAGACACCTGTGCCCCGCCATCCGGGTACGGCCTAAACACCGGAGGCGTCAGACACTGAGAGGGGATTTGGCGGGGGAGAGGTACCTTACGAAACGTCTCCGCCAAGGCGGTCGCTTCCTCTGAGGACAAACCTGTTGGAGAAGCTTTGCCGCGTGATATCACCTTGGAGATCGACGATATGCGTTTGTGGCCTTCTTCCGGGGTGGAGTTGTCCTCGCAAAAAATGGGAAACGTGTGCAACAGGTCCTCCCCCAATCGAATGAGGTCTTCGGTACCAAGGGGGGGAAACTCAACTCAATCATCCGTCAGTTAAGTACCACTGCTTAAGTTCAATTAGGTTGATGGCTCACTCTTGGAAGGGTCTGCCCATTTCTCGGCGAAAGACATGGCCGCTCGTCCAAGCGGGAAGCTAGTGGCGGCAGAAAGGGAGGGGTGCAACTCGCTGTTGATGTTGAACGGGAGTGTACTCCCGGCCTCGTGGGGACGTTCCTGGTTCTGGCCACTCGGTAATCTGAATTAGTTACGTAAAGTAGCGTCACTTGCACGAGGGGATGAAGTTTCTCCAAATTCTGGACGCTGACTACTCCCCCTTTCTGCTTGGCACAGCCGTTCCCGGTCCTCAGCTCACGGTTTTGACCTCCGCCCAAGGTTTCGCACCGGGAACGGAGTCGCCGGGGCCACCCTCGCGAACCACCATGGTGACCAGTGGGGTGGCGGGTTCGATCACCCCGATGCCCGCATCTGCCCAAACGTCACGGGTGGCACAGCTCGTATCACAGGCCGTGGCAGTGCGGTGATTGGGCTAGTAATTCAAACGAAAGGGGATCAGAAACCCACGGTCCTTGCAAATCGCACGCCGTAACGACCTGACTGCGATTCAAATCTCGGTGAGAATTGGGTGACAGAGAGCTTCGCCGACCTCCGGCGAACCTACCTGCACCATCCCGATAGGCCCTAGTATCAGCGATCGGTCCTGATGGCCGTCGATCTCCTCGATGTAGCTTCAATGAATCTGGGAGTGCCGCGGCCGATCCAAGTGGACGAGTCAATAGAGACGCAGATTTTCAAATTCTATTTGTTCTGTCAACCTGCGGGGTTATTACATGATACCACACCGATTCCTCCACCGGAATCGAGTAGAGTCGGGTCTAGTGGTGAGCCTCGTCCTTTGGCATATCAGCCTCCAGGAACGACAGGAATACGTCCGCTCAGTCTTTGCGGAGGCGACCTGGCCGACATCAGTGATGGCGGTGGAAGGAATGGAAACGGGTTATACAGGGCGAGTTCTGATGCAAGGCAGGTGGAGAGGGAGCGGAGAACCCTTTCACGGAACCGACGTGGTCACTCACAGCCCAAGAGGAGGCACGAGGTCGCGAATGGTTGTTGAAGCTGGGGTTGAGGGACACGGGGTATGGTACCTTTGGCGTTGGCGTGTAAACCTTGAATTGAATTCCTTGAGGTACAAGTACTGGACGAAATCTACGCGGAGTGAAACGGAAGAGTTGAGCGTATATCACGTCTAGATTAACTCCAGGGAGGGACAAACTTTTTCAGAGGATAGAGGAGGATGACGGGAACCTCGTGGACCTGAGAGCAGTCCGTGCCTAAACGGGTGAGCGTCAGAGTGCGGGAAAAAATCGGAAATTTCCGGGATGTGGGTTGTGAATTTGGATACAAACAACCAATATAGCTTGCACGGCGACGAAGGACATGGGGGAGGGTCGAAAGATTAGAAGGGAACATGGATCGGGATGAGTTTGGAGAGAGGTCGGATTCCAGGCGCGATCCCACAAAGTCAACTCTCCATCGCATCCGAAATTCCGTCATCACACAACCCCATTTACCCCGGGCCAGGTTCTGACCACCGCCGTCCGTTCCACTCCCTTGGTCCCTACACTACGCCGCCGGAAGGGTAAAAAATACTCTCATCCGTGTCGAAAGCCCGGTAAGGTTTGTCGGTTCCGATCAATGATTCAATCTGCATCACACTATCCCGGTGGTGACCATCGCGAACACCCAACACCCTCAGATGAAATCCGAACCGAGCGGCCCATCTGTCCCCACGAGCTGGCCACGTGGATTCCTACTCCTAAATGAGCCCGAGTAGCGCCTCGCGCATCACGCGCTGCATTCAATCTGGGCGTCGAGCGGCCTCAGAGTCACCCCCTTACTTTGACCGCGATGACACCTCGGAAGAATGCTGGGAGGTTCGCAGGGAATTCAATCTCAACCCTCACGGGTACGTATCGAAAGCGACTCTCCATCGTATTCTGCCTGACTGCCGTGATTCCAAAGGGATCGAGCTCCTAGGAAGCATCGTTTGGTATCGGAGCAAAGCCATAATCAAGAAGATCTCCAAGGGCGGTCACTCAGAGACCCCCTCCTCGCACCCACCCTCGAGGAAGCTGCCGCAAGAACTCGTTGAGATGATCATCGCCCATGTCCTGCTCGACACACCAACTCTCAAAGTCTGTTCTACGACCTGCCGTTCCTGGTATCTTGCGGCTCTACCCCACCTCCATCATACTCTCACTCTCCGCCAGTGGGCTTCGGACCCAGTACGTCAAGGATTTAGCCCACTTCAAAAGCTGGGAAAGATGCGGTTACTACCGTTTGTAACACGACTCCGGATAGTTTTGAACTTCGCTGGTCCCGACCCACCGAGAACCATTGCTACCCGGAGCGCTCCGGTTCACTTCTCCGCGCTCACAAACATCGAGGAACTCACAATTGAGGTGCTGGACTTCCGTGACCTCGCCCCGCAGATAGAACTATACTTCGGACATTTCGCGCCGAAACTGCGGTCTCTCGCTCTCAATCATCCAAGGGGCGCCCGCCGCGATCTGCTATTCTTCATTGGATTGTTCCCGAACCTTGACGACCTCAAAATCACGTACAACGGGACCGATGAGAGGATACCAGTGCATTCGTCTGTTCCACAATCCGTGCCTTCCGTGCGAGGATGTTTGGCGTTGAGATCATTTGGAGGGGGAAGGTTTTTGAGAGAACTATCCGAGTTGTGTGGTGGCCTGCGATTTCATTCCGTGGACCTGGTTGGAGCAGAGGGTGCACGCCTCTTGTTGGACGCTTGTGCCGACACACTCGAAACTTTGCGTGTTCACCCTGGCTACTGGAACGGTATGCAGTGTTCCAGAATCTCTTAATCCTCGTTCGTCTGATGATCCGCAGGAAAACGCAAAATCTTAAGAAACTTCGATCTATCGAAATGCAGGTCGCTCAGGTCTCTTGAGATCACCGTCGGGAATATCACAAGACGTTCCAATGTCACTCCAAGGTTTCTCGGGGATCTGTTGTGCACCATCACCTCGTCCGTGTTCTCTGAGGTCGTCATTGTACTCGAGGACGGTGACATCTTCGATTGGCGTTTATCCCAGTGTGGGCTGTTCAGTTTAGTGCGGGGTATGTATGAGGTGAGGCCGTTCCGCCTGGTTTTTGGTTTGGAGGTATGGGAAGGTGACCGGAAGTACACTACGGAGAGTTTGAAAGGATATATAGACGCGGAGGCAGTCAAAGGAGCGTTGGAGTTTCTTCCCTACCCACCAGCCATCGTCTTCAACACCCGTGCGGCGCGTGCCCGGTTCGCATGATCACGGCCCATGGTGTTTCTCCACAGTTTGTATGACTAGTCGCCAAATAACCATATATTTGCAACGTGGGGAACCACACCATCGGCCTTCAACGGAGAGACGAACCCTACGGTCATCGAGTTCAAGCCTAGTTGGGAATAAGTGAGAGGTAATACATCCTCAACGCGAACCCCCATGGTTCGGCGTGCCCTTCCTCTTCCCCCGAGACCACCCCGGGCCTCGGCGCGAAATTGTGTTCTTCCTCCAAACGTGACGAACAGCACAGCGCACCAGCGAAATTACCAGGCCCGTGTCCGCAGAGGGACCATTGCACTGAGTACGTGGGCAGCCAGGATGTTCTCCCTCGGTTTGTCGACTCCTCAGGAGGTTGAGTCCGATGATCCGGTGATCGACATCGTCGAATGGTCATAATTATGTGCGGGAAACATCGCGAACACCCAACACCCTCAGACAGGATTCGAATCGAGCGACGCACCTATCCTCACCAGCCGGCTCCGTGTGCTCCCTACTCCTAAACAAGCCCAAGTGACCCCTCACGAGCCGGGTGTTGACGGCCTCACCCTTTTACCATGGCCGCGATGTCACCTAGGAAGTATGGTGGAATATTCGCAAGGAATTCAATCTCGACCCTCACAGGTGCGTGTCAAATGTGGCTTTTCATCGTATCCCGCCTGACCGCCGTGATTCCAAAGGGTTCAAGCTCCTGAGAAGCATCATCCGGTATCGGACCAAAGCCATAATCAAACGGATCACCGAGGGCGGTCACCCGGAGACGTCCTCCTTGCGTCCATACGCAAGAGAGCTGCCTCAAGAACTCCTCGAGATGATCATCGCCCATATCCTACTCGACACACCAACTCTCAAAGCCTGTTCCGCGACCTGCCGCTCCTGGTACATCGCAACTCTACCCCACCTCCACTACACTCTCACTCTCCGTCAGCGAGCTCTCTTCCCAGCCCATCAAGGACTCGAGCCACTCCGAAAGCTAGGCAAGATGCGGCTACTACCGCTCGTAATACGACTCCGGATTATTTTGAACTTCGCTGGTCCCGAGCCGTCGGCGGTCATCAATGCCCAGAGTCCATTTTACTTCTCTGCGCTCACGAACGTCCAGGAACTCACGATCAATATGTTGGACTTCCATGACTTCGCCCCGCAGATGGAACTATGCTTCGGACACTTCGCGCCGAGGCTGCGGTCTCTCACCATGGATGCTCCGAAGGGCGCCCGCCGCGATCTGTTGTCCTTCATCGGATTGTTCCCGAACCTCGACAACCTCACACTCACACACAACAGAACCGACGAGAATATGCCAGGGCATTCGGCCGTTCCGCGCTCTGCGCCTTCCATGCGAGGGTGTTTGACACTGAGAGCGTCTGATGAGGAAAGCTTTTTGAGAGATTTATCCCAGTCGTGCGGGGGCTTGCGATTTCGTTCCGTGGACCTGGTTGGAGAAAGGGGTGCCCGTTTCCTTTTGGATGCTTGTGCCGAAACGCTCGAGACATGGCGTGTTACCACTTCCTACCGAAATAGTATGGGCCGTTCTCGAAATTCCTGTTCCTTGTCCATCCAATTCACCAACCCATAACAGGAAGGCGCGAATACTTACGACGAATATTTGACCTATCGAAATGCAGATCGCTTCGATCTCTTGAGATCACTGGGTGGAACGTCCGCGTCGAATGCACCCCAGCTCTCAGGGATCTGTTGTCCACCATCACGTCGTGCGTGTTCTCTGAGGTTGTCATCGTAATTGGGGACGGTCACACCCGCGATCTGTTGCCACCCCAGAGTGAAGCTGTGTTTAGTTTGGTGCTGAGTCTGTATGAGGCAAAGCCGTTCCGCCTGGTTTTTAGTCTGGAGATATGGGATGGTAACCTGAGGAGTATCGCGGAGCGTTTGAAATTGTGTGTAGATGAGGAAACGGCCAAAGGAGGGTTGGACTTTCTTCCCTGCCCACCAATCATCATCGCCAACACCCGCGCGGCGCGTTGCCCTCCTAGACTCTGTGAAGGCGAGGAATCTAGGTTTCGCTATACTTTATACCATTACTAGTTTATATCATTACTAGTCGCCAAACAACCATATGCTATCATCCACCGCGTGCGGAACCAGGCCGTCGGCCCTCCACGGAAGGGATAATTTATCCGAACTGTCGAAATCTTTGGGCTTCACGGGTGGAGCACGCACAATGTACCTGTCATGTTGCGCTGGCAAGAACAGGAAGACTCGGAGGTGGAGACAATCTGATCCTTTTAGTCCTCCACGAGGCACTCTAGCATCCATCCATCGACTCCAGGATCAATACGCCGCGGCGAAACACAGCAGGGCTTGTTGCGTTGGGAAGAAACGAGGTAATTGATTAGGAGGATGGGCGATCATGAGGTTCGGGGACGGAATAAGGGAACAATGGAAGATGTTGTTTATCGCGGGCGCATGTGGTTGTTCTATTAGTACATACAATTGAATAAGTGGGTGGGTATCTATGAAAGTCCAAAAGGTTGACCTATATCTAACATGATGGGTTTATGATGACGCAAAACGTGGAGGGGGAGAGGAGGAGGAGGAGGAGGAGGAGGAGGAGGAGGTACGATTGACATCCAAAGGGCGACACAAAGATAGCGAGCGAGAGCGATTTGATTGACGGAAAGCGAGGAACGATAGGATAGGGGTAGATTGATTGGAGGGTGAGCTTAGGCCTTGCTGGCTCGCTTGGACCTTCGATTCTCGGCGTAGCACAACCCAGCGACCAAGACGAAGAGGACAACCGGCCAGGGTTGTAAACCCGAGGATTGTGCAAATTCTGTCCACTGGTACCGCATCTCGACGACTTCTGGAAGACCGAAGAGGCAGCGGGAGTTATCGGCCTCGCGCTTCGTGAGCGCCGGTTCCGAGGTGGACGAAGATGCTTCACGAGCGTAGGTGTAGGTGGTAGCGTTTTGGAAGACATCGAGCTGTTGCTCGGTGATCGGTTGGTTGCAGACGTCAGCGTATGCTGGAGAGATGGAAGTCAATCCCACATGCAAAAAGCGAGATCTGCGACCGAACGTACCTCGTAGTCTGGAGGGAATCAAAGAGAGAACCTCAGGAAGATGATCCTGAGAGACCTGGTCAACCGAGCATTGGATGCACGATTGGAGGATATCAGGAAGAACTGCGGAACAAATGCAAGACGCGTCGCGTCTGCAGTGCTTTTGAGCGTCAACGACTGCCTGGCAAACCGCTTGGCACTAATACACCGCGGTCAGAACGATTGAGAGGGAGATAGAGAAAGTCCGAGGGTCTCACCTGCTGCGATAGCAGGGTGTTGGATGTTTCTGGAGTCATTCCGCAAGCGGAGAGCTCGACGACAACCTTGGACGTCGGCATGGCGTGTGCGGACCTGAGCGAGGTCCAGGTGAGGATGAGGGAGAGAATCAAAGAGTTGAGATGCATCCTGAGGGTCGAGAGGGAGACGGGTGAGAGACGGTCATCGCTTATCCTGTCCTATAAATCTGGCGGAGGCTAGTTTGATCGAGGAGGTCAAAGACAATAAGGACGGGGTCTGTTACGTAACACTCTTTTGTCCTTGCGACCGCTTCCCGTCGTCAACTCGTCTTTTGTTCTGGTCCAGGCACACGTCGTCGGTCCCTGTACATGGTATCCCCGCCCAGGCTCCCGCCATCACCGCGTGGCTGCCACAGGACCTGTTCGTGTCCACCACCATCGAGATGAGCCTCCCTCACGAGTTGCTCGACGAGATCTTCGGCTACATTCCTCTAGACGACTGGAAATCGCTCCGAGCGTTCTCGTTGGTCGCAAAGTCGTGGGTATCTCCGGCCCGGAGGCGACTCTTTTCCTCCGTGGTGATCACCGAGGAAAACTTCCTGTCGTGGAAGGACAGGATTTCGCCTACCGACACCATACTGCTCGAACACGTCCGTTCGCTCCGGTATTTCGCAGCTATACGGTCCCCGTGCTGTGTGCCCTTTCCCATTACCGACTTCTTCATCTACCTCCCTTCATTCCACCACCTTCAACATCTCTCCCTGTGCAGCATGCGCATCAAATCAGAGATCTCCGAGCAGCTCGGGGCGTTCTCCTCATTTCGACACACCCTCCAGTCTTTAACCTTCCACGCAGCCACCCTCACATGGTTCGCGTTCATTAAGATCGTTGACTATTTCCCCAATGTCAGGGATCTCGTGGTTTCGCGCCCTCTTTGGGAGATCCACGACCGGCAAGCAATCCCTCTCTCCAGGCCACTACGCGGGAAACTTTCCATCGACCTGCCCAAGTGTCGTGGCCTCCCAGCCTTCTCTGGCCGGTTATCTGGACTGAAGGTGGAATGCGATGAACTCGTTATCATCGGGGGTTTCAATCCTGGACCGCCCACTTCGCACTACCAGCACGTCGTGGACACTTGTGGAAAGAGCCTCAAGCGCCTGAGGTTGAGTTCGAGTGCCTGTACGCTCCAATCTATTCGGGACAACGCTGAACGTTAACTGACACAACCCTTTGATTTTTCAGTGGGCGACCCCTTGACTCTCAAACGTTGTGCAGAGCTTGGCCGGCTCGAGGTACTCACAATCCTCCCAGGAGAAGCGGAACGTGCCGTTATCTCCTCTATCACTTCCATAAACCTTCGTACGATCGCATTTCCGTCGGACACCCATGGTTTCTCGTCGCACGTTTTGGTGGATCGTCCTCATTACTGGAACCATTTGGACAATACCGCGTGTGGACTTGTCAACAAGCTGCGCGCGTTGGGGTACGAACACACTTTGGAACTTGAGTTTCAACTTGAGTCTGTCGACCCCACGCTATATTTGGGGGGCTTCCTAAGGAATTTTAGGGAGAAGGGACGGGTGAGGGTCGTAAATACATCGAGTGGGGAGGTTCTCGACCTTGCGGTTCGTTTTTTTTTTCG
>Ga0307516_10008960_pt1 | contig 11217 bp, 14 predicted proteins | sample 19_EM_MG_FD_203310 | JGI IMG/M metagenome (GOLD analysis project Ga0307516, IMG submission 203310) | Populus trichocarpa ectomycorrhiza microbial communities from riparian zone in the Pacific Northwest, United States - 19_EM | ecosystem: Host-associated > Plants > Roots > Unclassified | place...
GTATCCCGTCGTTTGCCAGATCATAGACGCCGTCATTGCTGTGCTTGGTCCGGACATGCGGGAGTCAGCTCGGACCAGGACGCTCATCCTGAACCTAGTACATGAATTTTCGGTTGAAGATGACGAGGGGATATGTGTAGAAGCTATCAATTGCATCCAACATTTCCTCATGTTCGCCCCCGAGCACGTCAACATACCTGATTTGGTCACCCAGTTCCGGACCCACCTGTCTTCCTCCCGACGTCCGCTCAAGCTTGCGTCGATTAACGCCCTGTATCAGCTCGTACAGAAGGATGCATTGGCAATGTCCAAGTTGGGAGGGGACCAGCTCGTGGAAGATCTGTTCGGCATGCTCGACGATGATTCCTCTGTTCAGGGGGTACGGAACGTGATATCAAGCTGGCTGGAGCAGACGGTCGTGCACAATCCATCTGCGTGGATCGATTTGTGCCAGCGCATCATGTCTCGCACCACCGCCTCGCAGCAGGTCGCGGATGCTGCTTCCCGCCGTCAGAACGAACGAGATGATGAGGGTGAATCTTTGAACTTTTCCATGTCGCAGGATGGAGGGATGAGCGGGCGGTCGTATCTTACGTCGCGGTGGAGGACTCAGCTGTTTGCGCTGCAGTGCCTGCATAGTATATGTACGATCGTTGTGAGGAGCGGGCGGAAGGAGCATTTTGATGCTGCGTATGCTCGTACTTTGGGGGTACCAGCTGAAGGGTTACTTCTTTCTCGTGTCCCGGATCTCATCAAGATGGCATTTACGGCCTCTGCGGCGTATGTCACAGAGATTAGGTTGGAGGGTCTCGTCGTCTTGCGCGACGTCATCGAGGTACATTGAACTTGTTTTCCTTGGGTATGTATGCTTACGAAATTGAGTCTATTAGATCTTTGCAAGCGTTCCCGACCCCTCTTATCCCGATGCCCTTCTGTTGGAACAGCACCAAGCACCGATAACAGCTGCACTGACACCGGCTTTCTCCTCGGATTCGACTCCTGAGATCCTGGCGTCTGCGGTTGGTGCCTGTGCGATATTCGTTGGTTGTGGTGTCGTCAAGGATGTGTCAAGAATGGGCAGGATTCTGAAGCTCTTAACTGCGGCACTGGAGCAGTCCAAGGGTAAGTATGATTCCGTTTATCATGAATACAAAGCGGATGTTGTATGCCTCTTCTAGATTCGGGCATGGTCTCTCTGGGAGAAACCGGGCAGTTGAGCCCCAACGCGTCTGCGATGTTGAGGATATCGACACTCTCGGCTTGGGCTCAACTTCAAGTCGCCACGCCCCGCCGGGGTTATCTAGAGAATGTCGTTAAGCCTCATCAATCGATACTCGCATCTCTGTGGGTTGCTGCCCTCCGTGATTACGCCAGCATCCGGATCGATTCCGAGTTCCTCAACGATACGTCCACCGTTGCGCTTGATTCGTCTTATTCAAGCCTTGGAAAAGAGGTCCTTTTACCTGTAAGCCTCCCACGTCTTCGTGTCTTCTGTTAATCTGAAGGTAATGCCAGTACTATAACAAATCGTGGTCAGTGATTCTGCAAGCAGTCGCTGCTGCGATGGATCATGGTGACCCGCATATTTTGGCGGCCATGGACGGGGAAGAGCCCACGTCTACATCAAGGCCTGCGACAGCTGGCAACCGTCAGGAACCGACGACTTTCTTCTACGTCGTCTTCGGTCTCGTGTACGAAGCCCTGGTCACGTCATCGGCTGAGTCGACGTCGGCCTCCTCGACTCGTCAAACTCTCGTCATCGCAGCTCTCCAAGCATTGAAATGTCTGGTTAGACCGGAGTATTCTGGCAAGGTGTTCGAGGAAGCCACCATCTTTGAAGAGTTCATCAGCCTCTGTTACCGGATTGCTATGACGGAGCCTGCAAGCGTTCAAGTCCATTTAGTCGATGTAATCTCGTCATTTGCTTTATCCCAAGGGCACCAAACCAGGTAAGAATCGCCTTTGATGTGTTTCTTTTGCCTCTGAACTGCTGCAGTTCTGGAGACGAGCTCTCGCTTACCTCGCCGAGGGCACATTGCCTCAGAATTTGCGCGTATATTATCCGGCATTCAATATCTTCGCGTGGCCAGCTCATTCGTGAGTCTCTCTCTGATGAATCTCCTATTCTCATGGTCATGGTTCGTGTCTTCTTAGAGGGAGATGTCTCTGATCGTATTAACATGATCGGGGCTTCTTTGTCCGCCTTCACCTTGGCTGCTTCGATCACCTCATCACGACGCGAGGATATCCGGGGCGTTGCTGTGCATCTCTATAGTGGTGAGCCCTAATCCGCCATTACCTTTGTCAAAGCGCTTACCTTCACCAGAGCTTTTGAAGGATGAATCATCGGAGATTGACCTCGTTGGCCCGACCTTCCCGGCCCTCAAGGCAATACTCGACCTGCCCCGTGATATTGCTTCAGATTCCCAGGAGAGATATCAACGACTAGTTCATGGACTGCTATCATCATGCTTGCTCAATGTTGACGCAATGAGGTCCGTTGTCGTTCTTATACATCTGACCGAGTCTGATGTCGATTCAGTGGCCGGCAAGGCTCAATCTCGAGGAAGAAAACCAAAAACAATCTCTTGGCAGCTGTACTTGTTCTGACCGTAATCCCGCAAACAGTGAAAGTCTCGGAGGAAGTGGTTGAACATTGTTGTTTCCTGATCTCGCAAAAGCTGTTGGAATCGGATGAGGCACGGTTTCGTTCTGTTTCATGAAATTTGGCCTAATATAAATTGATTTCAGATGGCTCTGACGGCCGCCCATTGCGCAAAGACCCTCATCGTGGCCTCAGCAACAGGAAACCCGACGCTTCTTCATGTTACTCGGCTGCTAATCCCAGGCTTGATCGAGTATATTGCCAAGATGGCACCGCTTGTCCATGAAGGATCGATTCCAGAGCCTCATGTTGCAGCAGTGGGAGAAGTTTGGAAAGCATTCTCTGCGTTCTTTGCGTCGATACCGGAGCCCCATCGTAAGTCGGCATCGCCATTGGTACATTGGCATCTTTGACAACCGTGTTATAGGTGTTCGTCTTTTAGGCGTCATACTACCGACCCTTGGACTTTTGTTATCGACCTCTGAAACTGCTCCTACGCTAGTTTCGTCGCAAACGGTGGCCCAGTTGCTGCTGTATGCTACGTCCTCGCCGGCAGCATTCAAAGATGCAGCAGCCCAGCTTGACGTCTCGACGAAAGAGCTTTTGGAGCAGTCTCTCAGACGTGCTATGGGCGGCACAATAAGCGCTTCTGTGCAGACCGTTACAAAACCGCAAATTTCACTACGGTCGTTCTAGATAACTTCTCAACCAGAAAGGTTGTTGTATAGATTGGTTCGACGCTATCGTCTATTCATACATCATTTCCCTATATTCTAGGATCCTCCTGTCTAACCATGGACTATGAAGGAAATCATGATCATATGTTTACTCAGTACACAGTCAGCGTGACCAGAAACCCAGCTGGCGATGTACTGACCTCGTCCGATGTCTGTGCTCTGACCACCATTACCTGTGCGATGTGATAGCCATTTCTCACATAAATTAAATCCGGCTTGTGTTGCTTGACACTGGTTGAGTGGGCCGCTGCTCCGCACAGCAGGTCCAAGCTCTAAAGTTCGTTTAATTAGGCCAACGAATTATATGACTGCGTGGTGACCTCAACAATGTGTCGGACAGCGAATGTAATAAAATAAGACATAAAAAACATGTCTAAAAGCATTCGTCGCAGCATAATACCTTATCCATCTGTACTCGTCCATCCATATGTTTGTGTCCGTCGCCTTAGGTTTGTCCAACCTGTCCGTGCCTGTACATTTCGTGCTCGCGTGTCATTCAGCATGTCCGTGCCTGGGCGTTTCGTACTCACACCATCCATCCCCACATAACTGTTGCGGTAGCCAGTCCCCACGTGCTCGGCCCTTGGGCTTCATCCCTACTCGTTTGGCCACATCGGACCACCACATTCCACCTAGGCGTTCACCCCATACTTTCATCCTCGGTCATCCCGCTTGTCCATCTCCGTCCCATCCAGGGCATTTCGATAGTGACGTCCAACGGTGACAAGCCGGATTGATTGTGATCCTACAGAACCAGATAGGGTCATTTCCGATACGTACAAGAGGATGCCCTCCCGCGAGAACCATCTCACAGCAGTGCAAATCCACTACAAGTCATGCCTGCCAGGATGAATAAATCGTGAAGGGTCTAGAGAGAGACGACAGGTGGTTTCCAGGATAGACGTGATCACAAGTTCGGTCAAATCGTCTCACGACACCGACTATGTTGAAGACGGTACTTACTTGGAAGCAGTGGCGGTCTGGGAAGCAGAGGTTGATGCCAGTGGGCGGGATGAGAATGGAGGGTGGACAATGGAGGAAGGGCTACAGAGGCATGGTGAAGGCGATTGTGGTCCAGGCGGTAAAGATTGACGTCGATAGGCCAGTGGACAAGTGTCGGGGCGGCAGAGGGCTACAGATGTGTGGTGAAGGTGGTCCGGGTGTTGATGATCGTCAACTCCGACGGAGATCCCCATACATAATAGATTTGCCACTGCCTGGCCCGCCTGTTTTGCAATAAAACAAATTCAAAACGCTACCTGGCAGTCTGAACAGAAGCGGAATCCGGAACACCAATGCTAGCGAAACGCGATGGAGATGACGGTCCACGGAAAAGGTGTAACTTCGCATCAATTTTCAATGACGTCCCGGCGACAGCCGGGAATGGCAGACCTGGCAAGGCTTGGCAATGTAACGACGTCGGGGACGAACAAAGCTGAGACTCAGGACGTCGGTAACGCGTTGACCTAAATTGAAACTCAAGATCTAACAGAACGAACGTTGCACTTGAACCATGTGGCTCCTCAGGGCTGCCCTCACAATGTTCCCACTGCAAGAGAATTTCGGACCAGGGCTGATCCTGATAGGTCTGTGCAGATGCCAGGAAGTGGGTACAAAGTGGTGGTACTATATACGGCGCCCGGTGTGGTCATGACATACGATTTCCACTCAACCACAAAGTTGGCATCGAAAATTAGGAGTTTGTCGGTGTAATCTCGCGTCAATGTGCTAATCTCTTATGAGATATGATTTCCGCTCAAAAACAGCGCGTGGGCGGCGGCCGACGGGTTTCTCACTGTGAAGGCCCAGCGTTCCCATGAACAGAGAAAATGGTTTCGTCGTCATGCCGATTTCGCCGTGGCGGAATGGTATGCCGTATGTACACTGGATCTGACGCAACCTACCCACGGTACAATGCGGTTTTCTTTCCTCCCTCGCTCCTGAGGTAGCACTGCAAATGTCAATTTTGTACTCATATGGTGCTCAGTCTCTTTTTTTGTGGCAAGAGACGGATTATTGGTGGTTTCCCGTCTTTTTGGTGCTTGCCAGTGGTACTGTCGCCATGTTTCTGCCGTGGGGGCTTTGACACTATCACACCGAACGGCGGCAGGTCCGTGACATTTGTGACTCACCGTTTGTAGGTCGCGCCAGATCCAGTGTTGGCACAGCATAGTAGTACGTCCAATGACTCCAATTCAAGACGCGATAGGCTACGTGGCACGTCCCGACTCCCACTGGCAGGCAGGATGGAAATCTGTAACATTTTTCCGTTCGTGACTAGACAGGTTCGATGATCATCCAGGTTCATCATCCAGGTTCATCATTCGAGCAATCAAGTAATAGAAACTCGGTCAATGTAAAAAAGCGGGTTCACTCCGAGTCCGGTCGCTGGCACTGCTGTCATCAAACAGGCCTGAGACTAGGTCCCTCTCGACTGCCAGGGTCTATAAGAATGGCGACCACGTTATTCGATTCTTACCGGCTCCCCACACTTCTCTGATGTTCCCTCTGCCTCTGCGCGTCTTTGTTGCCGCAACTTTCATTCTTTTGCCAATCCACACGTCCGCCACTCCCTCTGCTAAAATCAATACCACGGTCAACGCAAACTTGTCAAAACCTGGCACTGCTGACAACCCCACACTCAACTTTTATACTATAAAAGACGCCTATTCTGGCAAAGACTTCTTTGATAGCTGGACATGGGAGGCGATTGAAGACCCGACCCATGGACGAGTCAACTATCTCAGCAAGGAGGAGTCCATTCGATTGGGTCTTTCTTATGGTGAATTCTCCGCACTCCATACTTATCTAGAGAGGGTCAAAGTATGTTCTCAACTCTTTTTCGTTATAATTATAGCCTCTGGGGACAAGTTCTTCATGCGTGTCGACTCAACATCCATCGTTTCACCCTTGTCCCGCGGCCGGGACAGCGTTCGGATCAGGTCCAACGCGATTTATGGCGACTCGGTGGTTATTATAGACGTCTCCCACATACCATACGGATGCGCTACGTGGCCAGCATTTTGGACGTTCAGTCGCAAAGGTCCTTGGCCACATGGTGGGGAGATCGATATCATTGAGGGTATGCTTGTATCTCTCTTCCTCTGACGCTTGGGACCCGTTCTGAGGTCCGTGTATATCATTGAACAGGTGTCAATTTGAACAAGGTGAATCAAGAGACCGTGCACACGACTCCGAACTGCACAATGGAAGGTGTACCACGCAAGGAGTTAGGGTACGTTTCAAGTTTCTTGCAAGGTTTGTCGCAATCTTTCTCATTGTGACTTGTCTTTTTTTACAGGAGCGTTACATCGACCAATTGCGACGTCAACGTCAACTTCAATTCAGGCTGTGGCGTCCAGTCGAGCAGCCCATACTCGTACGGGCCCGCATTCGCCGCTGCCGGGGGTGGATGGTACGCACTGGAGAGGTCCTCCACGACAGGGATACGCATATGGTTTTGGTCCAGGAACCAGCACCACTCCGTGCCACTCGATGTCAGGTATGACCTTGGACATGTCGTCCCTGCCCATTGGGGTGTTCCTGATTCCGACTTCCCAACGACGGCGTGCAATTATGAGAGTCACTTCGATGACCATCAGTTGATTTTCGACACTACACTTTGCGTGAGTTTCTTTTTTGAGGTTGATTCCGAGCTCAGGCTGATTATCCTCTCTCGCTTACTTAGGGCGATTGGGCTGGGTCGGTGTATCCTCAATCTGGGTGTCCAGGTACTTGCGTGGAACGTGAGTTTTCTGAGAGAGGGGTGATCACTTCATCTTAGTCTAACTCTTGCTAGATGTTAACGGCAACCCGGCTGCGTTCAAGGATGCGTATTGGGAAGTTGACTCGGTTCGCGTTTACACCCCTTCTGGATAGGCCCAAAATATAGGCCATAGATGTATTCCCTGGCTTGTGGGTTGAGTTGTGTCGTCCAAGATGCTTTCACACAGGAGGAAGGTGCCAGTAGGCTCCGTGAGCCCATTATAATCCCATCGTAATACCATTATTTCCCGTATTTAGGAGCCACATAATGAATGAAGAGAAGATTTATTTTCTAGTCATTCAGCAGGGACAATGTGCTTACGTTCCACTGAGTCAATTCGGATGAATAATTCTGCCACAAACAATGCGTCAACACTCGCGCCGTTTGAACTCACAAACGTTGTCGACCTGGTGTAGGTGATCAACGACAACATGATAATCAACGTGTTCTGGGCGCGCAGGAATCATTCTCCCGATTGGCATGGTTGGTACTTATTCATGTTTTCCAGATCCATGAAAGTGTCGAGATCGAACTCGCATTTTAGTTCTTCGAGGTGTGGTAGGGTGAGCTCTGGATGGGCGATTGGTTGGACCGTCGAGGCAGGCAGGACTGACCTACCGGTGTCAATGGACACAAGTGAGCGATGTGAGCGTTCGAGGATGGGCTACAAATTACACTCCATTCTGATGTGGGTGAGGTGGCAGGAGAGTTTATCAACGCTAAAATCGCGGAGGGTAAAGTTTTGGATACTTCCGAGGCGAGAGGCGAGTCGGCATAAACTTGAAGTTGGCGAAGATAGGGAAGAGTGATGTGCTGAACGACCCAGATCAGTATTTTGCGCGCAAAGGAAAAGAGCTTCAAGTTTTCTAGGTGCCATGGGAGAACGAGGTCGAACGCTGGATCATCCTTGAGACTATCCCCGCCAAATCTGATTTTACACCGTACAAGATTGACCGTCTCCATTAAGATGCAAAGCACGGAGTGTGGGGAGGAGTGTACACCGAGGGTGAGTTCGGTTAGTTGGGACAAGAGGATGTGCAGACTGCGGAGGGCTTTCAATAGTTCCGACTGGCACTTATGCAAGCGGATCGTGAGTTTGCGCAGGAGAGGATGGTCTCCGAAAATCCGGATACCACCATCGGGTATCTCGAGACGATCGCCAAGCGAAGGCGGGAGAGGACGGTCTCCGAAAATCCAGATATCATCCTCGGGTGGCTCGAGACGGTCACTGAAGAGGCCGGCCTTGGTCAAGGAGGAAAGGGTATGTCCAGGGAGGGAACATTTGCAGAGGAATGAACAGAAACCCCCTGGATCGGCGTGCAATTTCAGCCGAGAGATCCTGCCTGCCTGTGAGAGGGCCATATCTGACACAGCCTCACACAGGCTTGAAGAAGTGGTCTGCCATCATCTCAATGTCTAGAGGTGCTGACCCCGAACGGAGCAGAACTGTTTCCAGTAGCTGTCTAGGAAACGGCTTGGAATGTTCCACCTCGATTCGGACGCGATTCCACAGACGATAGTCAGCGAGAGCTACCTGTCACCCTGAGGAGCAGATGTGGCCAAAAGTCATCCGGGAGAGCTAAATGGAAGATGTCGCCGAGAAGTTCTGCTGGGAGACGCTTGTGGGGCGCGATGATGTTTTTAGGCGGTCGATGAGCGCGACGTATTGTTCGCGACGTTTAAGCTGTATTTGACGCTCGGATCGATCTAGGCTGTCCAATTGATTATAGTTTTGTGCGAATTTGGCATCGATCACGTACAATAACGACATCTACACCAAATGCCTTGAAACTGAACGTCGGCGTACCTCGAGTCGCCTTTTTACGACTTGATTTTGGGGACACGTACGTGGCTGAAGAGATAACGTTAGAATTTGCGAAGTCCAGTAGTATCGTCACCATAAAATGTCTCTGTTTGAGGATACAATGCGTCGTTAGGATGCGGTTTAGTGCACGTTACATTCGGCACGTAGGGCCTTCCGGGCGAAGTGAATTTGGAGATGTGGAAGAAGCTGGAAAACGGTTGAGTTCTCCCATCAGCGTCATAAAAACGAGGCGAAATGGAGGAGCAAAGTTGAACGCCGGGAGGTGGACAACAATGGTAATGGGACAGGGGTGAGCAGGGCAATATATCCCTCCTCAAGAATCCGATGAATGTTACGCTTGAATGCGCCAATAAAATATACACCTGAACGGTAAATGGAGCGCCGAGTAGGGAACTGTGATCCTTGCGAGATGTTCTGGGAATGTAGACTAGATAAGAAAGCGTCAAGTTGAAGAACATCAGGACGTGCCACTAGACGCGTAACAGATAGTATCATGATAGATTCTTCCAGAGGCATCGTCAATTTGTCAGGCAAGCCCGAGTCAACACTGTCCTCATTGCACGTGGGTTAAAAATATGGTGTTGACAGGAACAAGGGTCGGAGGTGATAGCTTTACGGAACTTGTACGGGCCAACACGGACAAAGTCCAACGGGAAGAAGAGAAGGTCGGGATTGAGGTACGCGATGGATGCAGCCTGCTGAATGTCGGACCAACTGAATTCAACGAAGGACAAGTGTGACATTGCTTTCCAAAAGCGCGGCCATGAGGATAAACATGTTGACCAATTTGAGGGAGAGTGGGCAGGCGGGGTGGGGTGGGACTGGCAGGTGGATTGTGTGGATGACGCGTACGCGTGAAGGGGTACCGGTGTCTGGTTCTTGACTCGGACTGTAGGTACCTGAATGTTTGAAAAGGTTGCGCGAAGAAAGCCGTTGGAGGCAACTGAATCCACGCGGGAACACACCGTCCATGCAGTATTCGTTTATGGTAGAACTAAAAGTCAATTGTTATCGGCTGAGCTCCTTGGCTCTGAATACGAATAAGAATTTCCCATACCCCATGCCAGTACATATCTTTCCTGGTATATCGGATAGTACACGCGCCTGTCATGTTCCAGTTGCCTGGTTGTACCGCGCGAAAGCTGGGTTCGACTCCCAGGGGAAGACTTTATTGTTGGTGAACATTTTCGCGAGACAACAGTAAGTATGCCACTGACTTGACTCGGACGTCTTCGGATTGTTCCTTGGACTAATGCCGTGAAAGGCTCCGTCACGTGAAGGTCTGCAGGTGGTGAAATTCTTGAACTCGGAAAACACGAAGCATCAAAGAAAAAAATGAGTCATGATTAGGATCAGGATCCTTTACAGGCGTTCCGGCAAATAATGACAAAGCCCGTTTTTTTTTCGGGCTGCTAGGTACTACTAAATAAGGCAGTTTCGGCAATACATCTATCACTTCGCGTCGTATTTCATCTCCACTCTACCATGGATTCCAGTGACATCCTAGACTCTGAAGACGAAATGATTGATATGTTGGAAGATGATGCCATCGAACAATTCGACAAAGAGAACGGCATAACGAAGGAACTTCTCAGTTCCGCGTCCCCTGCAACGGGTAGAGTCACCAAGAGCACTCGTGCGTCAACAGTCTATATATGCTATATGGGGGCTGAAGTAACTACTCTCCTCACAGACTTCAAAGTAATAACTCCGGAAATTGTTGCTCAGTCGACTTCAAAAGCCAAATGCAAGAAAGCTGTGTCTCTGGAGCCAAGTCACATTGAACAGAAGACTGACGCACCTCCAGCCAAGAAGAAGGCAAAGAAAGCTCCAATGAAGCCTCAGAATACTCTGGACAACCAGCTGCCCCCTCCAATCACATTCCAAACAATCTTACATGTCGAGAAACCGCCGCCGCCTGTTGCTGGGAAGGCAAAAGCCTCTGCAAAACCTACCTATCTTGAAATGGAACCCTTTCAGTTCACCATCACTGGAACCTTTGCCAAATTCCTTGACAACATCGCGAAGACTCTGCCTTGCCCTCAGAACAACCTTGTCACGCAAGGGATGCAATGGAAGATGAAGAATGCCGATCCTCACCCGCTCAACTCCGAGGTCGGCTTCAAGTCGATTATTGACAAAGTACTGTATCATTATGACCGTAAGTTCAGTCACTGGTCACACCCAGACTGTGAACTGAACCTGTGGGTACAAATGTCACAGTCACGGTCAGTTCGTGAACCTATCTCAAGACGGGTCACTGAGAGCCCGTTTTTGAGCCATT
>Ga0307516_10008962_pt1 | contig 11216 bp, 13 predicted proteins | sample 19_EM_MG_FD_203310 | JGI IMG/M metagenome (GOLD analysis project Ga0307516, IMG submission 203310) | Populus trichocarpa ectomycorrhiza microbial communities from riparian zone in the Pacific Northwest, United States - 19_EM | ecosystem: Host-associated > Plants > Roots > Unclassified | place...
CCAAAACCTGTAACTCTAGTTGTATTCTCTTAAGAACTTCACTATAACCTAGTGTGAGGACTTCTGGTCAATATAAACTTCCCCCTTCACATTTCTGTTGTTTGATTCTTGTAAGCCCGCGAAAGCCTAGTAATAGGTTTAGTGTGTCTTAACAGGTGCCAGTGGGACTTGCTCCACAACATGACAGAGTTATCAGAGCAGGGTATCAGGGTGGTGTCGGAGCATATGGATGCATTTGATTTGTGGCTTTGGGGGGTCAGATGGAATATCCATACTTTTGCTCTAGCTGATGCTTTCGTGCTCATCCTCTTTGAAGTGATTATATAGTGCAGGTCTACTATTATACCATAACCATGGGGTTGCCTATGGGAAGCTACTGAGAACTATGGGATGCTACAGAGTTGTGCATGTGGCTATGAATGATATATATCATGGGTGTGGTACCAATAGCCTCAGGCTTTTTCCTGATGTATAGCAAATTCTAGCAGTTGTTAATTAGTGGGAGCAAAAATTGTGCTCACCCCTGTCCTCCTAATAGCTATGACCTCTTCGACCCTCCTCGTCATCTTGAGTGTGGTGTTGTTGGACAGACAGTGGCCAATCAAGAAACTAATGACTGAGGCTGCGCAATTGTAGCACTCTGGTGACGTGGCTCGGCTTTCAAACTCCGCATGATAAGCGGCTGATTGGGGCTCTGAGGGAGTTGCCCAATGTCTGGGTTCACGTCTGAGGTTCGGGTTCAGCTGGACAACAAACCTGGACACGTCCTGGAGGTTCGGTTCAGCCCAACCCCGAACATTGAACCCGGACCAGAGGTTCGGTCCGGGTTCATGTCCGGGTTCACAGGGTTCTGAACCACACCAACGGCCAGTCTATCAAGGAGTGCTGGTGAGCCGCCAGGGTTGCTGAACCAGGCTGGGTGGGTTGAGCGGGGTGATGGGGTCGTTCACTTTGGGCTGGTCGTCATCAACGTGGGACGGTGGAGTCATTCCCCACAACAGCGGTTCCAGTCGACGTGGCAGAGCCACTGGACAGTGAATTCAAACTCCGCCCCAAACCCCCCATACCCGTCTCACGGGTAAGGGTTTCAGGCGGGTACATAAATCCGTACCACCGCTGGCAGGAGACGTTACAAGACGGACTTGTAGCCTAAACCATAGCCAAACACATGATCAGATCGTGTGATTTTTGGCGGTGTATCCATGACGACCGCAGGTGATCAGATTATGGTTATCTATACAGGTATGTGTACAAGTCTGACTTGTAATGTTTCCTGCCAGCGGTGCACCCGTACCCGTACCCTCACCGACCCTTGCCCGTAACCCGCACGGGTTTCAAAACCCTTGCGGAACACTACTGCCAGGGGTGTGTATCATGATGTGGAAGTAGTATGCAACAACTTGTTCCAACTTCCAAGTTTCCGTCCTTCAAGCCGTTTGCCCTGAGTGGTCGTTCACCACCCTGTTTACTTGCTTTCGGATATGGATACGCATAACCAGTCTTGAATGCATATTCAAGTTGCCAAATCCTGTTGATCCTGAGCGTTTCGCTTTCTGCTCCCAGTGCTACCCACAGCGTCAAGCTCAGTTGTTAGTCCTGTTGGCCCTCTTATACGCCTTGTTATTTCTCTCCATGTTGCGAGGTTTTCCAAGAGAGGGGCTCGCACACGGGCAAAAAGTTATGATTTAAACGAGTCCACACACGTTGCACCGTTCCACGCCTTGTAAGTTGTAACTATGTATGTCCCGACTGGCAAGACACACTTCACTCAAAGGAAACCAAAAACCAACCTATCCCCTGCGATCCCGCGGTAGATCACGAACCAATTCTACTATCTTGGGCCTGTCCCCTGGGTGTATCTTCCAACAAGGAGTGATGACTCGCCATGTACCCGGATATTCTGGTGGGCAGACATAATGCTTGATCGGTAAACCTGATGGAATCTTCCAAGGCAGTGAGATATTATTGGTTTTGTAGAAAGGTTCTTTCCCGGTCAAAATCTAGAGACGAGTCAATGAGTCCATATCCGGGTATCGGGGGCAGAAAAAAGGACTGAACCTCCAAGCCGACCAAGCCGAATGCGTAGACATCACTTTCTTGACTGAATTTGGGAACGAAATTATCGAGAGCAGATTCTTCCAAGTCCAGTCGGGGAATAAGTTCTGGGGCCATGAAACGAGTTGTAGCGAACACCGTTGCGGTCGTAAAACCTTTTTCTTCCAGAATTTTCGAACGGCCGAAGTCGCAGATGAGGGGTCGCCCCTCGTCGCTGACGAGTACATTTCTCTAGAGGTTTCCTGGCTCAGTCTTTCTACCAGGGATAATTCGATGACAAACGATTTTCAAATCCATATGAATTATTTTCCTGGAATGCAAGTATTCTAAGCCTTGGGCAATTTGGAAAATCTATCATACTCATCAGAATCTAGTTGCGAAATAGAAAGAAAGCGTCACCATTTGCGCGAGATCTGCCTCGGGGTGTTTCAAAAGGTATTCCATTACATGGCCTTGTTCGCAAAAGGGAGAGACAAGAGCTGGAAAAGGCGGCACACCGGTGGTATAACCCAAGAGGGGTAGAATGTTCTTGTGGTCTAAATTATACCAAACGCGCGGTTCACGTTTTAAAAACTGATGACCAAAGTCAGAACGCGCCTAACGGGGGTCCAGAGATGCTAAAACCAACCTTTTCTACGCGTTCTATTTCGTGGGGCTTGGCGCCTCGAAAAACCTTGATAGCAACCTAGTTCTGTTAGGCTACAGAAGTAACGGTGAGGAATCTTTACGACGCACTTGCATTCCAACTTTGGCATGAGGTGCCGTTAAGACACCGCGAAACACATCGGAACTTCCTCCGGGGGAAGCGACATCCTCTGTTTTTCTGACTTGCCTCGTAAGATCCTGAGAGACCATTAGTCGAAAGTCAACATGAAAGGAGCGGGACGAGACTGACTTCGACATCAGTGAGCGATGGTTCATTCATCGCAATAAAGCCGAGGAATGATATCTCCCCTGGAGGTCTCGTCGGCTATTTATCTCGAAAGATGTCCTGTGACAGATGATACTAGACTTTAGACGTGTATGCATCTGTGACGAACCTGATGTTTTTCCCGTCGCGACAAGGTATGCCGATAAACAAATATCAATCAAGGCTTCCGTTTGAAAGAAAACGTACCCCCGGCCACCCATTGGCTCAGGGCAGAACCTAAACATAGACGTACCTCTGACAAGTTTTTAGCTGTTAAACCAAGATCACCGGGCCAGGGCCCGGGGCAGGGACTTCCAAAGCCAATCTAAGCGCTCACTGAAGGAGTGGCTAATAGCTACTCCTTTCCGTTTCAGCAGGAACATTGACTCCTGAGTTGGCCTTTCATCTCCTTTTTTTTTTAAAGAAAATTTCTTCAGACACGGCACTGACAGGTTCCAGAGGACGGGAAAACGCAAAGACGCTGAACACTTCTTCCCAGTCCTTCCCAGTAGCTGCATGGTGGCTTCGCAGACCTCACGATAAAAAGACCCGTTAAAAGTCGCCCAGATGATACGGTCAGCTGCCCGTACAGTAAGCACCTTCTTGGAACCTCGGGTGTCAAGCCTCAGTTCCTGAATCACGTCAATTTATTGGACAATGCCCATCGACATAGTAGAAGATGATGATGTTTAGACTGGATCTCGATTTCTTAATCACTTGATAGAAAGCCACACCTTGTTCACCACACCGGCATTTGAATAGAATGCCGGGATTGTGTCACAGAACGACAACCTTGAGGCGTTGGTGCTGACAGCGGTGCCTAACACGATTCGGTGGGTGTTGGTTTTCTGTGTCCCTACTAGAACGCGGTAACCACGGGTGCACACTGCACAGATCGGACTGGGCTTAGCTATCGAGTATCGATCAGGGTCGAGGGAAAACTTAGCGCCTGCCATTTAGCTATTCATATCACTGGCACATTCCCAAATACCTTTCAAGTTCTCTTTCCATAAAGTGACCTTCCCGTCGCCGCAGCTGACTGCCAATAGGTTACCAGCAAGACTCCACGATACACGCCAAACAACGCCAGGAAATTTGCCAGCAGGAAGAGGCGCGGTGGACGTAGGCGACGTCAAAGTCGAGGACGGATCGAGAGCAGTCTTGACCCAGGACGATGTTGGCGTGTCTTTTGTCCAGATGAGGACCGTCCGATCCTGAGAAGCTGTGGCAATGAGCCCACGAGACTTGCCAAACAGGACCGGTATGTCTGTGAAACCACCTTAAAGTTAACACGGATTTCGACCAGATGAGTTAAGTGCACACCCTTTTAATGTATGCCCTCCTCCAGATGGTTGAATTTGAAAATTTGGAGTTTGAATGCGAGTCGGATTTTTGATGGTTGATTCCCGCTACGAAATAGTGGACTGTTTGATGTGGTGCATGTCCAGTGAGGCGCCGCCACGTGTCAAATGTATAAGAAAGGCTTTGAACTTCGAATGCTGTGCCTACAGCCTAGTACCCTTTCGCACAGCTACCCTTCAGCCTAGTGTCCTTCGCACAGCCTAGTACCCTTCGCCATGCCATCACTGGTCGATGGGGGACTTGTGAGTGACTCCCTTTGCCTTCGTGCATCCACGTCAGCCAAGTCTGAAATTGACCATTAAAGGACCTAAGTAACTCCGTCAGCAGGGAGGGGGGGCATTATATCGCTATCGGAGAATACTCGGATTTCTGGGAAGGGAAGCTCGGCATTTCACGCTGGACGGGACCACAGAAAGTGACGTATTTCAAGGTTTGACTTGCGAATCTTTCTAACAGTTTTGGTTCGGATCAGGTGGGGATCAAGGTTTTGAGAGGTGGTACAATCAGCAAACCCGATTTCCAGGTCAACTTGAAACGGGTGCGACTACAATACATCCAGCTTAGGCTATCATACTGACAGACAATCAGGAGCTGGAAAAACACGGTCGCGTTTGGAAGAGTTTCAACCACCAGAATGTTGCTCGTTTCTATGGCCTTGCTTTCAATTGTGGTGTAATGCCAGCCTTGGTCCTTGAATTTTATCCCAACGGCAATATCAATGAATTTGTAAAGCAGAAGTCTCTAGATGACGCGGCCAAATTATCTTTAGTAACGCTGCTTTTTGATGACTCATTCAATTGACTTCTGACCCCGGATTGGCAGATAAAAGAAGTTGCACTTGGTATGAAATACCTGCATGAATTTGACACACCCACCATCCACGGAGATATACGCGGCGTAAGCTATCTTGTCGAATCAAAAGCCCGTGAACTAACGACACCCCTTCCCGCGAAGGCTAACGTGCTGATTGACGCGAAGGGTCATGCAGTTCTCGCGGATTACGGCCTTGTTTTCATCATTGATTCTACTGACTTCACTACTACAAAAATAGTCGGCACCTGCAGATGGACGGCACCTGAACTTATGATTCCGCCTGAGAACGAAGAGGAATATGCCCCAACATATTCCTTTTCCAGTGACGTTTTTGCCTTCGCCATGACTATCGTTGAAGTTAGTTGCCCCACCACGTTCTTTGTCTGGTTGTAAAGATTTTGTTACAGGTCTTTACTGAAAAACCACCTTTTGCTGAGAAGAAGAGCGACAGCGCCGCCCTTTTCGCTATAATTGGTGGGATGCGACCTGGACTGCCTGCATACATCCGAGCGCAAGGACTTGCTTCCCTCGTCGAAAGATGCTGGAACTCGAACTCCAAAATAAGACCGTCGGCTGATGAAATTTGCAAAACACTTGAACCAGTATGTTTTGGTATATTTAATGATTCTTGATAAGGGCTGACGAGGGGCGGTTAGGAGTCTACTCTGCCGCCCAATCCTGTTCGGATGAGGTTTGTATCCTACCGTGTCCTTCCGAATGATATCTCATCTTCCAGTTTACCAGCAGGTTTTTTCGTTGGCTTCCATGGCTCTTTTTTCAGCGATGAATTCGTTGGCCTATGTCTCTGTTTTCCGTATATCTTTATTTATTCCTTCACCCCTTACTACTACCCAGGGCTCGATGTTTTGCGTTTGGAGTATTTTATCGCATTACCCGGACCTCGTTTAGCCTTATCATGGCACCTGATGTTATTTCGTCACCTACCCGACTCGAATCAGTGGTGGATGACGCAGATGAACCTCACGCGGTCATCCTGGAACCCATGGAGCCACAGGTTCAATGTGCGCCTGCTGACATCGAACGTTGACCACTAGTGACTGAGTGCCAATTTATGGGTGCTTACATAATATCGGAGACACGTCACTGCACTGGTTCCACTCAACTTCATATTATTCCCTACCTGGACCTGGAGCATCATGGTGAGAGCTCCAAAGTTTCTCATCTCCGGGTGATTCAACCATTATGGAAGGCGTCCGCAACAGTATCGGAGTCTGTGCCCATTGAGACTGCCCACGAGGACATGATCGTGAGTCGCGAGAATAATTACCAGTCGACTGGTTGAAGCTCATTAATGCGGTTTCTTCAGCATGATGCGCAACTAGATTATTATGGGAAACGACTAGCAACATGTTCCTCCGATCGAACTGTCAAAGTGTTTGATGTCATAGAAGGGGACGCACAACGATCTGGAGGAGGGCATACATTAAAAGGGTGTGCATTCAACTCATCTGGTCGAAATCCGTGTTAACTTTAAGGTGGTTTCACAGACATACCGGTCCTGTTTGGCAAGTCTCGTGGGCTCATCCGAAATATGGGCACATCCTCGCGTCTTGCTCTTATGATGGGAAGGTGTTGATCTGGAAAGAACAGCAAGGGCAGGGCCCTGCCGTTGGGGCCTGGAATAAGGTGAAGGAGCATACATTACATTCCGCTTCAGGTATGTGATATCCAACGGGTGGAGCGCTCTCCTCATGGAATATAGTAAACTCTGTCTCGTGGGCGCCACACGAACTTGGCGCCATCTTAGCCTGCGCGTCTTCTGATGGAAAACTTTCTGTTTTGACATTCAAAAGTACGTTTCAATGGCCGGACGATTGTGTATGGGAAACTCATGGCAATCCGTAGATGACGGACAATGGGGCGCAGATATTTTCAACGGACACGCGATCGGATGCAACGCCGTTTCTTGGGCACCGGCAATTCTCCCAGGCTCACTTATCTCTCCTCAAACCCAAGGCACCCAGTCCACGTCGACAACAGCTTCCGTTAAGCGCTTCGCAAGCGCGGGGTGTGATAATCTCGTCAGGATTTGGGGTTATAGAGAAGACTCTCAGTCATGGGTCGAGGAAGAGACGCTAGAAGGTCACACGGACTGGGTCAGAGATGTTGCATGGGCCCCAAACATTGGACTTCCACGGAGCTACATTGCCACAGCTTCTCAGGATCGGACGGTCCTCATCTGGACAAAAGACACGCCAACATCGTCCTGGATCAAGACTGCTCTCGATCCGTCCTCGACTTTGACGTCGCCTACGTCCACTGCGCCTCTTCCTGCTGGCAAATTTCCTGACGTTGTTTGGCGTGTATCGTGGAGTCTTGCTGGTAACCTATTGGCAGTCAGCTGTGGCGATGGGAAAGTTACCTTATGGAAAGAGAACTTGAAGGGTATTTGGGAATGTGTCAGCGACATGAATAGCTAAAATCAAGGTGGCCGACATAGCACTGGACGTCTTAAATACAGTATGTGGTTTCCTGTCCCGCATTGCACCCTTCCTGAGGAATTTCTAGTCCTATTACATGTATCAATCGACCATGTTTCAAGGCCGTAAAACGCTGGTGCCAAAACAGAGTGAATGAATCATTGTGAGATGTGTGGGCGCGCGCCCCTATACCAGGTCTGGTAAACTAACTAAGTTATCATTATCGATTTTTTTTTCACCTGCTGTAACTGACCTCATGTTGAAAGCCTGATGTGACTTTCTCACTGCCAGATAAATCAGCCGAAGCGGTGTGTATTGAGATATATTTTGCGGCCTAGCCTAGCTAGGTGAGTCCCGTCCCGGTTTAGTTTTTCCGGAAGAATGAGAACATAAGGCCAAAGACATGTCAAAAGGGTAGTAGCGAGCACAACGTTCTGCATTTTCAGCTGGCGGACTTCAATTCTCTCGTGGAGCTCTAATAACAAGTAATATTAGGTTAAACCGGCAAGAACGGATGGAATGGCTACATAACAGGTCTGCTTATCTCGTCAGAGACAGTTCCTCCACTGACATCTATTTTTGAACTTTCAAGAGGAACATATGATCTTATCCGGTCACGTTGAACTTCCGTTTCGTGAGTGAACGACGAGTATGGGTGGCGACATGTCTTGCAGCCATGTGAAGTTTATACCTCGGTTATACTCGTGAAGTTATGTACTTGACGTAGTGCGTGTTTTTCTGCTTTCCCTATTTGGCTGACACAGGACCCCGAATAGTGTCGCCAAAAAAAGGAACGTCGAAGAATCGAATATTACAATTTCCGTACAATAAAGCGACAAATCAATTGACAATCGCCGTGTATAAAACCCTGATACTTTTACATCCCGAACTTTCTGCCCAGGAAGTCAAGCAATGCATCCCAACAACATGCCGGGATATCTGGTTCCCCAACAACCCGTGGATGGGGAGAGTGCGTTTCCCATGGAAGGAGAGGTAAACCACTTACACCGCACAGCTTTGCCTTTTGCTAAATTTTCTTAGAATCTCATTGGTCGTGTGTGGAAGACGTCGCAATATTCGATCGGTCAAGGTGGTTTCACCGACGTTTACAAGGGTCACTTACAAGCAGAGCCAGGCCCGGTATGTATTGCAGTCTTCAGGACGATCGACATGAAACTCAAATAGATTTAGGTTGTGGTCGCCATCAAAATATTCCGCGGGGTACATATTAATGACCAAACTCGAAGAGAAGTCAACCGGGTAGGTTCATGTCGTCCTCGATGCTTTACAGGTTAATGATTCCGTCTTTCTCGTAGCGCGTCCTAAGGGAATCTCGCGTATGGTCTCGTCTCAATCACCCTTATGTTCAGGTAGGCGATTTAAGCGACGTGGGTTGCAACTCAAAACCAGAGTCGTAGCCATATTATGGCTACTGCCGTATCCTTGAAGTAAGCCCAGCTCTAGCGTTGGTGTCTCCGTTCTGCGGCAATGGCACTATCATGGAGTACTTGCAAAGATGGCCTAATACAAATAGACTTCATCTGGTGATTACTACTGCCCCTCGTGACCTATCTGAGCCCGTTTATTTTTCGGCAGCTGCGACAGGTGGCAAGCGGACTCAAGTACCTTCATGATAATGGCGTCGTCCACGCAGACTTGTCTGGAAACAACGTCTTGATTGATGATGAGGGAAATGCACGACTAACTGATTTTGGCAGAGCTCGCTTGCTTGATGCGGAGGGGTTTATCACCAGTCTTTTTGCCGGCTCTGTGGATTTTGTTGCCCCGGAGTTATTTACCCAAGTTGAAACCGAAGGGAGGGCAGATAACAGCGATTTTTCCCCGAGGAGCGATGTCTATGCATTCGCTATGCTCACTTTCCAGGTATGTTGCCAATTACCCTCTGGCGACGTTAAGTATACTCAGAACCTTTGTGATACTGTAGGTCTTAACTGATCAAATTCCTATGACTGCTGGGCCGAAGGGAAGGAGACCATTTGCTGTCATTGTCTACGCCTGTGGTGGAGGTCGACCACTTCGGCGCCTCGACAAGTCCCGCCGCATCTCAGACGTACTTTGGAACTTGATGGGGACTTGGTGGTCCCAAGACCAATCCAGAAGGGGTGCGGCTGCAGATGTACTGCGCTCCCTGGTGGCTCTCGGATAACACTTCGTCCCTCAATCAAACCCGTTTCTTCTTTAACTTCGTGACAACGGAAATCTCGTATCCGTATGTATGTACTTTTTCCTCCCGACATATGCATCCGTAGCAGCGCCTCACGCTCTGGAGAAATATATTCAATCATCCAGACAATTTCTGCTCCAGTATATCATCTGTTATGTGGTTAGTCCTTCCGTTTTAGGTTGTTCGTTTGTCGTTTTCATTTTAGGTACATCTTTATAAGTAGTCTAGTTATGTACAAGGCCTCATCCGTTTCCCTCTCAAGCTCACCGAGGCCGTTTTCGTCATCGTCCGTCACTTCGCATCGCTTATCTCAATACATTGGTGGGGTCTAAGGTGGGTCAACGTCGATGGCACCCGAATTTGAGGAAACCCAGATGAGCCTAGGATAGGAGATATTGGGGATTCTGCCATGAATACAATACACTAAAATGCCGAGGTGATCACGGGAAATTGATTGTGCGGTATTTGCCACGCTTTTGAACTCGTTCCTTGAGATCGGGTCACCTGGATATCTCCTGATATCTCTCTTCAACTGGACGAGGAGCTACAGTGAGCTACCCCGCCAGGAGAACTCTACTGTCCTGTGAGCACTGTGGTGTGAGCGCGCGCCTCTCTGGCGGGTCCTGTTGATCGGATCGTAGATTCTCATTAACCCCACTGGGATATTGAAAGCCATACACCATTACATAACCTGGCGTCTAGACCGGTGACCGTTCCCTCGTACTTGGGATGAGATCGATGCTCGCTCATCCCGAGTACGGGGGAATGGTCACGAGTCTACCTGGTGCCGCTTAGCCGACTACGGTTGGCGAGCAGGAGTCTGTTTTGAATCCGAAATCGCCTATTTTTATTCTCGGGGTCCTCGTTCCTGAGGGTGTGACCTCTAATCACAATATATTATCAGGATATTATAGCAGTATCCCGTGCCGGATTACTAATACCGGCAGATGACCAAACCTCGGCGGGCAAGGGTCTCGACGCCCTCAGTTACAATGTCGTCATGTCAGGTTGCTCGACGCCAGTCGGTCTTCAGCAGGTCACCTCCTTATTAGTCCAAAGGAAGGCTAGACCATCCTTTCCTCACCTGTTAACATCAACTTACTTACCCACTTTGCAGATACTCACCTAGTTCCAAGTTCATCAAGAAGTTGAGCATTGGTCAAGCATCCATGTAAATGCAGGGCTCCCCCAGGCATTTTCCTGTGTCATCTGTCTTTTTGAATCTCTCTCACCATCAAACTCAGGGATGCAAACTGGGACACTTTCCTGAGTCCACAAACCTCTGACTGCTCAAGATTGACAATGTTAAGGCAAGAAGGGTGAGTCCCTACAACTGGGAGTCTCATGGTGGCAAAGCAAGTCCTCCGACTCAGACACCATTGAAGTCAAGATCCAGGACAAAAGTGGGTATGTCTCCAAGCCCTTTGCTAGTCTATAGTACTTCATCTAT
>Ga0307516_10008963_pt1 | contig 11215 bp, 15 predicted proteins | sample 19_EM_MG_FD_203310 | JGI IMG/M metagenome (GOLD analysis project Ga0307516, IMG submission 203310) | Populus trichocarpa ectomycorrhiza microbial communities from riparian zone in the Pacific Northwest, United States - 19_EM | ecosystem: Host-associated > Plants > Roots > Unclassified | place...
TAGTCTTCTTGTGCGATAGATGGCTACGATGAGGCTCCGTCGTGCTCATCCTTCGCATCAGGATCGTTTGATATAGACATTATCTTCCATGTTCACTGTACCAAACCTGTTTGGTGCGTGACACCGCTTCTGCTTCAAACCTTGATCAGCGCAAGTGGCGTCCCACACAGGCAAGACAGCAGTGGGGGAATGAATAATCTTGAAAGCCAACTTCCATATCTAATGGGCTTGGAAGTCACCACACTCAAAACATTTCAAAAGGTAAGTCCCACCTTCATGAGTGCAATCCACACTGGTCTCACTTGACCTTCCAGATTGGCACGTTCAGCGTGAGTCAAGAGCAGGACTTCATCAACCCAGCACTCTGTATCATCAAGCAGATCTTCACTGTTCTCAGTGATTGTCTGCCAATCTTCTACATCAAGTCCCTCAGCACCAAGGGTTTTCAGTTCTTCATCTCTCTCAACCATGCCCTTTGGTACGTCAAATGCTTTCACCATTGTCTTCCCAACTAAATTTCCAACATGTAGGAAACACTGTACCCACGCTGCCTGTCCATCAAAACTATTGACTTTGTTTTTCAGTTCAAGCGTCATTGTGTCATTTGAGCTAGCATTATCGCAAGTGACGGCAAGCATCTGGAACAAAATCAGGTGTGTCTCAGGCTCAAGTTTCATTTATTAGGTTACTTTATCTGATATTCCAAACTCATCCAGGATCTTCGTGAACTCCTTGGCCAATGTTTGGCCAGTGTGTGCCTATAAACCCTTCAATTCTCTGACAAATAAGTGAGTGTATCTGTACCCTTGAAACTTCAACAATGTTGAGCAGCAGTGCTAATGCTTCCCCTTGTTGTTCCAGGGTGCATGGTCACAGCCACAAAGGCCTTGTGGTTAGGCGCTGTCCATGCATCTGTTGCAAAACTCAATTTTCCATTGTATTTCTGGTAAGGTTGAGATATTTATTTGTACGTTGTTATAAATTCTTACCTGTGGCATGCCAGCAATTCTTTCCTTTGTCTGCGAAAATACAAGCCTGACATCACGTGCTACAGTCTCCGAATGCAGTAAGTAGTATGCTGGTTGCCCAGTTTTCATCAGTGAATGAAAGCTACGGTCGTTGACCACATCAAATGGCTGCAGGTTTTCAGAGACCCAGTGCACAATCTCGGCACTTGAAGGGGTTCACATGAGCACATCAGATGCAAAATTTATCGCAACTCACCGGGTTTCTGCCTTTGTATGTGGTCAGGTAGAGTAAGTAACCTTCCCTTTCTTCTTCTGTGCGAATGCCATCGTAACCGTCCCATTTTCAGTGTAGTCCTTTGCTGCCTTTCAGGCAGTAGAAATATCTTTTGCCTCAGTAATGGCATTGAAGGCATCCTCACCCCAACAGTTTTTCACATGCCAGCACAAATTCAATGTCGACTTGGCATCCCCAGTGTAGAGAAACCACCGAATCCTTTGCTTGCAATTGTTTCCAAGACATTTGAATTCGTGTGCTCAATGGCCATTAATGTACACAATCTCTGGAACCTGCAAAAAGAATGCATAGATGGGTGAGGTCCATTCCTCCATCAGTGACTCTGTTATACTGATCAGTACTAATTCATCACAAAACATATATCTTACCCAGTTCCCCCTCTGAGTTTTGGGGTTCATCAATGTCGCTCTCCATCTTTTCACCTGTCATGTCAATTACCCTGTCGTGCATGTCTGCTCCTTCATCTGGCAGAATGTTGCTGTCGGGGGAGGTGTTCCTGTTGGGTAAGATATTGTTCGTGTCTGGCCTACTTCGTTTAGACACCATTGTGTCTGTTGCGTCAATGGTATGTTTCCGTTTTGACTGACCATGAGTTAGTTCCATGGCTAACATCTTTTCGGTAGGACACCGAGCTTGTTTACTGCTCATCGTGAGGTTGAGGGTCGGGGCACTCAATGTTGTGTTGGACATACACCTGAGGTGGCCTTTTTCATTCTTTTGCAATGCTGTGTACTCCATTCTATGGTTCCATGTGATCTGTTTGTACCATATGTCTATTTATGACAAAATACATTCCAGCCTGTCAGGTTTGACAGGTGCTGGGAACCTTGCACAGCTATTGCACCTCTATCATGTGTGTGGGTGTGCAAGGGTCTCCAGTGGGTCAGTGGGTTCTGAGATTGCAACCTGGACCTGGACCCTTAGGCACCCTTACCCACAACCCATCACGGGTAGCCAAACCCTTGTCCTTCACTAGGGGTGTGCCATCGCAGGTGAGCTACTGGAGTATGGTTGTAGTGGGTTGCATGAGCAAACACAAATTCCCACCAAGAGTCAGAAATGTAGGCTTGATGCCACATAGACTCAGCTTTATCCATGAGAGTGTGCCCTAGTCGCTTGGTGCGGCCATTCTGCATGGGGGTTCTTGGAGCACTTTGATATATTTTAATCCCTTTCTCAAGGAGTGCTTGATCAAACAGATCAGATTTGTATTCTCCACCAGTGTCAGACATCCATCCAACAACGTGCGCATCATGTTGCACACGCACCATTTTGAGGAAAGCTTTGGCAGCTGTGATTGCTGCAGCTTTGGAGTGAAGAGGCATAGTCCAGGCATGAGAGGTGTAGTCATCGTAGAAGGTGATAACATATTAAAATTTCTGGTACAACATAACCAGGAAGGATTTGAGATCAGAGTGCACCAGCTCGAAAGGCTTGGAAGCACATCTTTCGTTCTCTGGGAAAGCTCAATTGGGCATCTTGCCTAGAGCATATCCAGGGCAAATGCAATCCTCAGTAGGAAAGTGGATCTCCAGGAAGTGCTGCATATGTTTTTGCACATGTTGGAGCATAGAGGGGTGCCTGAATCTCTGGTGCATAATGTCGTAATCGACTTTGCTCACGGAGGTGACATAGTTAGATCTAATCCCAAAGATGATGTTGTGATCGTCTTCTGGGTCTGGCCCAAACCATAAGCACTCTGCTTTGTTGGTGAGGTTAATGCTTCTCTTATCGCCAGTAACCTTATAATTGCACTGGAGTTCACCCATAGAAATAAGGCATGCAGTAGTGCCTGGCATATGGAGCACTTGGGTGAGTGTGATTACTTTCTCATCCCCTGAGTTGTGGTCTAGGCACTGGAGTAATACTGTGCCAATGCCAGAAATTAGTGCTACACCATTAGCCGTTTTGGCGTAGTGCGCTTGCTTTAGCGCATTGTAGGAGGTGAAATCGCCTATGTCACCAGTAAAATGGCAAGATGCGCCAGAATCTAGTAGCCAGAAAGCTCCAGAGAGTTCACTATCATTGGCCATTTTTCCCTTACAGCCAGCACAGCGTGCATCATTTGAACATGAACAGATATATGCTTTACTCAAGATACAACATGACATATTATAGTGACTACTCGCTATATACAGTGATGGAATAAAGCACACATGTAAAGGGAGCGTGTCAGTGTTGATCAGGCTGGTCCAGGTTTGCACTAGCCATCAACACAACTTGGTCGAGAGTGTGGATGGTCTGGCAGGAGGGCTCTACCCCCAAGCAGTGTGCCAAATCGAAGGCCTTGATAGTATTATCGAATGCAGGGGGGCCGAAGTTGGTAGCACCAGGGGTGTGAGCCAGGGCACGAGGGTTGACTGTAGGCTCTGGTTCATCATAGTGGACGTAAGTGGCAAAGGTGGCTTGTTGGGTGTTCTTGTGACAAGCACGAGCCTTCTTGCTGCCATGGCGCATGCAGCCACCCTGTCCTTGGGCAGGAGCATTTCCGCTTGCACCACTGTTGGACCTGCCTTGCTGCTGCTGCTGGGCAAACTTGGGGTCAGCTGGCTTGCGCTTCACAGCGTTAAGCTTGTTGGCCTGTGGGCCCTTACCACCACTGTGGGAAGAGGCACCTTTCTGCTCAAAAGAGAGCCTGGTGGCCTTGATGATCCCATCAGGTTTCAAGGTTTTGATCTGATCTTGTCAGGGGACGTTTGACTAAGTGTTTGAGCTACAACCTCCATAGTGGGAGGGAGCTTGCAAAGGATAATCATTGCCTGCACAGGGGCAGGGAATTTGAAGCCAGCATCCTTGAGGTAGGCAAAGTGGCTAAGCACTTTGGTGATTGCCAGAGTGGGGTGAGAGCCAGCAGGGATAGTCGTTGCAGGAGCTTGCTAAGCTCAGTGTAGGCAGAGCTGATACTAGGGGCGCTGAAGTTCTTCTTCAGGTAGTCCCAGACTTCCTTAATGGTCACGAGTTCAGAGACGGCCACTTGAATTGAGGGGGCAAGGTGCAAGGTGATGTTACTGAGCACCTTCTCGGTGTTCTCATCCCATTCCTTATGGTCATTGTGACCATCAGTGGGTTGGGTTGTTGTGTAAATGAACCATTGGCCTTGTGCCCAAAGGTAGGCCTGCATTGCAGTGTGCAACTGCTGCCAGTTGGAGCCAGTGAACACAGGAACCATCTTGTTGAGAGCGCTGGACATGGTGATATTCTGTTGGGAGTCAACAGAGTCAGCAAGTGAATGTGACAATGGACAAGCAAGAAAAAAAAGAAACACCTGAGTGCCAGTGAAGGCACTTCTGTCAACAGCTAACTCATGACTAGGGTCATGCCAGTGCAAATCGTCGACAATCTTCACTTGTGGCAGGTGCTCAACTAGGGAGCTCACTGGTTGGCACAAGTTGTTGACCAACTTCACCTTGTGGCTGTGCAGGGGCTCAACCAGGAGCTCACTGTCCTCCAGTGTCAAGCTAGTTAAAGTGATGCTACAGGGAGCTGGAGCACTGTCTGGTGCATTGCTGCACACAGTGTGCTCACAGGGCTCATAACCTGTTGAAGCAATACCTATATACGTAGAGGAACTGCTACTCCAACTTACCTGTTGGGTGGAGTGCACAACCTGAGATGATAGCAGTAGCTGGTCAAGAGCTGTTTGTATTATATAAGCGATGTCTGCTGTTTATATACAACAAATAGTGTGATGTGTGACTGTAATGCATGATGTGTGACTGTGATGCGTGATGTGTGACATATAACACTAATATGGGTCGCAGTCTTGTGTGCACTTCATTGACGGTTTACACTGGGTGCACATGTGACTTCAACAGTAAGACCCTGAAGCATGAAAACAACATTTACAAATACCCCCTATTATTGTTAAGTACCATACTTATGATCAGATGAAGTATCATGCTGATGACTAGGTTAAGTAGAGTAGTCATGATGAGGTTAAGTACCATACTTATGACTAGGTCAAGCACCATACTAATGGTCTTGGGTGGTCTTGACCAGTTCTGGACTGGTCCTGTCAATTTCTGAGATTTTTAGGACCAGTTCGGTCTTGGTCTTTCCTAAAAAGGCAAAAAGACCAGACCAGACCAGACTTTTAAACTCTAATGATTTTCCCTTGTTTTTGCCTATGCACCCCTTTTTACCTATGTTTTTGCTCATTCCTTTGGCTCAGCAGCTTGTTTATGCCTTCTGTTAAAAGTTAACAAGCATGTGTTACTGGTACTTCAGTGTGTGACTGCATGACACTTACATAAGCATTTCGAGCACACTATACACAGTAGTTATTTTCATTAGTCCCTCAGTAGCTTGAATATCTACTGAGGGTAAGTAGTCCTACACACTCATTTCTACACATACTCACTTGTAGTAGTTACTACAGGTACTACTCTAATGCAGTAGCTTGAATATCTACTGAGGTTACTACAGGGTTACCAACTTCCTCCTACAGCTCTTCTGTCCTTTAGGTCCACTGCAGCAACCCCCAACACACTTTTTTCAAAAGGTTATGAGCCCCGCTCTTGCCTAGTGGAAGAAGCAAGCTTGTGGAAAACAGGACCTATCCTTACCTCGAAAGTTTCAAGTGAAATGGTCCTCGAAATCCCTGAACTCGCATGTGAAAATCAAAACTGGAAAATTTACCGCGCACATATCCTCAATAGCACAGCCGCAGAAGGTGTAGTCAGCCACCTCACAGGTGCAGCACCAAAACCATTCAACTCGTGTGAACTTGAAGCCTGGAACTGGTCTAATTCAGTGGCTAAGTACATTATACAGGATGTAATCTCAGATTCACTCCTCACATGACTCATGCACCATGATCTCGCCCACACTCTCTTCAGCCACCTCGCAGCCATTTTTGGTGACCTCGAACCCATAGCCATTGAACTGCCAGCAGAACGGAGCGACCAAGACAAGTCTCTCCAAGAGGACTCACACTCAAAGTTGGATGGCACTGACTCAGCATGCACTGCAACTATAGTCAAAGGAAAAGATGTCTCACGAGCCAGTGCAGCTGCAGAAAACCCCATAAAACTGCCACAAGCACCTGATGGACTGTCAAGCACAGACAGGAGCCAGGAGATGGAGCAGTGCAGAAGGGAGCAGATCATGCACAACACAGATCGTGAAACAGGCCATAGTGGTCTACCATCCAAGCTCAAAACAACTGAAATTCACAATGAGAAGCCCAGTGGCACCACACCGACTGGCATCCCCATTATCCCCAGTACTCCGAGTACAAACAATACAGTAATCTACCATAAAGTCCCAGGAGATCCGCCAAACATGCCAGATGGAATGTTGAGGGGAGACATCCAGGAGATGGCCGAGAGCAGACAGCAGCAGCAGTGCACCACGCATGAGGTGAATCGGAATGACGAAATGGCTTCGCCAGCCCCAAATATGGCAGACAGGACGTCTGAGATGACGGCGGGTGACAGCCCAATACCACTCTCACGAAAACAACCTAAAAATGTTGTGAAACACCAGCATCAGTCAACACGAAACATACCTCTGCCAATCAGATGCACAAATGCCAATGTGCAGCGCTCAAACAGGCATCTGAAGCCCAACAACCACTCACCCAGACGGCACAGACCGCCACTCGAAGGGGAGAGAGTCGGTGTTGCCACAAACAGCTACACACGCAGTTCGAGCGGGCACTCTATGTGTCAGACCTCCAACAATCGTAGTCATGCACACGGGACCTTGAATGCTAGAACAGAGATCAATTTGCCATCAAACAGGAACAACATACAACGATACCTAGCACTGCAAGCATTTCCCAATGTTTCATAACAAAACATTGGAAAAAAATAGAAGAAAGAGATACTCTTTTATTTACAATTTTGTTCAACAAAAAAGACAAATATCATACAGCATTATTTTTGTCATTTTTGTGTCAAGACATGATTTGAGATCATTTCCTATGTTGAGAGTATAAAATCTTTAACCTTTTTCTTTTGCCTGTTCCTTGCAAAACAAATAAAGAAATAACAATGTAAATTTTCCCACAGCAAGCATTTTCAATTTTTTGCAGTGAACAATTGAATCAAAAGATACTCTATTCCACAAAAATAAATGTTTAGGAAATATGCTATATATTTTTGGTCAAAACACTTTAGCCAGCCAATCAGTATTCAGGAACAATCATGTTTCTTGAAGAAAAATCTATTGTTTTCTTTCAACATGTTTTTAGAAATAATATGGTATCTTATTTCTAATAAAACATACTGAAATTCTTGCTATGAGAAAAGTTACATTTTCCTTTCTTTATTTGTTTTTCAAGGAACAGGCAGAAGAAAAAGGTTAAACTTTTTATAGTTCTAACATAAGAAATGATCTCAAATGATGTTTTGGCAAAGAAAATGACAAAATGATGCTGTATGATATTTGTGTTTTTTGTTAAACAAAATTGTAAATAAAAAAGTATCTCTTTCTTCTATATTTTTATAATGTTTTGTCATAAAACATTGAGAAATGCTTGCAGTGTAGAACAGAGAAGCTCGACGTTAGGGAAGGGAAAGGAGAAGAGGAGTCAGCGGATACATATAATGAATACATATTTGATATTAGCTACACAGCGTGCACAGACCAGGAAAAAACAGGGACTCATAACATTACCCGCTCTCCAAGAATTGTGTCTCACGATTCAAGGTTGTTCCTCCAGCACATCGAACCATTCTTCTTTTTCATAGTTGTCATCTTGATGACTTTTGTTGCATTCGAATGTACCATTTTCCCAATTGAATAGGTGATGAGGAAGTGGGTTCGGGACTGTGAAGTTTTCAAGATGGTGAAAATGGAGTTTTATGGTGGGCATGGGACGAGGAGACGCAGGGTGAAGGTGATGGAAATCTGCGACAGCTTCTTTCGCATGACTGAGTTCAGCAGTCGTCTTCCATTCACATTCCTCACGAGGAAAACCCTTCCATTGAACAAGATACTTGAGGTGACCCCATCGGAGATGAGAGTCCACGATCTCCTCTATCTCTTGTTCCTCTACTCCTGCAACAAGGTCTGGAGGTGGGGGGGTGGGTCGAACTTGTGAAGGGAATTGGGGCAGAGAGTAGGGAGTGAGAACACACTCATTGAAAATCAGATAGATAGTTTTCCAGGTCTTAGGTAAGGTAGTCCTCAACAAAACTTGACCATAATCACGTGATGAAGCGTGACAATGCTCTGAAAATGCGCTGGATATTTGATATCAATTCATCAGGTCAATATCTCGAAAATCCCCTGCAGTGTTTTATAGATATGACATAGACACACTTAGCAGTATACTGTATTGGAGTACTGTACAAGAATTGTGATCGTAATTAATTTTGAAAGGATATGAAGCACGAAATTAACACCTCGGCTAGAGGGATAGTGCCAAATTGGGACAGCATAGTTTGGACACATCAAGCACGGCTGAGTTCGGAGGAGATGTTGGAACGCAGTGTGGTCGAGTCAGTGGAAGCTGTGCCTTTGGAGACAATGCGGTGGTGAGAAGTTTTCTGGTTATCTCTGATGCTGATTATTATCAATCAATCATATTTGGACTCATCTCCAGCTTTGCAATCTGATTGTCTCGATTCATGGATGCATATCTACGGACAACAGGCTGCTTGTGCAATAAAAAGATATTGTGGTCACCGTGTCCTCCCACTGGCGAGCATCTTGGAAGAGTTTGATGCCACTCACTCATTGTCTTCAACCAATTGACTATTCTTCTTTCACAAGCCCTTTCCCTTATATTCACAATTAATACCATGACAAGACATTGTATTTACATTGAGCATCCGAGCATAAAGTGCACAATTATGTTTTTGGACTTCAATGCTGTTGCCAGTGAGCACTACTGCCGGAGACTTAGTAGCTTGGACTTAACAACACAGCGTCACACCGTGTCACATCACGTGATTATGGTCAAGTTTTGTTGAGGACTACCTTAGTTGGAGTTTATAGGCAGATTCACCGTGTTTACTGAGGATAACAAAAGGGACATAACGTTTGTCATCGAGTTTCTTGGTTGGACGATCAGATTTAATGTGAGTTGCTTCTAGCCAGACTCGGTCTCCAACTTTATAGTCCCAGGATGGAGAACATCGACGATCGTGTGCTCTTTTCATATCAGATGCTGCCTTCCGTAGAGCCGCCTCAGCCTCTGAACATATATAGAAAGGTGGTGGTCTGCACAGGGAAGGTCTAGCCTAAGGAAGGGAGAAGGAGATCTGTAGGTAACCTCAGTAGTCTGGCAAGCTACTGTATATTAGTATGTACCTGTAGTGTAACTACAAGGTATCAGTAAGTAGGAAAGTGGTTAGTAGGAAGGTACTCACCCTCAGTAGTCTGGCAAGCTACTGAGGGAACTATGGTACTAGGAACTCTACTCTAGTGCGATGCATGCTTATGTAAGTATGTAAACAAACCACAACAGTCCTGTTTATCTCCAACAACATATCCCTCGCATCCGATCTGCAAATTCCTTGGCTGCCTCAACTCGTCCCTCACATCGTGGGCTTTTTCCTTTCCAGGGGTGAAATCCATAATTGAGGTAAAATGGAGAGTGGTGGGTGGATGTCAAGTCTGGGTCTACTCCAGTAGGGGGTCCAGTCCAATCCGGACGAAAATGGACGAGAGCAGGGGTCAGAGGTTTGGGCAGAGGTTAGCCCGGGCCGGAGTTGTGACCAATTGGATTCAACGACAAGGACAACAAGTGTTGATCCCTTGCATAGGTTCCGGTCAGACGAAGGCGGAGATGGAGACAGACAAAGGGACAGGAGTAGTGACTTAGATGATTTCAGACTGAGGTGTACAAGGTAAACTAGAGGGTACTTATACTAAGTAGAAACTAGGGTCGAGTACATACGGTGACAAGTAAACAACCTAATAGCGGACAAGGAATGACCGGAGTTAGGACTAGGTCAGGTCCAGTGAAAATAAAGTCAGGACCAGATAAAATAAATCAGGTCTGGTGAAAATGCTACAAGGTATAGGATATAATGAGTTCACGGAGAACTCACGTCAAGACAGGGTAAACGGCAAGGTGTGGTAACGAGTGAATAGAGCATAGACCAAGGGTCGTACTTAACAGAAGGATATCTGCGCGAGCACAACTGGAGTAAGTGGTGAGCGACTGGAGTTGAGCTGTAGAGCTGTGATGCGACCGGAGTGACTGGATAAGACCCGGTGTCACGCACCAAACGTGTTTGGTACTGTGGACATGGAGAAAGTTAGCCAATGAAACTAATGCGAAGAACGCACCCAAGATCTGTTGAAAGATTGTCCCAACTTGAGGGATACAGACAGCCCTCGCTATCCATATCACACAAAGTCAAGACTATCCTTATGCGAAGAATGAATACAAGCTCATCATAGCCATCTATCACACAAGAATGACTATCCTGATGCGAGAGATGAATGCCAATGCTGACAGTCATCTATCGCACAAGAACTGTCAAGAAGCAGAAAGAATCCAATGAATAATGATCTTTTTGGTATGAGAAAGGAGCGCAGCCTTCTGCAGTCCAAGTCCCATACCAGAACAACCAAAGAAGCAGAAGAATCAATTGAGAAATGAAGGAGAAAAAGAAGAATCACTTTTAGTGCCCAAATGTCAAATTTAGGCGCCCAGTGCCAGCATTCCGATATTTTGAATAGCTCTGCCGTTTTTGAAGCTATCAGGCACATGACTATACCATCATGGAGCCTAGACTGTGGTCTATCTGCCTTTCAAGTTCCGACGTAAATCCGATTATTTCCCATGGAGATATTCCCCCCGCAATCCAGACACCCACTTCATCAGTCACTATGGAGTCCGCATTTTCTCTGGAATGATTCTCTGCTATTGCAGCAGACCTCAACTATGTCCTGCTCTTGGGACAGCCTCTCCCTGAGCTCCTGTGCACTGCCTGGCACATATCTTCCCAGCCTGCTCCCTCAGTCCCTCTCATTCTTGGTCAGCGTGTTC
>Ga0307516_10008964_pt1 | contig 11214 bp, 10 predicted proteins | sample 19_EM_MG_FD_203310 | JGI IMG/M metagenome (GOLD analysis project Ga0307516, IMG submission 203310) | Populus trichocarpa ectomycorrhiza microbial communities from riparian zone in the Pacific Northwest, United States - 19_EM | ecosystem: Host-associated > Plants > Roots > Unclassified | place...
CGAGGGAGGTTCTTCGTCATGATGTCGGCGAGCATGTCGGATGTCGGAAGGTATGTGGTTTTGATGGCGTTCCGTTCGCAGGCATCACGGACGAAGTGGAAGCGGACACTGATGTGCTTGGTGCGCTGATGGAACTTCGGGTTCTTTGCAAGTTGGTATGCAACTTTGTTATCGACGAAGATTTGCTGAGGCTCGGTAGCCTTAGAGTCGTTGTCTGAGCATAAGCAGTGGGGGCATTGCTCGACATGCTTGTACAGGATCTTGCCATATAATATGCGAGCGTATAAGGAGCGGACCCAGATGGCATCTTTTACGGCGTCGGAAGCACCTATGTATTCGACTTCCACCGTTGAGAAAGCGACGAGCAGCTGCTTACGAGCACGCCAGGTAATAGCGCCTCCGGCAAGCATGAATACGTAGCCAGATGTTGATTTTCGGTCATCGCGATCTCCGGCGAAGTCTGAGTCGGTGTAGCCGGCGGGCATGTTGGCTTCGGAGTCTGATGCATTGTACTGGATAGCGAGGTTGGCCGTGTGTCGCAGATATCGTAATGTATAGATGGCTGCTGACAAGTGCTCGGTAGTCGGGGTGCAGGAGAATTTGCTGAGTATGGAGACGGTGAATGCGAGGTCATCTGAGGCAAGAGTCTTTGCTGTGCCGCTTGCCGGATTTGACTCTGGATCTGATCTTTGGAGCTTGCTTCCAGTAGGCTGCGGTGTCCAGTGGCCGTTGCAGTCGGAAAAACCATCTGTCGCAAGCAGCTTACTAACAGCGCGCTGTTGGTGGATATGCAGTATCCGTGTGATCGGTCACGCTCAACCTCTATACCGAGGAAGCAGCGAACTGGGCCGAGGTCGGTCATCTTGTACTTGGCGCGGAGGAGGTGCTTGATTGTGGTGACTCGGTTGGCCGATGGAGAGAAGAGTAGCATGTCATCAACGTGCAGCAGCAGAATTATTGGTGCGTCGTTTTGAGCCGATTGCTTGGAATTCCAGATGGCCAGTGGGGAATCGGTTCGATTGGTTAAGGTGGTGCTTGCCGAGAGATAGACATTCGGATCGTACTCGCATTGCTGGAGACCGAGAGGTCTGAGAAAGTGGTCAATATGCTCATACCAGAGACGGGGGGCCCGCTTAAGTCCGTAAAGCGACTTTCTCAGCTTGCAGACTTGAGGTTTGTCCGCCTCAATACCCTGCGGCAGAGCCATATAGACATCACCATCAACTTTTGGATTCAGGAAGGCGGTGACAACATCCATTTGTTCGATTTCCCAGTCGTGGACGGCAGCGAGGGCTAGTATCATGCGTAGGTTTTGCAACTTTGCTACTGGAGCAAAAGTTTCATCGAAGTCAACCCCCGCCTGCTGTTCAAAGCCTCGGATAACAAGCCTGGCGTTATACCGAATGCCGCCTCCTGGCAACTCCTTGGTCTTGAAGACCCACTTGGAGCTAATGGGCGTGACGCCGGCTAGAACGTCTTCCAGCCCGACGTAGTCCCAGGTTGAGTTTTCAGCCAAAGATCTGAGTTCCTCATCAACCGCATCTGACCATATCTGGCCAAACCTCGGGTGCGCAATGGCTTCCCGGTAGGACACCGGATATGCAGAATCCACTGGTTCCTCTTCCACCCGGATCCGGTTGGCGACCGCTCTAGGTCTCTTCCGAAGATCATACCGGCCGGTGTTTCCTTCCAAATTGGCAAGACCTCCACTCGAAGCATCGAGTCCGAGTCCGCCCGAGGATTTGAGTTCGAGTCCGCTCGAGGCGCGGAGTCGGATTCCGACCGCCGAGGCGTCGAGTCCGAGTCAGCCCTAGGAATTGAGTTCGTGTCCGCTCGAGGAATTGAGCTCGAGTCCGCTCAAGGCGCCGAGTCCGAGTCCGACCGCCGAGGCGTCGAGTCCGAGTCCGCCTGAGGAATTGAGTTCGAGTCCGTTCGAGGCGTCGAGTCCGAGTCCGCCCGAGGAATTGATCCCGCACGAGGCGCCGAGTCCGAGTCTGACCGCAGAGGCGTCGAGTCCGAGTCAGCCCTAGGAATTGAGTTCGTGTCCGCTCGAGGAATTGAGCTCGAGTCCGCTCAAGGCGCCGAGTCCGAGTCCGACCGCCGAGGCGTCGAGTCCGAGTCCGCCTGAGGAATTGAGTTCGAGTCCGTTCGAGGCGCCGACTCCGAGTCCGACCGCCGCGGCGTCGAGTCCGAGTCCGACCGCCGAGGCGTCGAGTCCGAGTCCGCCCGCCGTGGCATCGGGTCCGATCGTCGTGGCATCAAGTCTGACCGCCGTGGCATCGAGTCTGACCATCGTGGCGTTGAGTCCGACCGTTGTGGCATCGAGTCCGACCGAGGTAACGAGTCCGTCCGAGACGAGCCCACGTCCGTTCGGGGCGACGAGTCCACGTCCGTTCGGGGCGACGAGTCCACATCCACCCTTCAGGCCTTCTGCAGTTGTGCTGAAGGGTGCGAGTACGTGTCCATTTATCCGTATTGAACGGTCAACGATATCTGACTTGCCACCGATGGGGGTCTTGTATCGGTTCTTGGCTTCGCCGTTGATGCCGTCCTCGTATCAACGTCGGCTTTTTGTGGATATTGGCTCCACATCAATGGCAGCCTCGCTGTCGATATCGGGCTCGCGGCAGATTTCGGTCTCGCCATAATTCTTGCTATTTGCCAATCTTGGTACGCCGGCCAGGGCAGTGATAGGAGCATCGAAGGAGATCCACTTACTTGACGGATCTGCTTAATCCAGTTGCACTTCCACCCAGATCCGGCGTGGATGTAGTTTATGTCTGAGCAGCGAGACTGTTCTGAAACTGGGAATTTCAGTACATGTCTTCATGCCTGGAATGAATACTCAGCTTTTGGAATGGATTCCACATATGGTCTTTGTTCAATCGGTATCTCAGTGGAGAGCCCACTTGAGAGCAAAGCCGATTCAGGAGCAATACCGAAAACCACTGGAGTAGCGATTATGCCGAAGTCGCCAAATCCTTTGAAGTGGCCGAATCCACAGTAGCCGTCAAACGCGCTACAGTAGCGGAAATCTCCGAGTGGTTCTCTGTTGGTCGACAGCTTCTTTTTCGGATGGCTCGTAGGACCGCTCGGTCTCATAGGCTCGCTCGTAGAATCGCTTCTAGAATCGCTGGTAGGATCGCTCGTAGGGTTGTTCGTATTATCGCTCGTAGAATCACTCGTAGGATCGCTTGTGGGATCGCTTGTGAGATCGCTGGTGGAATTGCTCGTGCAATTGCTCGTGGGGTCGCCGTATCCGAAGGTCCTTCAGCTAGCAGGCCAGCGCTTCGCACGGATGGCAACCGAGTGATGCTGACTGATGAATGGTTGCACTGTTCAATGCGCAAGGCTCAAGTCTGGGCAGTCGCGTTGGCTGGTATGCCCCTCTATGCTGAGGATACTATCGGGTGTGTCGTTCTTCAGTGAGCGATGGTTGCTGGCATTGTAAAGGCCGGTGACTGCAAACGTGACGCGTTGTCTGGTTGGCGATGTCGTCGGACGCGACGCGGCTCCAAAAAGTTAAAGGCTTAAAAAACGAGAGTGCAGGGATGAGACGCAGAAACGAGGCACAAAGCGGCAGGTACGGCGGTGCGATTATCGATGGGTATCGGATTGGCAGAGCGTTCAATCCGGGCTCATAACCTGTTGGAATATGTATGGATCGATAAACGTGAAGATTGTATTACAGTATTATGCGGGGCCAAGATCTCTCTATATACAGGAAGGCCGTCAGAACAAATTACGGAAGACTGCCCCCCCGAGCCGGTGCTAGGGGACTCAGTCATGTCCGGACGCCTCCTCATCTCCGGACGCCACCTTATTCTGACAAATTGATTCAATGACTGTTGCGGCTATCCAGCAGGTGTAGAGCGAGGTGCTAGTCGTGAATTACTGACTGACAACGTCATCGACCGGTGATGAAGCCTAGGACAGGAGGTTGTATCGCAGAAGACTTGGTATCCAAACTAATACTGATGTCGTAGCGGGTAGCCGTGGGGTCAAGAGGCATTTTGAGATATTTTTTGTTTAATCATACTCGCATTTTTGGCGGGTGGGGTAACGAAGGAGGGCCCGATTCGTCCCCTTCTCCTCGTCCGCTGATGCCATTAAGGAGGGCGTGGGTAGGTACAGTGGTTGGTCCCCTCCGGCTCCCCCGTCCTCAGCACCCGGCTACTCCGCCTCCGCCTCCCGCTACTCTTCCCGCTCTTGGCGCTCCCGGAGCTCGCACTCTGATACCTCGGTTACCGGCTTGGTCTCTTCCAGAGGTGGCACTCGCCTTCCCCAATCCATGAAGAGAGGAGGTCCAGCACCGCCTGCACACATCTCTCGTAGGTCAGCAGATCGCGGACCATCCACCGGCTCTTCCGCCTCCCAGTCTCCTTCTACACCTCCGCCCACAGAATCTTCTGCGGAATCTTCAATTCTGGACTCACCTTGAAGAGGTGGTCTCTCGTTTGCGAGCAGCACTGGCACCACCAGCACTGGGCAGAAGTGCGAACCGTAGACCTGTGAAGGTACTGTCCGGTGCGGGCATGCCCTGTCTTCGGCTGATAGTATCTCGAGGCGAGCCCTTTGGTGCGCTGGGCAACCGTACTGTCCGGCTTTTTGCTATCCGGCATCTTGTATTTCTTCTTGGAGCCCCGGCTCCCTGCCCATCATCGTGCTTCCACCCACTTCTTCTCCGAAATATCCCGCTGAAGATCTGCGAGGGGTCGTTGCGGTGGCACCGGAGGTACCTCTGTCCGGACCGAGTAATTCCGCCATTCCCCCCGGGTGTCTGGCTCTCCCGCCGTAACTTTTGCGTGCTCGTCCTCCTCCTCGTTGCCCTCCATCCCTTTGTGAGCCGGGCGCCATCTGATCTCACTGATAATGCGTCGCCTGGCGCGCCGCAGTGCAGCGATATCTCACCTGCCTGGAGTACTTTTGGCGGGGGCCGCGGCATTTTGTGGTGGAGGTGGTGATGGTGGTGTTAGTGAGGAACATGGCCCTCGACTAACGAGTACGTTCGAAGTAGGGCGTGCCCTAGCACGGGACCGGACAACCAATCCAATGTCGGTGCCGTGGCGCGCAATAGTGCAATGGGGAGGTAGGTGGTTTTCGCGGTAAGCAAGGCGAACCAACCTCTCGGACGCGGAGGAAGTTTGAGTTAGCGGGCGATGTAGCCGAAGACTGAGGACCTAACGAAACTATGCCGCTGTCATAACAGGCAACCGTGAGGTCAAAAGGAATATTATGGTGGTGGTGGTAGCTATCGGACAAAGCCATCGACAGGCGAGGACGAGTGGCCGCTGGTGTCGCGGACGACCAGGTAACTTAGGCGATGGCAAGCGTCACGCAAGATCACGAGTTTGGGTCTTATGGCCTGTGGATGTCGTACACGTTGTGGGGTGGTGCATCACCCACATATCGTATCTAGATATTTGCCTTTTAAGACTCTGGCGAACCTATTAACAACACTCTGTATCATTGCCGATTTTCCGCCACTCTACCAATGTGACTCTCGCTTTAGCTATGCTGGCGCAGTCGACCCCAATACTCCTGCACCAAAGCATGATCAAGTTCCTCTCTCTCCATCGCCGCAGCTTTCATATCTACCGATTCATCACACTCTTGCGGTCAACCTTCTCTTCCTTTCTCCCATTCCTCATCTCTGACCTTCCGCCACTCACTACCTGAGACTTCCTCATTGTTCGATGGCGCGGCACCACGCGCACCGGCACTGCGCTTCCCGTCCGCTTGAGGAATTCTGCCGTTGGTGCATCGCCTGTATGCTGCTAGTGATATCATATCTCGATTGCCTCCCTACGTGCCGATATGCAGTGATCATGTCGATGTGGCTGAATATCTACTTTCTGGATGTCGTAGCGTCGGTCCTAACCCCCCCACAAAGCGAGCACAATGGATCCCTGTCAAAGAAGGAGAGCTCATAGGAGAAAATTTCACGCCGGTGTTCATCGATGGGTACGTACGGTCGCGGGGATTGCCGGTGTCGATTGTCTCCGACCTAGACACCCGGTTTACCTCCAACTTCTGGCAGTCGCTATGTTCGCAACTTGGAATTAGGCTCCAAATGTCCACGGCATACCACACTCAGTCGGATGGACAGGCCGGAAAAGCAAACGCCACCTTGGAGACGTTTCTGAAAGCCTATATATCGCAACTCAATTCTCCGGAACAATGGACCCGGCTGTTGCCACTGGCGGAGTTCACATACAATGCTGCAAAACATAAGGCCACCGGCATGTCCCCATTCGAGGCAGACATCGGATACATTCCGAGACTCCCACTGGACTTGTTAACACCGGGACCAAGGACGCCAGTGTCGAAACCCGGAGTGGAGTACGTAGACCGCCTCATCAAGATCCTTCGGATGCTACGGCAGCGAATTGAAGAAACCCAACTGGCGATGGTATCAGACGCAAATGAGCATCGCCAACCGCACCCATTTCGCATAGGCAACTCCATGCTTCTAGATACTCGCCAGCTGCCAGTGGGCTACGCTAACCTCAACCCTGTGGGTAACGATGGTGTGCACTCGCGAAAGTTTCAACATCCCTACGCCGGACCATTCAATATCCACAAAATGGTCGGAGAAAATGCTGCCGTCCAAGACATCCCGGCGCACTGGCGGTTACACCTAGATTTCAATGTCGCACGGCTCAAGCTATCGAAGGTCGACCAAACCCGTGAACACCTGCCACCGCCACCGCTACGCTCTACCGCTACAGTCGAATACGAAGTTGAGTCGATCCTCGAGCACAAAGGCACCATGACGCAAAACCTTGAATACTTGATCAAATGGGTTGGCTACGCATAACCCACCTGGGAGCAGCTGGCGAATTTGAGAGGCAGCAGCAACGAGCTACTCAGCGAATACCACGCGGCGAACGGTTTACGTAGGTATCGGTGAATGGAAGGGGGATCGGGAGAAGGGCGTAGGTTCGAGTGCCAGGGTCACGTTACATGATGTTTTGTTTCTTTGGTGTTTGTCTCCTTGGTTGCTGTACTGTTATTTATTTTTTAGGGGAGGGTGCTTGTTTTCTTGAGGTTGTAGGAGGAGGATTCAGGGCGTCGCAGACGCCACTCGGAGCGCACTGGCTAGGGTGGGTGGCACGGCACACGCCATGCCTAGCGTGGTGCCCAGAGCTGTGAGTTTCCGCGCCTCCGCTCCTTATCTCCCGTCTAGACTCTTTCCACCCCAATATGGTTGGGGACACCTTTAATCGACACCTTTTCGACTACATTTTCAACCCCGGCTTTTCTCCTCCACCACAACATCTAAATTAAAAAGAAGATTGGACAGCGATAGAGCAGCATCGATAGTAGGTCCGCCCAATGCCCAAAAAAAAATAAGGGGCGTGGTGAATTAAAATGTGGCGGTCAAAGATGAGCAGTTTGTATGGTGAGGGTCCTAAGATGTCGCCCTAGCGCCTACCCTAACAAGCGCACTAGCCATGTCTGGAATAGAGCTAAGCCGGTTTAGGTAATACGAGTGCTGGTGAATGAAGTAAGAATAGAATGACTAACCAGAGTGTAAGGGTGCATCGCCAGTTTGCAGTGATAACAGTGCTGTACCGATGCCACCACAACAGTTTTTCATTGACATCTATCTACCACTTGCTCTTATCCACCACCTGTCTGTGTCCTTTATATACATGTTCTGTAAATTCCTCTGTACCATAGCTTATTCCATCAGAGTATGCTTCTATTGTACGTTCACAGCGTTTGTAATAACGGTGAATTGAGGCAGTAGAAACAGAGTCTAAAGCCTTGGGAACAGTGGCCCTTAATCCTTCGAAAGAATAACTGCAGTTCTCCCGTGCATACCATTTTGCTCCACACCAAAATCTCTCAATGAAATTCATTTCACAGTGAAATTTTGGATAGAAGATACACAGGTGATTCACAGCAGCCAGCTCCTCCTCAAGCTGCCCCTTTTGTTCGCGGAAGTCTCGCTGAGCAGCCAACATAGCACGTGCACAACAGCCACCATCTGTATCTGGTGGACAGCCCACTCGTTCATCAACAGTGGGGCACCGCAGTAAAAACTTCCCATAGCCATCCGGGCGCCAGCCATTCTGGGGCCACAAACCACGCTCACGGAGGACAACTTCTATTCCCTTTGGCTCGCCTCGTAATTTCAGCTCCTTATGTGTATCTGAAAAAACCATCGTCTGTGGTAGTCCACGGTTGTAATCCCATCCGTCACGCATCTTGGGCTGCTTTCCTCCAGGACTGAGGTTTATTTTGTGAGCAACAAGAGCATCGTGCTTGAAAGAGCAGTGGTTGGCCGCATTGTCAAACGCAAAGAGGGCTTGACAACCAGGGAAGGTATAACGGAAAATCGGTAGAGCTATTCGTAGTGTATGATCCACCATTTTCTCGCTTGTCCACCACTTGTCTTTCCCAAATTCGAAGCATAACATCGCATCGCGGACAGGATCCCCATTCACAGAAACCCACATTGGGTCACGTAGTAGCTCTTCATCAGAGATGTGGTTGGGTACTCTGAGTCGGCCCCCTGGCGTTAGGAAGCCAGATACCATGATTCCCTTGCCTCGATGTTTTGGCCGTATGGGCTGCTCTCCTTTCGGCATCCAGCCTTGACGTTTACCATCGTTTGCGTGAAAGGTAGATTCATCGTGGGTGACAAACACCAGTGGTTGTTCTCCCTGGTGGAGCCCTTCAGGTACTTGCCAGCTGCCATCCTCCTGGAAGATTACGAACCGTCGTTTGAGAGAATTCCATAGTGGTATGAATACCTGTTGTCGATATTCAACCACATCTTGCCGTTCGTGCCCATCAACATAAACACCTTTGCCATATTCCCCATGTTCAAGACCGAGATTCTTTAGCCAGCGTCGAGCCGTTCTTGCCCTTATTCTGTTCCCTCCGGAACCAAAGGAAAGGACTTTCTCAGCTGCTGTAGCTGCCCGCTGGGAATCCAGATAGATTCCCACAGCTCTTGCAAGAGAGTATGCATTGATTTCTAAAGTAAATGATCAGTGAGATGCCATCTAAATTTAAGGGACTATAATTCACTTACGGTCTGCCTTGTGGGAAGAAATATATTCTCGTACTGCTGCCTCCACTCCCTCATCATTGAACCATGAGGAACTCTTCACATAACATCCCTGATTTCCCTCTGGAATCTTCCGATGATCCATCCAATCTCTTTCCCAGCAGATTATCTTCCGTGCCATATACTGCCCTCTTCCGCAACATTTTGCAACCTCAAATGCCATCTCTTTTCTGTTTCTATCATCTCTCTTCTTTATCTGAACATGAAGAAATGCCAGTACCAATCGATGACGTGACAGATTCTGTTCATTCAAACCGTGCGTCTTCGAATTGATCTTTCGGTTTAGATCTTTCAGCGCTTTGCAGAGGTCAAGGTGGCGTTGTTCGGCTTTGGACAGCGGAGGTGTGGTAGGTAGAGGTGCTACCGAGGAGAAATATTTCGTAATGGAGTGAGTGCTCATAGCAGCCGCTTGTTCGTCATGTTGCTTCCGTACTCTTCGCTGGAGAGTTCGTAACGATGGTTCCGGTCCTCGCTGATAGAGAAACTGAGTGCTGTCAAAAACATGTCTATCTCTTCCATTTACCAACAGCTGATCCAACACACTCGCAGGAACTCTTCCCTCCTCCTCATTGTCCGTCAACTCAAATTCCTCCTCTTCACTGTCCTCACTATTAGAAGACTCCTCCAACTGTTGGCCCTCGAACCATATTCCCTCTTCACTCTCATCTCCAAATCTCTCAAGCAGGTACGCTGGCAAGTTCTCTGCACTGAATTCCTCCTCACGCGCCTCCTTTTTTTTCTTTAGTTTCGCCATTTTAACAGCTCTTGCAGCACGCAGCTGTTGCATATGTTTACTGCCTTTGCCCGCAGCCATGACAGCACAACAAAGCTACTCGAATCGGTATAGAAATAGTACGGACACGGTGCGCGGGTCTCGGAGGGTTATCAGTTCAGCGGATATGTACTTCGGAGTAATGGTGTAAAGTTGTAAAAATTGTCTAAGTGATGGAACGGGTGCGAAAGGTGTGTGCCAGTGAAAGGTGTGCGCCAGCGAAAGGTGTGCGCCAGCGACGGTTATGGTGGTTTGCACCTGAAGCCCCCGCATCGCGACGTCTTACACGAAATTTCTTCACTTAGTCATCACCATAGTTCATCACTCGCTGCTTAGTCACTCGCCAAACGAATGTCGCCAAGGTGTCGATTAAAGGTGTCCCCAACCATAGTCATCATGAGCCCCGCTTATGGCGTGCGACTTGCATGCATCCTTATCTTCCCCTCTTCTGCAGCGGCTACAAGAGTCGGGAGTTGATCTGGTCTACCCGACAGGCTGGCCTAAATCCATCATCTGCCGAGGTTACCATCAACCCCATGTTCTCTTGCCGAACTGCGTCGGAGACGAATCTTTCAGACGTGACTGAGATTTCTTCCTCGCGTGACCTTTCTCCAGCGTGCTACTACAATGCCAGAATATACGCTAAATAGGTCCGCAATGCCACAACAGCTCCTTCATGCGAGTTTTGGGTACATACCTGGGAATGTTTTCGGCTCGGAATATTACGGGTACGTGTAGAGTATCTATGGCAGGCGAGGCTAAGGACTCCGGCCAACGCCGCGACCGACATCACCTGTTCTGCAACTCAACATGCGGCTCCACCAATTTCCATTGGATTGGAATGAAAAGCGGCTATTAGCGAAGCCGAAAGTGCGCCCGTCATCATCAACGCCTGGCAGACCAGCGGTTGCGTGAAGAAAAGTAGAGTAAGCGACGGCTCCGTATAAGGATACCAGTAGCCCCAGTAAATGACGGTTTTCGTCAACTCTCGGTGTCCAACATTGCTACTTCTCATAATATTCCGAGGCGCGAAAATCCATCCTAAAAACTGGCATAGAGGAGCCCTCGTGGCATTGTGGAGTGTTTTGGCGTATGCTCTGGCATTGTAAAGTACTAGGCCAAAAGTTTCCGTACACCCAGGTACAACTGCCCATGATGCCCTCACTCAACCTTCTCGATCCCCACAACCACAATTTAGAAAGTCTCAGTAGTTGGCATACATCATGAATTTATACTAATAAAGCTTCAATGGAATTTTCAGCCTGTAAAAATCATTATTTTATGCAAAGTAGGGTGACCAAACAAATTTTCCTTTGACCAAGGTAGCCCATTTTCAACCACGGATACAGCAACCTAC
>Ga0307516_10008966_pt1 | contig 11213 bp, 18 predicted proteins | sample 19_EM_MG_FD_203310 | JGI IMG/M metagenome (GOLD analysis project Ga0307516, IMG submission 203310) | Populus trichocarpa ectomycorrhiza microbial communities from riparian zone in the Pacific Northwest, United States - 19_EM | ecosystem: Host-associated > Plants > Roots > Unclassified | place...
CCCCCCCAGATCGCATCCAATTGCCTCGCCTGAGTTGCTTGTGGCTACTTAATCGACGAGTCTTTGATACCGGAAGCAAGAACACTCGTGGCTGGGCCTGGACGATCCCTCTTTACAATATGTATGTACATACGTCGCAACCGACCGACTGACTGCCTGACTTGACTGAATTTGAGCAGATACTCTACATGAATAACTAGCCCTCAAGTCATCCTTGCCACGCAACTGACCCGGGAAGTCACCGAACGGCAGGTACCCCACGGCCGCGACAATGACTGGCATCGTGCTGGAGAGAGCTCGTCGCGATGACGACAAGTATCCGGACAACGGCGACGACATCGACGAGCATAATGCCGAGTTTGACCTGGACCTTAGACAGGTCCCTTCTGAAGCTCCGGGTATGCCAGCTACTATCGAGGCTGGCGCTGAAATTCCGCCAGACGGCGGATACGGTTGGGTTTGTGTTGCGTGCGGATTTATGGTGGGTTTTTTGCTCTTGTTTATTTGCATACCTTGCTCCATGTCGGGGCACTACTGTGGGCTTGGGCTAACTGTGGTGAAAGATTAATAGCTGTACCTGGGGTGTCAATTCGGTCGGTTCAGCATTGTGATATCTACCGTAGGATTGCGACATGTTGACGGAGTAATAATAGTCGTATGGGGTCTATCTCGCCCATTATCTCGCCGACGATGCATTCCCCGGCGCCACGCCGTTACAATACGCCTTCGTGGGCGGTCTTTCCATTTCCTCGTCCATGATAATCGGACCATTAGTAACGATCCTCCTCCGCAAGACGTCTACACGTAAAGTTATGACTGCCGGCATAGTACTCCAAACCAGTGGTCTCATCGCCGCTTCCTTCTCGACCAAGATCTGGCACCTCTTCTTGGCCCAGGGCGTTTGTTTCGGGCTAGGGATGGGTTTCCTCTACACCGGCAGTGCCGGCGTAATCTCCCAATGGTTTGCCAAAAGGCGCAGCGTAGCAACAGGCATCACCGCGGCGGGCAGCGGAATCGGCGGACTCATCTTCTCCCTCTCCATCCGCGCGATGATCAGTAGCATGGGGCGTGCCTGGGCCTTCCGGATCGTGGCATGCGTTACTTTGGTCAACAATGCCATCTGCACATTCCTCACGCGGGACAGGAACAAGCACGTGAATCCGAACCAGCGAGCTTTCGATCTGGGGTTGCTGAGGAGATATGAATTCCTGCTCGTGCTGAGCTGGGGATTTTTCAGTATGCTCGGATACGTGGTGATTTTGTTTTCGCTGCCCGATTTTGCCAGGTCCCGGGGCTTCTCGGCCGTCCAGGGGAGCATACTCAGTGCCCTGTTGAACTTGAGCATGGCGTTCGGACGCCCGTTGGTGGGGCTCGCTAGTGACCAGTACGGGAGGATCAATATCAGTATGGCGATGACCTTAGTCACTGGATTGAGCTGCCTTGCGTTTTGGTTGCCTGCGGAACACTTTGGCCTGGCGGTTTTCTTTGCGCTTGTCAATGGTGCTGTTTGTGGCACTTTTTGGACAACTATCGCTCCCGTGTGGTTTGTACCTCTCATGTGAGACTTCCGTACCAGACGCTAATGTGACCGTTCCAGTGTCGAAGTCGTTGGTCTCAAGGATCTGCCAGGCGCGCTGAGTCTGGTGTGGCTGTCAACTGTTTTACCGACCACCTTCTCCGAGGCGATCGGGTTGTACCTTCGACGCCCCGATCTGAAGAACCAATACCTGTACCCCCAAATCTTTGCCGCAATAATGTACATTGCCGCCACGGTGAGTTTATGGCTGGTGAGGGTGTGGAAGATGGGGGATAATGTCAGTAAAGAGGGGAGAAAGACGGCAGCCCAGAGAGTATCGGAGAAGGGAAACGGAGAAGACCCTTTGGAACAAAGGGGAAAGGGGCTTACGGCCGGCGCGGGCCTCATAGATCGGTGGAAAAGCGACAGCGTTTCCAAGTGGTGGCGGTACGGATTTGTGTGATTTTGTATGTATTGAAATGAATGGTGGCTTTGTAACACGAGTATCATTAGACATGCACACACAACCCAAGGCACGGTACGAGTTATTGCGCTGTAGCCTTCCTTCGGCTTCTGTTATGACCTCGATGGTCCCGTGGTCGTTGAGTAGTTCCTCAGTGATCTCGGTCTTCGTCCGCCCCGTACTAGGTCTTACCTCCCCATCTTCTTAGCACGGCTTTTCCTGGGCTTTGTTTCAACCTCCGACTCATTTTCCTCTTCACCCTTCACAGCTTTCCCCGCGCCACCCTCCTCCTCCCGTTTTCCGTGCTTCCGTTTGGCCCTGTGTTTCGGAGCACTTTCTTCACCGGCGACTGGCCCAACCTTCCGCTGCAACGCCCTCACATAGGCGCTCGTTCTACCTCCAACCTTGAGGAACTCGACCTTGTCTCCGTTGGGCAGCTTGTTGGCATCCTCCCCCTTCTTTCCTTTGCCCCAGCGGTGCAGCATCAGCCAGTCCTTCGGAAATTTGGAGCTATCGGCGTCCGTTTCCACCGCAGTTTTCGTCACGAACAGCAGTGCCTTATGCATATCGGCCACGTGGGATTCCTGGAGGTTGTGGGTGTAGCTTTCGGGGTGGAGACGGGATTGGTAGAGGATCTCATCTCTTCTCAGGCTCAGCTGGGATCTCCGGTCATTCCACTGGGGTAACATACGCAACCCAGTTTCCAATGCCCGCAATTGCGCTCTGGTCCAGTAACCACGCCTTCACTGGAACCTTCCTCGCCGATAGTCGCGTTTTCAACCATTCAAGCGTCGGCGGCTCCTGCACCGGATCAGGCCCGTTTTCTTTCAGCGGCGATACATTGCGTAGATCATAGCCATCGGCGTGGTCAACGAGCCGTATTCGAGCCAGCCGACGCGCATCTACGAATGCAACCTCGTTCGTGGAATCTTGGAGCTTGAGAATGAACTTGTTGAACCGTGGCGGCCATTGCTGCTCCCCTGGCTTTACGCGGTAGTGTGAGAAAGGGTCGTCCTTGATATGAATCCAACCTGTCATGCCTGGATGGTTCTGTCAGTGGCTGATATGGCTGAGATGAACTGAGTGATTACCCAGATGCATCAGCACATGGGGAGGCATTGGCATGACGAGCCTAGGGACGTGTTAATACATACAATATGTACCATTCAATGAGGAAAGGCTCAAACCAGAAGTATTTCCCCCATTGCTTCACCGCTTGGACGGTTTGTCCCTGAAGCGCACTCACAAACTTCTGTTCGGTGGTGTCCTTGAAGACAATTGTATCTTGCTGGGCTTCGGCAGAAGCGATTGTCTTTCCGACGAGATGCGTACGCAAGCGACTGACGATCCGCGCAACCTCTCCGATCTCAGGCATATCGTTGAGTGGATAGGAACTTCGGGAGATGATTGTTGCAGAAAGTTTGATTATTGTACTTGGCGCCGAAGAGGCTCAAAACTCTATCAATTTAGCGCGGGAGCTTGGCAACGATGTCATTGCTTTCTTCGACTGACTTCCGTTCAGATTGGATTGCTGATGTGAGTAACATACTTTCGTACCGGACGAAACCCCGCATCAAATTAACCTCTCTTACGGTTTCTCCCCTCGCGGTTCTCCACCGTCAGACCCAATTGTTTCCGAAGCTTCCTCACTGTTCCCTCGCTGCTCGTCCACTATGAGCAACCCTCCAAGCCGATTCGACCGCCCACCTTTGACGCCACAATTCTGCTTCTCGACCGGAGCACTGAAAGGTTAGAATAACGATATCTAGAGACTCTGCCCTTCATCCGGCGGGGACACTTCGAGTCTGTCTCGCAAGCTATCGGTGTGCAAGATTCTTCGGCTGAATGCCCTACTCGGAGTAGATTTCCTCCGCATCTCCCGCTCCACAATAGACGATTCTATCGGCCAAAACTTGAACGCGTTATCCACTCCGGCCAACCGTAAATTCGACCCCTCCTCGACCGCACACCGCGCACCACTGGCAGTGTCTCGAACACTTAGTGGCGAGAAATGTTCGGAGTTCGTAAACAACGTCCTGTTACCCTCGTGGCAGAGTCGCTCCGACGTGCTCAACTACTGCGCGTCCGTCGCTACGTCGGACGACCCCGATGATCCGGATATACTTGCCGAGAAGGCGGGTGATAGGGAGAGGATTGTCGACGAGAGGTTGGACCCGTACTCTGGACGATTTTTCCCGAGAGAAACGAGAACAGAGATACTTGGTGCAGTCATCAGGAATGAGAGGATGGTGGAGTCCATTGTGAGGGAGCGCACATGGAGGGTTGTCAATGAGCGCTGTGGGAACTTTGGAATTCCCGGCGGCAGCTGGCAAGCGGCTTTAGATGCTTGGAGAGAGAACAAGGGGAGTCCGTGATAGTAGGGGGATCAACCAAGTGGCTCGTTTGTTGGGAAGATGGATGTTGGAAACATGCATCCATATGATAAGATTTGGTCCACTACCTATTACGGCGTCTGAGTGATTGCTGGTGGAAACGCAGCTCACTCTCAGCTCTTGTAACATAGTGCTACATTAGAATCGCTACAAAAATTTAATGTCTTAGAATCCCAGAAGAAGGCACTGTCTATTGTTCTGAGACCAGTGGTTGTATCCTTTCATGGATTTACAAGTCCCTTACGATAATGTCAACAGCTACCACTTATACCTTCTACTATGTACATGGCCTAACTTTGCTATATCAACGTATGATGGGGGTTTCCTTTAAAAGTCTCCTTCATCGCGGGATCCGGAATAATACGGTTTTCTAGAATACCGGCACCACCCGTTGTCTCGCCTCTTCTTCTGACTCCGGATCACGGCGAAGAAATTTCTCTTTTCCCGATCCGGCAGCGAACCTGCCAGGCACCAGCGAAGTGATCCTGTATATCATGATCTTCGGGAATTATGTTTGTGTATCGAGGAGGGTGAGCATTTTCCCCCTTGCATCACGCAGTATAACAGCATCAGCCTGCCCTGGTATTGCGACATTGGCATGCTTGGGATATAAACAACCTCCTCTCTTCCGGCGACGGCTCGGAGTTTCACCCTATCCGTCCAGTTGAGGCCCTGATTACGCATTTGGGGAATTTAATCCGCCAGTATCATCGTTCTTTTTCAGCTTGAAGTCGGTCTGCCAGCAATTCGATCTCCTGCAGAGTTGGCTTTTCCTACTACTGCCATACGTGCCGCCGGTTTTTCTTGTAGTTGGCCAGCTCTGCCGCAGCGATGACCGTTCTTCTCTCCGAACTCCACGATACAATCTGCCCGACCAAACCAAGCATCAAGGCCTCTTCCGATGTCTCCAATAGATTCTTGGTAGCATCCCCCTACACAGCACCCGCACACCTCCTCGACCTCTCCACCGTCGACAGGCCTCAACAGCTCATGGTCAAGGCGCTGGTCAGTATGCGCGCACTCACACCCGCCTACGCGGTGGCTCCTTACCCAGACGCCTTCAATTGGGATGAGGTGGTTTCTCAGCTCTCCCGTCTCGCCTCGGAGGATGAAGAGGGCTCCATTTTCCCGGAGACGTCATTCTACATAATTGTATTCCGGTCTCGAATCGCACCGACGACCTCGAGACCGCACCTGGGCGAATTGGACGCGGAGGCGCATCGCGAGGCGATGGTGAGTGGTGGGCTATTGAAATACTGGTTCGGGACGCCTGACCAGGACGGGCGGAACCTCGCAACGTGTGTATGGAGGCATCGGGATGATGCGAAGCGTGGTGGTGCTGGTCCGGTAAGTTCTTGGTGAATCATTCCTGCGGAAATTGTACGGTGGCTGATGAGATCAGGGCCACGCTCGTGCTATGCAAGAGGTCCGCGGGCTGTACCTTGAGTGGCGGGTAGAAAGGCTACGGTTTACCGTTGTGGAGGGGGCAAAGTCTTACCGTATCGTCAAATGGGTTGATTGATCATTGATGGGGCTGTATTTATATAAACTGGCTGTACTTGCAGCGCATACTCCGTCACTCGGCGTTTGGTGTTTTATTTGGAGGGTTGGTTGTTTCTGACCAGCTCCCTTCACAATCCACCTCACACTCGTATCTTGGTGCTATTGTGCCTACCTATTTGTACCGACACGAACACGTGTGCATTTTCTTATAGGGAAATCAACCAGAGCACGGCCTGCAAGGCGGGCAGCACCGGCAGGCTGCACCTTAGGGAGAGAAGCCGAATAACTACAGCATTCATGCCCAATGGTAGGGCGCACTTATGTACTCTATCTACTTCCTCTGGGAGGACAAAGGTTGATTGCGGAACCTTGAGAGCGCTGTACTTGCTTACGTTATGCAATGCGCTTGTACATTCGCGTGTCGGATCGGATCGGACGTTCCTCATTCGGGGGCCTGCATCATGCTGGCCAGTGTTGGCATGAACTCTTCGGAAAAGGCCCTGCCATCACTAGCACTCTGGCCTTTGCTACCAAAGTTTTCGTCTGGCACTGCAAAAGCACACGCCGAAAATGAGGAGGAAGATGGAAGCATAGCGCTTGAGTCCTTTCAAGATACGTAGGGAAGTGACAACCAATAGAGGTACCTAGTTAAGGCCACTCCCCGAAAGAGACATACCGAAGCGTCCCAGGCAAATAGGCAGGGGACGATCAACCCCGCTAATGCGCGCAACCCTGCATTGGGGCAGTTGAAGGTAAAACCATTCCGGACCCCACCCTTCGAAGAAAAAGAGTTCTCCATCCTCCTTCCCTCTTCTTTCTTTCATCTGTCTCCTCCAATTCTACCACCAAGGTACATCGCAAACACCCAATCCCTCACAGCTCGCCTTCGGTCGTGTTTAATCGATTTGTTTGTTCTCCAGTCTCTCGCAACACCCTACTCAACATGTCTGCTCCTGCTCAGAAATTCAAGGTCTCCGACATTGTAAGGACATCTACAATCATCAATTGAGCTGCTGGAGAGGGCTCGTTTCTAATCCATCCGTTCGTTACAGTCCCTTGCGGCATTTGGTCGTCGTGAGATCGAGTTGGCCGAGAATGTTCGTTGCTCCCCCGTCTCCATCTGTCCGTGCAATTTGCTGATATGAGTGATATAGGAAATGCCTGTTAGTGCTCACAAACGATCGCTCTGCTATGTGATTGAATCCTGAGAACTGACGGATCGAACGCGAAGGGTCTCATGCAAACCCGTGCCAGGTATGCGAAGGAGCAGCCTTTGGCTGGTGCTCGTAAGTAGCCCAGAGTTCGGGATGTGGTGCGTTGGTCCGACGAGCCGAGGAGTGCTAATCTCTGCGTTCCAGGCATCGCTGGGTGTCTCCACATGACCATCCAGACCGCTGTCCTAATCGAGACGCTCACCGCTCTCGGTGCCGAGTGCACATGGACCTCTTGCAACATCTTCTCCACCCAGGACCACGCCGCCGCTGCTATTGCCGCCGCCGGTGTTCCTGTGTATGCTATTCCAGCTCCTTCGTACCGACACATGCTAACTTTCGATCAGCTTTGCCTGGAAGGGTGAGACCGACGAGGAGTACAATTGGTGCTTGGAGCAGCAGCTGAACGCCTTCAAGGATGGCAAGAAGCTCAACCTCATTCTCGATGACGGTGGTGACCTCACTGCCCTCGTCCACAGCAAGTACCCCGAGCTCCTCAAGGACTGCTACGGTGTCTCCGAGGAGACCACCACCGGTGTCCATCACTTGTACAAGATGCTCAAGGAGGGCAAGCTCCTTGTTCCTTCCATCAACGTTAACGACTCCGTTACCAAGTCCAAGTTCGACAACCTTTACGGATGTCGTGAGTCCTTGATCGACGGCATCAAGCGTGCCACCGATGTCATGATTGCCGGAAAGACTGCCGTTGTCGCCGGTTTCGGAGACGTCGGAAAGGGTTGCGCCATGGCTCTCCGTTCTATGGGTGCCCGTGTCCTGATCACCGAGATCGATCCCATCAACGCCCTCCAGGCTGCCGTCTCCGGTTACCAGGTTCTCCCCATGGCCGAGGCTGCCCCCAAGGGCCAGATCTTCGTCACGACCACTGGTTGTACCGACATCTTGACTGGCAAGCACTTCGAGGTTATGCCCAACGATGCCATTGTTTGCAGTAAGTGTCCATTCGCCGATTGCTCGAGAACGCGTATTCTGACCATTCGCAGACATTGGCCACTTCGACTGTGAGATCGACGTTGCTTGGCTCAAGACCAACGCTGCCAGCGTTGTGTCCATCAAGCCCCAGGTCGACCGCTTCCTCATGAAGAACGGCCGCTACATCATCCTGCTTGCCGAGGGCCGTCTCGTCAACCTGGGATGTGCCACCGGTCACTCATCGTTCGTCATGTCCTGCTCGTTCACCAACCAGGTGCTCGCCCAGATCATGTTGTACAAGTCCCAGGATGTTGCTTTCACCGACAAGTACCCCGAGTTCGCCAAGACTGCCGGTAAGCTCGACGTTGGCGTCTACGTCCTCCCCAAGATTCTCGACGAGGAAGTTGCCCGTCTCCACCTTGCCCACCTTGGTGCCAAGCTCGAAGTCCTCTCTCCCAAGCAGTCGAAGTACATCGGATTGGCTCCCGAGGGACCCTACAAGCCCGAGACTTACCGCTACTAAGCGGTATCATGTACACCTAACATAAACCCTGTGTAAAAGTTACTGTCTTCAACGGCATCTTTTGAGAAAGTGGTTGGTGTTATGTTAAAAAGGGTTTCATTTGTCATTGGTTCTGGGGGTTATGGCGCATCGGGTTATTCAACACTCACCCATGTAGTTACACGGTGTTTTCTTTGCATTCGTCTTCCTTCTTTCATTCCTCTTTTTCAGTTTGGTTCCTCAGCGAAGAGCAGGCGGATCAGTCCTGCGTCATGCAAGTTCACTTACATTTCTTTGTGGAAACATGTGATTTTGGCAGTGAGATGCTCTGTGCCGAGTGAGCTGTGTGATTAGAATTGCACGTTATCAAGAAGCAGAAAACCCCCACGTCAACTCGGCCGGCTTTGGGTTTTCACTCTTGGCCTCCCTGTCTCCAGTTCGCCGGAAAGGGTTCTGTCAGGGAATTGTAGAAGCATTAAAAATAAATATAAAAAATATCACAATACAGTCGCCGCGTATTAATAACTAAGGCCCTGCTTGGTTCGACCGTATTTTGAGAAGCTACCACACAAAACCGAGAAACCATCGGTTCGGAGTTTACGTGAGCGTTTGGCACGCCCCTGCGAGTTGTCGGTTTAAGAAAATATGAACTATTTTTCTGAGTCGCATAATATTTTGAATATTTTGACTGAGCCACAAGAAAAAAAAAACCACCGCCACCACTAGTATCTATTAGCGAGTATCTTCATGACTTCATGCATTACCCCTGAATCAATTCCATTACAGCTACAGCTACAATGTCCGACTCCACTACCCCATTCCTCAGCCCAGCAAGGCTCCTTGCGGTCGCTGCTCTTGTCGCTCAACACGAGAATACGCTATACGATAGAACACCATATCATACCTCGAAGTCGACTGGGAAGCAACACGTTGACGATCTTTTATCTTCTATTCTCTTCGTATGCCACTCGTAACCTTCTTCACATTACGCGATTGGTGTATTGCACATGATCACCTTCAACCCACGAGGCATGTCAGTGTTGAGGAGCAACTCGTGATATTCCTACCACTGTTTACATACGGACAAATGATTCCCGCTTAAACCCATTCTCCGCTCGCTTGCCCATCTGAACCTCTAGAACCAAAGCCTCCACAGGTGCAAGTTCCATGTCTTCGCTCCCGATCGCTCGTGCTCCGGGCGTAACTGACCAGTTTGCGATGACGGTGCTGGCGGCAATGTTTGGGCGAAAGGAGGCTCCGAAGGGGCTATCCGTAAAACCTTGTGCGAAACTCCGAGTAGCTTCACTGCTGTATAGCCGTCACTGTGTTTCTGTGTTGCTGTCGCCGTATTGCCTTCGCCGTGCCAGTGCGATGCCGCTGGATAGGTGGATAGGTAAATGGCTGTATCGCTGCTGTGCAGCAGTACCGCTCGCTTTTGTAATGGTGGCGTAACTGTCTCCACCATGTCGGTAATGTTAGATGTAGCTTCTCAACAAAGGAGGCTGGCAATTGTGGCGTCGCGTAAATGTTGTGAGGGTGAAAATACGGAGGAAATACGGGTTGCCAAACAGGTGGTTGGGGGGGCTTGGCGCTAAAAGCTATCTTTCAATTTCTCGCGAACCGACGGTTGGCGAAATACGGTCGAACCAAACAGGGCCTAAGTAGTTCGCTCTTGGATAGAGAAAAACGAGGGAATATGAGGACCACGTCATAGCTAACCAGCAGTGGGAAACTCCCAAACAGCGTACCTACCAATGCTACCATTGTGAAGCCACGCTCACGGGAGTTACTCTCCATAGGTCGCATGCGAGTAATGAATAAACGAAAAGAAAAAAAAAGCTCACGGGAGTTACAAACATGTGATGGCCATTGGCGAGTTTGTTTCTCTGTGCGTGGGGGGTTATTGCGCCCACCGCCAAGCAACCGCCAACCCTGCCCATCAGATGGAGGCTCTCACTCACATCGTCCAACCTACACATCTCAGAGAAGAGCCACACCCATTTCTCCCTCCTTGTTTTCTCCGTTCAGTTCCAATCCAGCTTAGATTTGAGGCTGTGCGACCGAACGACAACCCAACAACAGAGCCGGTGAAGCTGCATTCATTTTGCGGCGAACCAGCGAAACTTCCCTTTTAGATACTACGAGTATCCGAGACAGCACCTCCATGAATGCCTCTACTCAATCCATATCTCCGTGCTTTCTTTCGGTCCGCCCTCCCCGCTCAATGTACGCCTGTCGAAGACTATGTAAGTCATCACAGTCCCACTTGTCCACCGTCCATCTCGGTGCGAACGCTTCCGGAGGAGCTAGAGGTTCTGCGGGGAGATTCGAACGAGCGCTGACGCAAGTGTCTTGGTACCATTAGATACTGCTTGTTCCCACCACCGAGATCTTGACGAACACGCGCGACCGCGAAACCGGGTCATTGTACGCGGACCTGGTCGGAAATGATGAGGTCCTTGGGAGCCACGTCCTGCGAGTTCCGAACGTGGCCGCGGGCGCGCAGAACGTCGCAGGGCGGGAGACGCGCGGCAAAGCAAGGCAGTTTACTACGTTCAATGGCCGCACCGTCGTCGTCAAGGACAGCTGGGTTTATTCCAATAAGGGCGCGTGCCCCCCCCCCCCGCGGGCCCCCCCCGCGCCGCGGCGCGGGGGGGGGGGGGGGGGGGGGGGGGGGGGGGGGGGGGGGGCGCGG
>Ga0307516_10008970_pt1 | contig 11210 bp, 11 predicted proteins | sample 19_EM_MG_FD_203310 | JGI IMG/M metagenome (GOLD analysis project Ga0307516, IMG submission 203310) | Populus trichocarpa ectomycorrhiza microbial communities from riparian zone in the Pacific Northwest, United States - 19_EM | ecosystem: Host-associated > Plants > Roots > Unclassified | place...
ACCCACAACCCCCCCCCCCCCCACGCCACCCTCCCCCACCCCCCCCCGCCCCCCCCCCCCCCCCCCCCCCGGGGGCTACAGGTCGCACCTGCGAGAAACGAGCGTTTACGACTGCATTCAAATTGGGGGTCCTATCATATGCGACATATGGCAGGATAGATGATAGCAAAGGCGGTCTACGAGCTCCGAGGGCTAAGGAGGTGTGCAAGCGCTACAACCCAAAGCATACACGATATTTGCACAGATGGCGGCAGGAGGAGGAGGTATTACTTTTGATGAAACTTTCACAGAAGAGACACCGACCATCTCGCGGACGTTGGCCTAAGCTTGAGAAGGCCTTGGTGCAAGTGTTTGCTGATCGACGCAAGGTAGGAGAGGCTGTACGGAAGAAGTGTTTCGAACGGACAGCAAAGGTGTTATTCCTTCGGCTTTACCCAGGCAGTCCTCCCTAAATACCAGGCCTCTGCCTACCTGATAGATCCATTAATATTCAACCCCTCACAGCTCTCTGCTCTTCCTCAGCGGTCGCGTTGTCGGAGGGATCTGCAGACATGCCGTCGGCGGGACCGTAGACGCGACGCGGGCCCGGAGCTCAGAGGCAAGGGAAACTTCCTGTTGAGCTAGTAAGTTCGGCTAGAACAAGTAAGAGACTGGAAGGTGTCCATAGGTTGCAGAGGTGTTTCCTAGTATCAGCGATACTGGGGATGACGGTGTGAGGAGAGACGAGGCCTGAGGCCGTATGTATGTACAAGACAACATCACGAGGTTTTTTGCGCTAGTGATTTTGATGTTGACTAAGCGCCAAGAGCGCTGCGGACGCGCCAATTCTGCCAAGAGGGGCGCTAACCACTTTCAAAAAGAGGACTCTTATCCGAGATAATACGGTACTAGGTTGATGGGGCATGGTGATTGATGATTTGTGGTGGGTCAAGAATTATGGAAGTGGGTTGTGCCTCTACCGACTCCAAAATTTCCATGTGCAGTCTTCTCAATTTTTCTATTTGGTGGGTGGGCTGAGCAGACGCACACATTATTTTTATTGTTATGTACCTAAATATCACTCGCGCCAAGAGCACGCTAGTGCACTAGCGCCCAATTATGTGTTCGACTATGTATGCACTCTCTACTCTCTAAGTGTTACTCCTGCTGGGAAGGTAGATACTTACTCAAACCTTTCCACCTTCCCAACCCAGGCCCAGCAGTTTCATCGTCTGTTCCGTGTATGTAGAGGCCGGCACAGTTGGCACCTTCTCCGTGGGAAAACCCCCCCCGGACAAGACTAAAGTCTGTCGATGTTGAATCTTGCGAGACTCCCGTAGGACAAGGTCGTCCAGATATCGGCGGGGGTCGGCCGCACGAAGCGACAACTGAAGCGACACGTTAGCGCCCCTTGCATGGGTGACAAATGCCACCCCAGGGCATGGGCTGTACGATTACCCAACGACTCGCCGCAGTGACTCAATTTTGTACCTAGAGTTAGGTAGTCCGGTTTTTATATGCCTGGAGCTGGGTATTCAGAAGTTTAGGGCTTCTGGCGCCCGGCTTGACTTGATGTCGACCGCGACACGCCATTTGCCGCAAATTCCACCCGAGTGGCTTCAATCGAATTCCTCCGAGGTGTCTATTTACGAAGTGACGCAAGCGGCAGAACGAGTTTTAGGGCATCTCATCACGGCCCCGCCTTTCGCGGTAGACATAAGGTGAGGGTGATACATGAGGTTGCGACTGGCCAATGATCCCCCCATTTATATCTAGGCAAAAATACAAACGGATTTCAGTCTGCGCATATTATGCTCAGCTCTCGACTCCTTTTTTTGTTGTTCATTACTCGCTTGCTTCCCAGACAGATTATGGTGAAGTACAAGTCCGTTTCCCGTCCGCAGGGCGGCACGTTGCAAGCCCCTTTACCCTCCGCCCAGGCCTATCCAAAGAATGATTAGGGGTACCAAAGAAATAGCAAAGATGGCAAAGGAGAGGACAAAAGAAAAGTAGCACGGTGACCCATGTCCGAAACCCCACTACTCCTCTCCCGCAGAGGCTATGAACGGACGCGTGGGGAGGAACAATAATTCTTCACCGCCGCCGCCCGGCTCCTCAGCCCCCTGCCGCCGTTCCTCTTTCCCTTTCCTTCGTCCCGGGGTTCCTACTCCGACGCCCCACTCCGTGCGCCTCCCTCCCAAACCTCTGCCACAGGATCTTCTGTTGGGCCTTCCACTCGGTGCAGACCATGAATAGGTGATCCCGCGTTTGCGTCCTGCACGAGCACTACCAGCACTAAGCGGTTGGTAGGCTCCTCGCCTAGCTGAGGTACTGCCTAGTTCGAGGTTCTGTTGATCCGGATTGCTTGGGTTGTCACATTACTGTTAGAATGCCACTCAACTCTAGGCTCTTCACGAAATTATCAACGCATAAGTAAGCCAGGCGGAAGCACAGAGCCTAATAAGCTGAGCACTAAATCTTCGCTTGCGTATACAGCTCTAGACTTGGTATTCTCATGCGCGCTTATTCTCAGGTAGAATGGGCTTGGCATGGAGTGATAACTCATGTCTACATACTAGAGCCCCGGTGTAACTCCTCGAACTCAACCACCATTGCAACTGCCATTTCGTCGCTAGTTCTGGTGGTGCCAAACCCATATTCGAGAACAAAACCTCCCTCTACTTGCTCTGCCAACTAGATACCCCTACATATCCTCTGATAACTCAACCAGTTCACTTCTTCAGGCAAGAGCTAGAGTGATCGCCACAGCCAGCTCACTGCCGTGGAGGCGCAGCACTACTGTCTGAGAAGGTCGATCCGAGTATCTCAGCAGATGTTATCGACATAGGTTTGCTTCGGTCTTACACAGTGATGTTTTTCGTAAACTGCTGATTATTCACATATTTCCTTTCTTTCGCCATCGCTCCAGTTCTGTCGTCGCTAGAACTGCAGGTTTGATTGAAGAACGTCTCGGCCGATAGGATTTCAGTGGAAATGAGAAGGGTGGATGGTGGGGATTGTCGTACAGAGTGTGCGTTGCACGTATGGGTGTTTTGATCGCGCAAATTTTTCACGCTAACGCTAGCACTCCATGAACCAATACAAAATAATCCCAGCCTAAGGATATTCCTATAGGCTAAATATTCTTATTTCTCGTGCAAAACCGGAATGACTATTCCTATATAGAGTATGCTTATAGAGCTTCGACTGTAGTTAATGCCAAGCTGTAAACAAACCATCTAACTGGTGGATTCAACTTCAAATCCCTGTCGAGGATGGGAGTGGGGCCGTCGATATTAGCTCTGAGGACCGCTTCGTCACTATCGCACATCACGATTAAAAATCTAGCCGAGAAAGACCGAGCTCTTGTATTTACATTTCTCTTATCTGAGGCTTGCTGAGGTGTCGGCGCGTCGCGGACTCTTCTCTGGCTGCGCAATGGCGGAAGGGATGGTTCCCCGACAGCGGACTGTGTGAGTAGGATTGCTGCATAGCAGTCGCTCTGCTTGCGCGATGGGGTATCTAGGAGTTCTGATCACTCAGGCCAGGGAAGCTGGACCCAACCCCTGTAGTTTTACGCCAATTTTTCCTGCGGAAAATAACATAAACAGAACTCATCGACAGGTTTCTCCAGTCGGAAAAGCACCTCTCTATATGTACATACTCTAGGTATTTACCTACATGGAATCATGGAGGAGGAGGAGGACATTTGTGCGTGCGGTTGGTTGTTCGAGTTGTAGTGACGGTGTAAACGGTATCTCCGCCCCTCTTGTTTTGTTTAGTCATTTATCGCATGCGACCTATGGAGATCATGGCGATGTGCACTCCGCAGTCTGCACGAAGGCGGGGCCAGAGTTCCAAGAAGATGCGACGCGAATCAAGGAACTTACAAAAGAAAGACAAAAGAAAAACATAAAAAACAAAGGAAAGCCGCCCCCCTCCCCCCCCCAATCTCACTCCCCGCAGAGGCCATGACGGAGGGCGCGGAAAGGAAGAGCGGTTGCTCCTCGTCCCCGGTATTACCCAGTTCCTCAGCCTCTTGTCTGCTCTCCTCTTTTCTTTTTCCGCTCCCGGAGTTCCCACTCTTACGCCTCGCTCTGCTCGTCTTCCTCAGCCGCGGCGGGATTCGCCTCCCTACATCTGTGGTGGAGAGAAAGTCCAAGACCCGCCAGCAACGCCTTGCATCGGCGAGGAGGTTCCGGATTTTGAACCAGTCTTTCCCCCTCCCAACCTCCTTCCGCGGTATCTATGTACCGCCTTTGTATAGATAGATATGCAGTACTCACACTGACCACTCGAAATCCCCACTGGGAAAGAACCTCCGATGTGCTTTTACTCTAGAAATGTCTTGCCGCTAGCTTCTCAATAGGTCTAACAATAGGCTTTCTAACATGCGAGACAACCAGTCAACAGCAGCTTGGTGGATGGCATTCTCCACCGCCCAAGCATGCCAGCAGTAACTAGGCCACTATCAGCAGCAGAGTATATCAGGATCGCATCAGCCGAAATGCTCACTCCCGGGCAATACGGTTCCAAGCACTCCGGGTCGGCCACATCTCTCCGCGCTATTCTATTCCCCACCTTCGGCCTCTCGCACGCCGGTTTCGAGTCTCAACGCACGCATGTTCTGGAACCCCAAAGACCGCGATGGCTGGCGCCTTGATATCGTCTCGCTGCTGGCGGTGCTGGGCGAGTCGGCGATGTCACGACACTCTCTGCCGATGACTGCGAGCAGGCTGTGCATGCTCCCGCGCATCGTGCCCGCGCCGCAATCACTGTTGATCAGCACACGCCCCTACCGGCTGAAGCCGGAGCGAGCGAACATCGCGGGCATACATTCCGGCGTGGTGCACGATGAAGTTAACCACTTCGCCAGCCGGATCTACAGCATCTCGCTCCCCAAGTTTACTGTGCGCCACGTGATCATTCGGTACCGCACAGCCCCAAGCAGCGGCGGGGCGGAGACTTCAGAGCCGCAGACACCGACGAGCCCGCTCTCGAACGCGCCACCGCAAGCCGACATCGAAAGCGATGCGCGAACGGAGGCTCGCGCGAAGAGACTGTTCGCGCGATTTCGACTTCGCCGGCGAACCACGATCCTAAACTCCTGGGGGGCTGGCTTCCGCAAATCAGAAAATATCATCCGACCGCAGCGCTTCTCGCCGCTGGCGCTTCTCGCCGCTGGCGCTTCTCGCCGTGGGCTCGTGCGTCCTAACAATGGGCCTACTCTTATTGGCGATACTACTCGGCGACGGCATAGCTGTAATATCGATCGTCACGATCTCGCTGACTTCATCGATCACGGGTCTGTCGTCGTTCTGGCGGCCGTGCATGATCTCGCGGAAGGCGCAGGGCGACGTGCCCGCCGGAGATCTTGTGCTGCGCACGCGCCACGGCGCGTTCGTGATCATCCGGTGCGAGGAAGGAGTGGCGCGCGAGTTGTTCACAAGCACCGAGGAGTGCGAGTACTGGCTCGGCGAGAAGATGTTCAACGTGCTCGCGGGCATAGCCACATTCCTGCTGATGCTCGGCGTCCTGCTGATGGGCAACTGCACGAGGACGATGCAGGCGGCGCTCGGCGGGTCCTACATCCTGCTCAACGGCTGCTACCAGGTCGCGGCCCTGCTTTCCGACCAGCGGTACTGGGATTTCTCGCGCTACGAGGTCGTTCATCACGAGGCATATCAGGAAGACAATTACACTGATGCACTGTGGAAGGCGATCGACATCTCCGGTCGCATTGGGTGGGTGAACGCTATGCAGGCCGCACCGGAGACGAGCGCCTGGAAACTATGGCTGAGCTTGGCCGAACAGAATATCGGAAAATCTTGGGACCCTCGTAGGTGTCTAGACGATCTGGTGAAGGATGAGAAGAAAAGGTGGAAGGAGAAGGACGAGGAGCGCAAGGGGAAGGCGAACGTGCAAACTGGCCAGCGCCCAACAGCGCCCGTGAGCGAGGCGTCTCGAGGGCGGAGCGGGCCGAGTGCTGGTGTGAGCATCTCAGAAGGGGGAGGGTAGCCCTCGGATACATATTAACACGGTGGAATGCAACGCGGCAGTGCAGGAATTTCCTGTATTTTCTTCCAAGTGGCAGCGAGAGGTGGTTTTTCTGAAGGGGTGGCCGGGTTTGGGGGGAATATGTATAGCGAGAAAAAAAAATGAACGTCGTTATCGAGGGCAAGAATACATGTTTGTGGAGCTGTGTCAAGCGACTGATATATCGCGAGCCAAATTCGAGCGATCGTGATTGCCTTGATAGATTCGGAGGCGAGCGGGTTCTTTCTGTTGAGAAATCACCAGATCTGCACGAATCAGAGAGTGAGAGAGGGTTCACGGCGGGGTGAGGAGACGTTAGAGCTTGACAGCCCATCGAGTCGAGATTGTGGCGAGGCGGGTCGAGATAGATCATTCAAGAAAACGGCTCTCAATTTCTAGCATATATTAGAGAAAGAAAGAAAGAACGAATAAAGAACCAAGTACAGAACGCCCAGCCGTTAACTACACTGCGCTAATCCCAATCTAGCCTTCTTGCAACACAGCGTTGCTCCCGTTGCCACGGTGTTGCTATGTACTAGTACGATACAGCACTAATCTAATATTGCTGCTAGACTGAAAACTCACCGTTTTTAGCTACTGTATGTACGTACATAAGTACTTCCCACCCCCCCCCCCCAATACTATACACCATCTTTTCGTGCGGCATAGGGCAAAAGTGAAAGCAAAAGCGCAAACAAAAGAGAACAAAAACCAAAGCAAGAGAAATAAATCCTCCTAGGCGCGACAGGAATGGTACGTCGACAATGGCGCGGAGATCCTATGTCAACGATGTAACTAAGTGGGGAAGTGTGCGGTAGAAGAACTTCTCACTCGACCCACATCATCACTCTCTGGAATTCCGTCGAGGTGTCTATTTTGACTGAAGACGACGGCAGACGCTTCCCACGGTAGCCGGAGGTCTCCAGGTACTGCAGATATCGGGCCCTGCTGTGTCGCATCGCCAAATTTCCCTCCGTAGTTGCGTTGAGGAGATCCACGTACATTTCGTGACTCGAGTGGTAGCTATCGACCTGTATCTCGCATAGGAACCAATTTGACTCCTGAACACCCGCGAACCTTGCGAGTACCCACTTCGTTCGGGCGGGGGCGGAGGTGGTTTCCTGGTCTTTGAGGAGAGTGAATAGAGACTTCAACTCACAGAAGATTTTCATGTCGACCTTGACGGGGAACAGGATGGAGAATTCGAAGAAACATCGCGTGCTGTCGGTTTCGAGATTGACAGAGCGCTTTTCTGCGTATTCATTGAGTTTCTCAAACGCTTTGGAGTTGCTGCCTTCGACCACGAATTTGTCTATTGCGCAAATGTCGAACCGACCGTGCACGCCGACGTGGCTCACCGAGATGGGGCTCGTACATATTGCCGGCTTCAAGTCCCTGGTGTATCGGAAGGCACGGTAGTCATCGGGGAACATCGAACATCCGGTTCCGGTGGCTCCATTGTGTCTTCCTTTCCAGTTGAAAATCGATACATCTCTGGTGGTCCGGATTACACCTTCTAAGAGCCTCAACATCGCCCTCGCACGGCCTTCTCCGTAATCGGCTCTTATCCGAACTCCCAACATTCCCATCAAGGAGTAGGCCTGATCCTCGGGCCTTCTACAGGGAGGTCAGAATGATTGTCAAAAAGAAATGGTTTGGGGAAGAGAATATACCCTGTCTCACGTTGGGATGCAAGCCTCAAGATGAGCGAAGCGGGGACATCTGGCTTTTTTCCGCAACAGAGCAAGCTACTGGGTCGAACGTTAGATAGGTATGCTAGAGCATTCCAAGGTTTGTTCTCTTCCAACTCCTCCGTCTTATCTTTGCTGAGGTTCCCTTCGTCCCCGCTGAAGCCCCATTCGCCCTTGGCCTTGGCGTTGTTGTCGTGGTCCTCAACGTTTTCTTGCCAGTCTGCTTCGCTGTCGTCGTCCTTTTCTCTGTCCTCCTTGTCGCTGTAGTTCGCATTCTCAGTACTGCGATCGAGCGATTCGGTGTCCGCTATTTCCTTCCAGAACTTGTTGTAGTAGATTGCACGGCGGCTCATCACGATTTCCTGCAATGTCCACCCACGGGTCGACCATCTAGGCCTCTGTTCGAGGCGGAGTTTCGACGGAACCTCTCCTTGCCTAAAGTCGCCGAGGTAGACCAGACAAACGGCCGCATTCTGGTACCATCCCCCCATGCAGGAGAGTGACTCGACGAGCTCGGTGTTGTCGGCCTTGTTGATGCAGCACGAGTCCGCCCAAAGGTAGTCGAACCCTGCCTCTTTCGTCTTTCTGATCGCTCCCATTAGCTTTCGTTGGCCTTTTAACTTCGCATTGTTGACTTTTGGCTGAGGACTCAATCCCCGCTGAACGTTGTCTGCGAGTTCTTCCTCAATCTGCTTTCGATATTCCTGTAAGGCCAAAATCTTGTCTCCGTCCCGGCTATCCGATTTTTGCTGGTCATTGAGCTGTTTCGTGATGTTTTTCAACCTCGTCTGGCGCATCTCGTTGAACACTTCGTTCACCGTAGCGAAAGTGACCTCAAGTTGCCCCCAGGAATGAGAGAGAACAGCATATGAGCCCCGGAACAGACTCCGATCCTCCTCGAAACGGAGGGTCTGCACATTGATCACTCTGATCGGGTAGCTGGGGGCCTCTGTAGCCGCTGCGAGTTGTTTGGTGGGAGGCGCATGTCCCCCAAGAAGACCCCCGAGGTGCAGGTAAATGAGTGGCTCCTTCTTGATGAACTGGGCGCCGATCCCTTTGAGAACCGCACCGATGACGAGCACGCGCCTCCCAAGCAATTCGATCAACCGGAGAAGGAAGGCTGTGCCCAGTCGAAGCGGTGTGTCTATGGTTGGTAGGTGTGGATATCTTGCGTCGGGCTGTAAATTTATCTTCCTAGGTTTTCCAATGTTTCGGAACTCCGATTCCCATCCGAGCCACTGTGAGCGTGTCCCCTCTCCCTCACCGAAGTTGAGCCCCGCCTCTAGATCGAACGGGTCGTCCAAAAATATGATCTTCAGCATCTTTCGTGTATCCTTGCTAAGGGGGTATTGTAGGAGGCTCGTCGATACCCGGATTGCAGTGATGAGTACTTGTTGGACCCTTTTGAGGACGTCGTTAGAACCAGGTCCAATCTCGTCGATACCGGCGTCCGTGGAGGAGACGAAATAACAGAAACACTCGGGACCATGAGTGCAATCGGAGACCCCGGCGGAGTTTCTTATGTACCGCTCGTCCGGCTCGTTGAAGTTCTCCGCTAGGGCTTCCATGAGTACCCTCCGTACTTCTTTCTCTATGGACTTGAACTGGTGAATACACTCCAGAACACTGATAGCCTCCAAGTTCTCGTCCACTGCTAGAGCTTCCATGAATATCCTGTGGAGTTCTTTCTCGGCAAGGCTGAACAGGTGGCCCTCCTTAATTCTGCTAGCCTCCGACTCGCTGCTCATCGGCAGGGCTTCCATAACCATCCTTTGTAGTTCACTGAACGGGAAAATACCCTTCCTGGTGCTGCTAGGCTCCAATCCGATGCTCTCCGCTAGGGCCCCCCCAAATGTCCTCTGTAGTTCTTTCTCTGTGTAGCTTAACAGGGGAATACCCTAGATGTTGTTAGCCTCCGGTTATTCCGCGAATCTTGCACATTTGTATGACTGTGCAGGAAATGCTCAATCCTACTCACCCCACATTCACTGTTGTCCTTTACCAGAAACTCAAATTTCGTGTAGAACATGTATATTTCCACTGGGCTGACGGGCCATAAGACATCTTTGAGGGGATCTTCATTGTCGCTATCATTATCCTCGCTATTTCCATTGTCCAAGGAGCCGTCGCTCTCTGCAGCACTGCTCTCTTCGTCGACTTCCAGTTTCTTCATTGAACGAGAGATGTCACCGTCTCTCGGTTTCCTCCGTGGACATTTTTGACCGGGGGCGGCGATGGCATTCGAGCCATCACCTCTCAGTTTCCTCCAGGGGAATTTTCGCCGGGGGGGTGGGATGACGTCATTCTTTGCAATCTTTTTAAGCTGTTGCAGCGATAGGCTCGTTAGCCCTAGCGTTAGGCCAGCAATCTCCATGGCAGGCTGTTTGACCGAGTCGAGGGGTGGTTGTTGTACGGTTCCAGGTTCAACAGAGGCGCTGACTGGCAGATTGTATGGCAGGTAGGCGTCAATAGTTTCCCCGCTCGTCCTCAAAAATACCTAGAATTTGCGTTAATAGTCAGTCAGAGGGGGGAAGCGGGCACGGAGTGAGAAAGTGCTGACCCACCGCAGGAGCTTGCTACTCCTCTTCCCAGGGTTCTCCGACTTTCAGTGAGTGGTGTCTATTCCTTCGTCTAAGTGCGAGCGCAGGAGTGGTTTGGCCGAGGGATGGTTTCCGAAAAAGGAGGGTAAGTCGGACCGGCTCCGTGAGCGACTTGAAGACACCCAAGACAGGAGTCAGTACAGTTGTGGGGAATACTTCTCGTTACTGGAGTTCGTATCGGTGTAGATTTGGATTTGGCGCTTGTGCCTTACAATTTGTTGAGGACATGATTGCATGAGACGCAAGAGCGGGGAAGTGCAAGAGGAGGATCTTTTGTTGTGCGGGTTCTTTCCTTTTCCTCGTGTTACACACACACAAAAAATAATACAACGGAGTTGAGAGCTGCTCGATCGTCCAATACCCATTATTCGCCCGTGTCTACTCATCTCTCACAACATCAATCATACAGCATTCAGAGCGCGCTCAAACCTGATCGAACTCCTATCGTTGATCTGTATCCTCACCGCTAATCGGTATCCTTTCAACAGACAGCACAACACATGAGTAGCTGGCCTTGCTCTCCTCAATTGCTTTACCGCGGTGACGAATGACCAGCTTGCAGAAGTGGTGTGGTACTTGCGTAAGCACTCATTGCCGGCGATCTTCCATTCAGCCCCCGTATCTTGTCTCAGAATCACACCACCCTCCCTCCGCATCCGAGGAACTGCAGATTCTGGAGGTCGAGATCCTGCGATCAAACGATTGTACTGAGAGAGGAGAACTTGTTCGCAACCTTGTTGCAAGGAACCCCACGCTCTCACTTGTACATATCTAGCGACATAAAGTACAGGGACAAAAGTTTCCGTACAGGGGCCGTTTTACACCAAAAATGCCCGTTTTCACACAACCAAAAACCACTCTTTACTTGACGGAAAAAAACTGTGCCTTTCACAGACGTCTTAGA
>Ga0307516_10008971_pt1 | contig 11206 bp, 7 predicted proteins | sample 19_EM_MG_FD_203310 | JGI IMG/M metagenome (GOLD analysis project Ga0307516, IMG submission 203310) | Populus trichocarpa ectomycorrhiza microbial communities from riparian zone in the Pacific Northwest, United States - 19_EM | ecosystem: Host-associated > Plants > Roots > Unclassified | place...
GAAAGTCTAGACATGTCTGAAGCTTTTGGTGCCACGGTTAGAAGAAAAAATGCTCTGCATTTAACTCCTATTTTGCACCATCCTCATCCTGTTAGATCTTGAAAATCACAAGGAAAATGATCTGCTTGTTATGTTACCTTATGCCAATGGTGTTGCCCAGTCACGATAATAATAATAATAATAGTAATAAAAAGCTGCTTATTTTTCAGTGTTTCCTTGACAGATGAATTGAACAAGTGTAACTTCAACGTTACCCAGAACTTGTAATGATCCTACACTTTGATCCAAATTCCGTCCAAAATAGCTATTGATGTAGAAATTTGGACACAGCTGGCTGTACAAATAGCTTATATATAATTCTAAAGATTGAATTATAATTTCTATGTTGTTCTATGAGATTCCATCAAGATTTGCAGTTTCCATTATAATTTCTATGTTTAGAAAAATAGTTTTTAAATAAAGAGCGTTCTTAAATTCAAAAACTTTATTTAATAGATCCTAAATAGTTTAAAATTTTAATATGATCAATTTTATTATTAAATCTTGAAAAATAAAATTTCAAGAAAAAATAAATTAAATAAATTTCTTATTAAGTTTTATTTAATATTTCTAAAAGTTAAAAATATTATTTTAAAATTATACATAAAGCTAATAATTAGAATTGAAGAATTGTAATATTAAATAAAGCCTATGTGCCTTCTTCCTTTGCTATTTTTCTAATCTTATTTCTCTTGAATGTAACTTGTTTTTTTATTCAATTATATAAATATTATGTAATTTAAAAAGATAATAATTTAAATAGAAAACTTATTTTGTAATTTAAGATGAAGAAAAATAACGTAAAAGGATATAATCATGGCGCTCATAAGAACTTATAAAGATGTGCATTAACTACCTAAGTTTTGACAACCTATATTTCTTTGATGGCTAGAGAAAATTAGTTTAGATATATCAATAATTATTCAATTAGAATTACATGCTAGAGATACATGTTTATATATAATTGGTATATATGATATAACAACCATACCAACATAGGAGACCTAATTAATAAAATAAATAAATTCCTCATTAATATATTAAGTACATGTTTAGAATATAATTTATTGTTATCTAATTTTATAAGCATAAAATGAGAGTTCCATTTATAAATAATTTATTGAGTCATTAAAAGTTATTGTATATCGAATATGTTTAATGCTATAAAAATATGGTCTTAATTAACTAAACTTGTATGAGTCATATGAGATGCTCATGAACACATAAGATTAGAGGTTGTAGCTAGGTGAGTTTAAATAAAGAGTTGTCACCTAATTAATCTAGAAGTCATATAAAGATGTGATTGATATAATATATTATCTATCTAATTTAATTTATTTTGACTTATAGAGTAACTTAAGATCATATAAATTAACTTTGTTCAATATAAATAGAAAGAGTAATAAATTAGATAATCAATAACCATCATATTTATGACAATGTAGACTTGGTCATATAAATGAAACAATAATCACTAAGTTACATAAAGAAAGATATTGTGATCCTTTTGATTATGAATCATATGACAATTATAAATCTTGTTTATTGAATAAGACGACCAAAACACTCTTAATTGAAAAGAGTGAAAGAACTAAAAAATTATTAGATCTAAAACATAGAGATGTATGTAGACCAATGACGATTCATAATTAGATCTAAAACAATTCCTTATGGATACACATATTTCATCATAATTACTAATGAACATTTTAGATATGTTTATGTGTATTTGATGAAACATAAATCTGAGTCAATTGAAAGGCTTAAATAATTCAAAAATAAAGCTGAAAAATAAAGTATCAAGATACTTCAATTAGATTAAAATGGAGAATACATGAGTTAAGAATTTCAAGATTATCTAAAATCGAATGAGAATCTCTCAAAATAAACACCTACTAGAATACCATAACATAATAGAGTTTTTAAAATGAGAAATTATACCCTATTAGATACGGTGTGATCCATGACGAGCTATGCAAATCTTTCATATTCTTTTCAAGGCAATGTCCTATAAATTGTCACTTACCTTTTAAATAAAGTCTCAATAAGATCTATTGATAATATTCCATATGAGATATGGATAAGTAAGAGACCAGACTTATCATAATTAAATATTTAAGGATGTGATGATTATGTGAAGCATATTGTATAAAAAATGTTAGGAGGTAAGTCAGATAAACCCAAATTTATGAGATATCTAAAAGACATTATTGGATATTATTTCTACCATTTTGTTGAGCAAAAGATATTTGTCTCAAAGCATGCTACCTTTTTAAAGAAAGAATTTTTACAAAAAAAAAGCAATGAAAGAAAAATAAAACTTGAAGAAGTTCAAGAATCATAAACTAACATCCAAATAAAATTCGAGCATGAAGCTATAACATTAGATGTTTAACTTGAAACTCAAGTAACACAACAACTTCATAGATATATTATGACAAGTCATTAATAAATGAGATATGTACTTATCATGAAAGCTAAAAATAATGAGTTGCTCATATTTGATGAGCCTACAAACTATATAGAAGCAATACCTTCTATAAAATGGCTTAATACCATGAAATATGAAATAGATTCCATGTACACCAAACATGTTTGGACATTGATTAATCCATCTAAGGAATAAAACCCATTAGATGTAAGTAAGTCTTTAAGATATAGACTAATATGGATAGTAATGTGCAAATGTACAAAGCCAAACTAGTTGCCAAAGATTATGGATAAAGATAATGAGTTGATTTTGATAAAATGTTTTTGTTGGTAATTATGTTAAAATCCATAAAGATTATACTTGTTATAGTTGCATACCACGATTATGAAATTTGAAAAATAAATGTAAAAAATACACCATTGAATGGAAATTTTTATGAAGTGGTGTATATAACATAACCTGAAGGTTTTGAATACAAAGGATTTGCAAATAAAATATACAAGCTACAAAAATCAATTTATGACTTAAACAAGTTACAAGAAGTTAGAATTTCTATTTTAATGAGACAATTAAATAGTTTGATTTCATAAAAAATATAGATGAGCCTTATGTTTATATAAATGTTAGTATGAATGGAGTCGTTTTCCTAATGCTATATGTAAATAAAATATTATTGATTGGAAACAACATACATTTACTCTATTCAATTAATATATGGTTGTCTAAGAATTCTTTCATGAAAGATATGGAAGAAGAAACATATACCTATATACTGAGAATAAAAATATATAAAGATAGATCTTATGTTGCTTGGATTGTCATAATCTAAGTATATAAACAATATGTTAGAATAATTTATAATGAAATAACTCATAAGATGATACTTACCTATTTTGCATGAAAGATGCTTTAACTATTAGATCCATCATATATGTGATGTTATATATCTTGTACATGGCATCACATATATGATGGATTCCATATACAAGACCAAATTTATCTTATGCTTTGAGTATAATTAGTAGATATCAATCTAATACAGGTGAGGGTCATTGAAAAATAACTATAAACATTCTTAAGTAATTAAAAAGAACTAAAAATATCTTTTTAGTATGTAGAGAAGATGAACTCATAGTTCATGGTTATTTGAATACTAGTTTTCAATAAGATATTGATGATATGAATTTACCAAGTTTAGATATATTTTTACTCTAACTAGTGGTATTGTGAATTGAAAGGGTTACAAACAAGAGACCATAATAAATTATACAACTGAAGCTGAGTACATTTTTGTGTCTAAAGCAGTAAAAAAAATTATTTAGATTAAGAACTTCATTACAGAACTAGGAGTGGTTCCGAGCATTATTGATCTGGTAACCTTGTACTATCATAACAATGAAGCCATTATATAAGTAAAGAAATCAATGTATCATCAATGATTCAAACATGTACTTAGACGATACCATTTGATTAAATAAATCATAAAAAAGAAAGATGTAAAGATAAAATAAATATCCATTAAAAAGAATCTTGTTGATCCTCTTATTAAGGCATTATCCCAGAAGAAACTAGATTTTTATATGGAGTGATATTATATTAGATACATGAGTAATTAACTTTAGTGCAAGTGAGAGATTGTTAGCATATATGCATTGCAACCAATCAGCTGGTTACACATGACACTAGTTTTATTCATATAAAGCATATATTTTATTTATAAAGGTATTTGTATCTTTAATATTCATTTATATTTGATTAATAAGTCAAGGGTAAAGATATAGTTATTGAGGGGAAATTGTATAAGTGACCTCGACGTCGAGGCGACCCTTCCCAGAGCGGGGGATTGATGTCGGGGCCTTTGTTTTGTGAAAAGAGAGTCGACACCTAGTATTATGGTCACTAGGAAACCTAACTGGTCTTTTAGAAATTCTAAGGCAAGGGACTAGTTGCGTAAATGGAAGGTTTTAGCACCTCTAGTATGCTCTACCTAAGGTAAGTTGCTCGGTGTTTGGTTTGCCTTATCATTGCTATGGTGTTGGTGTTTTCTAATCAGTTTTTCTAGGATGAGTTTGCTTTGATGAATGGTGTTTTCTAATCAGTTTTCTTTATAGATGAAAACTAAAACTACGAGGAAGACGTCTTTATACAAATCCCAATCAATGAGGCATTGAGCAGAGGAGGGGAAGGATGATAAAGACCTTTGAGGCTCATGGTTTCCCATGGAAAAAAACGGAGAATATGCAACTCTAACATAAACAACATCTCTAATCAAAGCCATGGAAGTAAAAGCAAACAAGCACAATAATTTTTGTGTCTAGGCAGAAATCGAAATCCAGAGGAAAGGAAAAGAGAAAAAAGGGTTGGAGCCGAACGAACAACAGATACCAGGTTTGAAAATAGCAAGGAAGCAAAAGTTGAAACTTATACCTGCAGATCTTGCTTGCTAACTCCTACTTTTGATTCAAGAGGGATACACACCATCTCCATTAGCACGTGAGGCCCATAAATAAGTAACAACAATATTCACCATAAATAACCATAAATATCTCAACCAATTCAATTAACATGAGTATAAACATGAAGACAAAATCATGTGCTCATCGTGAATTTATTTAAAAACAACATACAAATTAATACACGCACGCAAGTCAAAAATTAACAAACAAATCCAAATTGTTCTAAAAATATAAATCACATGTGAGAACTAAAATTTACCTTTATGAGTTGTCAAAGTAGGTTAGAACTAGACCGAAGAGATTGAATGAAGAAAAAAATAATATTAGTGTGTGTACTACATTTACCAACTGACATGTTTACTTTTAGAGCATTATTCCACATGCCATAAGGTTAGAGAGGTTTATGGTTAGTCCATAAATTGCTTCTCATCTTCTTTTATGGTGGCAATGCATGCCACCTCCATCAAAGGTGGTATATCGGAGGCTCCAAAGTTGAAGTCTATTGTTGGAAAATCTAGAAAACTACTATTTTTTCTTCTTTTTTCTTGTGCTCGCATCCCCCCTTCTTATTGTATTCTTTTTACAAGTTCTTTTTGTTTTTGCTATATTTTTTTACAAGAGTCTCTCATTTCAATTTTTGTGTGTGCCCTCCTCATACTATCCAAGTGTCTCATATTTATATTGTCTAGCGTCCCTTACAAAAAAGGAAAAACTAATTTGAGAAAATAATGTCAGGCAATTATATTATTTCTTTCTTGACCATTGATTCCTAATTAATTCAATTTTATCTTCTTAATGTGTAGGATCTCTTTCATAATTTTTTTTTTAAGTTTTATTTGATCCTTCTTATTTTTTTTTCTCTTTTGCATAATCTCTTATTATTTTTCTTGTTCTTAATCAAATCAGTCCTTTTGTTCTCTCTTTCTTCTTATTTCACTCTCTAAACACATTATTTTAAACACATTATTTTATTTTCTTTTAATTTTGTATAGTAATTTTGTAAAGAAAAAAACATCTTAAAGAATTTTTTTCAATGTAAAACAATCTCTTCGAGAGGCGACTACCATCAAAACAATATAAAACGCAACATAATCTCGTTAAGAGGTGATTAACATTTAAATAATTAAAAAATGAAAAGAAGTTTCATTAAAAGGAAACTACCATCAAAACAATTAAAAATTAAAACAAATCTCATCGAGAGACGACTACCCTAAAAAAATTAAAAAAAGCAAAACAACTCTCATCTAGAGGCGACTATCCTTATAATCAAATAATTGGATAAGTAGTCTTATTGGGAGGCGACTACCCTCAAAACAATTAAAAAAACCAAAACAAGTCTCATCAAGAGACGACTACTCTAAAAAAATTTTAAAAATCAAAACAAATTTCATAGGGAGGTGACTATCCTCAAAACAATTAAAAAATCAAAACAAGTCTTATTGGAAGACGACTACTCTCATAATAAAATAATTGGATAAATAGTCTTATTGGGATGTGATTACCCTTAAAATAATTTAAAAATCAAAACAAGTCTCATCAAGAGGCGACTACCCTCAAAATAACTAGAAAAAATCAAATCAAGTCTCATCGAGAGGTAACTAGCCTCAAAACAATTTAAAAATCAAGCAAGTCTCATCGAAAAGGGACTACCAAAAACAAAATTTTAAAAACAAGTCTCATCGAGAGGTGATTACCCTCAAAACTAAAATTTAAAAAACAAACAAGTCTCATTAAGAGGTGATTGCTGTTAAAAAAACAAAACAAGGTCATAAAGAGTGACTACTCTCTAAATAATAAAAAATAAAAACAACTCTAATTGAGAGGTAATTACCTTTAAAACAATTTAAAAGAGAAACAAATACTATTGAGATAAAATAAAATGCTATTTGAAAGAAAATATGTAATTAGACTGATGGGCTTTACATTGAAAGAAAATGTTATTTCAAAGAAATTTGCCATTAGATTGATGGAATTTACTTGAAATAAAATGCTATTTGAAAAGAAAATTACCATTAGATTGAAGGGCTTAACTTGAAATAAAATGCCTTTTGAAAGAAAATTACCATCGGACTGATGTCCTTAACTTGAAAAAAAAATGACTTTACATTGAAAAAAAATTCTATTTAAATAATGTTTTTCTATTGAAAAGAAAATTGGTATCAGATTGATGAGATTAACTTGAAATTAAATGCGATTTGAAAAATAAAACCCTATTGAAAAGAAAATTGCCATCAATTTGATGAGCTCTACTAGAAAAATATTATTTTAAAGGGATTTTGTCATTGGATTGATGACCTTAATGTGAAATAAAAATGGTATTTGAAAGAAATTTTCCACCGGAGTGATGGGCTTAATCTTGAAAAATTGATATCGTAACTGAAAGGTTTTGTCAAAAGGAAAAGTGTTATTGGTTACTGAGCTTGTAAGAAAAATGTTATTAAAACTAATAAACTTGTAAATGACCAAACTGAGAGGTGACTAACCTCAACTTGTTGAAGCGATGTAAGCCAAGAACTTCATGAATCAAGAGTAGACTTGAGTTTCTTTTTTATAGTAGCAGTTGACTTTGATTTTATCTCTAGATGATACCTTTTAGAGTCGAGAGGAAATAAATTTTATACATTTTGAAAGTCCAATCTTCTTTCTTTTATGTTATTTGCATTTTTAAAGACCGACAGCTTTCGAAGTGTCAAGAACCAGGTACTGGCTTATTAGAATTGTATAAGTTACCTCAATACCTTTGGTGTTCACTATGAGTTTGTGCTCATCATGGATTCTTAATTAATTAAATCTCATCTTCTTAATTTTCATGGACTCTTTCATTAATATTCTAATTTTATTTGATCCTCCCTTTTTTTTTGCTTTCCTCTTTTGCATAATCACCCATTATTTTTCAAGTTTCTAATCACATTTGTCGCATATGTGCGGTGTTACAACGATTGTCTTCCCGGGTCAGGATCTTTGTGGTGACGGGGAAAAGAACAAAAAATTCTTGTTTCTTATCAGTAAAAAAAAGGATGGAGTTGTCACCTAATATTTCGGTTACTAGGAACCCTAACTAGTCTTAGAATCTAGATAATGGGATTGATTGTATATAGGAAGGACATATCACCCCCACTAGAACTTACCTAAGGTAAGTTGCGCTGTTTATTTGTCTGATATAAACTAATGTATTGTTGTGTTTCAAGATGTTGGTTTGTCTTTGGTTTTAGAAAAGTATTTCTTGGTAAGAAGGTCCTTATCTTATCAGGTTAAAATCTAGTCATTCTAGAGTCAAAAAATATTTTTGTATTTTTTATTTTAATAATGGAAATACATCTTACGTACAAGTTCGCAATATCATTGATATTGGGACAAACAAAATAAATTTAATAAATTATAGCCAAGTTCATAATCCTTTCGGTATTTTTAAAATGGAGCCAAGTTCTCATTACTTTAATAAACTTGTTACTAAATCCAAAAATACATGTAAAAATAAAAACATTTTTTGTGATTTTTTTTAACATGATAAAATATGAAAATATAATATAACTTTATTAAACTAGTTACTAAATCCAAAAATACATGTAAAAATAAACATACTATTTTTGTGATTTTTTTAATATGATAAAATATGAAAATATAATTTATTTTTTAAAGACTTGACCATATGCAAATTAAAATAAAATTATATTTTTTGAAAGAAAGATTTTTGTTGTTTTTGTGGAAGGAAACTGATTCGTTTAATACTAAAAAGTGTCTCATGTGTAGACCACAATTCCTAATATTAAATATGTGAGGGTAGAAAAAAGTGGGGAATTCAGAATTAATTGCAAAATGATCTTTTAAAAATTAAAAATTTATTAAAAACTATATGAAGACCGTGTTTGGCAAGACGCAAATAAAATATTTTTATCAAGGCTATTTTAACCACGATATCAATTCAAAACAAATTATCGTTCATCAACTCAAAACTGAACAACACCAAACATCCATATAAATTTATTAATTTCACCCACATATATTCAAATTGTATACTAATTCAAAATAAATCCAAACATAACTCATGCACCAACTTAATGTCCAAAAAAAAAAAGTTATCTCAATCCTAAAAATAATCTCACAATTCAACACAAATAATCACATCATTTCAAATAAAAAACACTCTTCAAACTAAATTAAATAATATCCAAATCGTTCAAAATTACACACAATAATAAACATCTAGTCCTAAAATTTCGCAACATTACTAATTTGTTGAAAAATTGATTTGGGATTATAAATCGACCTTCCGAGGATGATAAATTATTTGGAGAGATTACGATAACCAGGGAAATAGTGTTGGAGGACTTTACAAAGCGAAGGAACACTCACGCGCCACTGCCACTGGTGATGCGTGGAATCATGCATTCCCACTTATTGAAAGTTGAGACCATATGGATCTGGAACAACATTTCCTCCTCTTTCTTACTATACTAGCAGTGATGTTCACCATCACACGTAAAGATTGAAAAACCCACAAGCAAAGTTTGGGATTTTTTTTATTATTAGTTTTTTTCTACTGTAATTAATTCATCATTCCTTTGTGTATTCAGTTTGATGTTGTTTTCATCACTAGAATCTAAGGGTTATGGAAATTGAACCATTGGTGGTGTTGGGTTTTAGTGACTGGTGAGCATGGTGGCTGATTTTCTTAGTCCTTGAAGTTGGCGAACAAAGAGAAGGAAATGAGTTACTAGCCAATAGCAAGAGGATAAAGATGAGCATAGATTTAAAGAAATTAAGAAGGGAGTTGGAGTTTGTGAGTTGCAGGGGTAAGACTTTGATGGTTTGAGGAAGGTAGTTGCTGTTAGAGGGAGCTATTGCCGGCGAGTATTGTTGTTTAAGGGATTTTTTAAGGTGTTTTAGTGCTGGTTGTGGTTGCTGAGCTGAAGGCTGTTGATGGGGTGCCAGTTTTGAGGGAACCAAATGAGAGGTTGTTGTGATGTCGCAGTCGCACAAATTAATTACCCTAACTTAAATAAACAAAATAGTATAGAGCAAGCAAGCAAGGTTTAGTTTATATTTTTATGCTATATGATGTGCAACTGGGGGGGTTTTGAAGTTATCTATGTTATGCTATAGTAAATAGAAAGAAACAATCAATGTTAAATCAAAGAAAACTAAAATTTATCAAGAAAACAAACCTTGGTCACACATAAACGTCCACCTACAGAAATTAGAACTGACCATGGAAACCAAACGACAATTTATACTCTGAATATTTATCTTTTATTACGCTGATTAGTTAACAGATTCGTTGTATAACTAATCTTAACCATCAAACAACCACAATGTCCGCACTAGTAATTTAATTCAATGGCAGCCTTAAGAATTAGATAAATTGATTAATATAGACAACATAACTGTTTGCAATTTATGTTTGATTTGTTCGAATGTTCTTCTTGAGATTAATAACGTAGATCTGCCACAATTATTAAACTCAGTTGCTTCACAAGTTTATATACCACAACTGCGATTTTGATAGCAAACTTAGCAATAGATTGTTCACAATAATAACTTAGAGTCCACTCTAGCAATTAAAATAAACAATCATAGGAAATAAGCATAAGAGAACAAACATATTCATTCATCATATAAACTAAAAAGAAAAGGTAGAATAAATCTCACAGTTCTTGAAATCTGAAGGTTTCTGTATCCTTGCAACCAAGAAAAAGAGTTCAGTCTTGCATGTTTGTTGAACAACTAATCAAAAAGAAAGAAGAAAACATGATTTCGGGTTTGTGGAGGAGAAAAGGCGTTTTTATCTCTTTTGGCTGGCTCTCCTCACTGCTCTTCTCTCATTCTTTTTATATCGTAGGAAACCCTAGTCTTTATTTTACAAAATAATCCTCCCTTAAGTAGACAGTTTGCATTTAAGTACTTCAATAACTATTTTCCTAAAAAATGAGAAATAGCATTGCATAAAATCTTCAAACTTCGACTTAGAGGAGCTAAATTGCTGAAATAAAAACTTGGATGTTAGTTTGGATGCTTTAGGACGTAATTTGAACTCGTTTCTTCAAGAAACCTATTTATTGGCAGAATTCATTTGTCATCTTAGAAAAAACATATCTCCCTCATATGAGATCGTTTTTTGCTGAAATTTGGTACATGGATAGGTCTGAGTCACGAATCCAACAAAATTGAGTTTGCATCAAATGGACATCTGTAACTCCAGATATTCAAGTCGGAATGGTCGAAGATCAATATTGACAGATTGCGAGATTTGACTTTAAAGGCTGTTATTTCCATGCTCTTC
>Ga0307516_10008972_pt1 | contig 11204 bp, 11 predicted proteins | sample 19_EM_MG_FD_203310 | JGI IMG/M metagenome (GOLD analysis project Ga0307516, IMG submission 203310) | Populus trichocarpa ectomycorrhiza microbial communities from riparian zone in the Pacific Northwest, United States - 19_EM | ecosystem: Host-associated > Plants > Roots > Unclassified | place...
GGTGTGGGACTCTGACTGGCGAGGTTAAGGAAGGAATTGGCCCGCAGGGCCAAGGAGGGACACGAGCCAGGCAGAGTCCCACACCCTCCCTTGCTCAGCCCAAGCCCGCACGCAACAGCGACCCACCGAAACGCAGAAACGCAGATACGCAGATACGCAGAAACGTAGAAGCGTAGAAGCGACGAACCACAAATGCGCAGACGAAAAAAAGCCCCGCGACGAAGGCGAGGCTTGGAAGGAGCGAGTAGCGCTGAAGCAGCGCAATCCGGCTCTGGTTCGTTCAGGCGTTGGTGCGACGGCCGATCACGGTCACGTGCTGCACGGCGACATGCGTCTGGCCGTAGGGCGCCATGGCCAGACTGTCCGCCGCTGCGTACTGCTTCGTCGCGATGCCGTTCATGCCGGCGACAACGCCCAAGGTCATGAGAGCGGAAAGGACGAGGGCGGCGGCTTGGGTGGTGGTCTTGGTCATGGTGGGCTCCTGGTGTCTGGTGGGGTGGTTCGGATGCGTTTCGTGATCCGATGTGTGAACTATCGGAGCATCGAAATGCGGTGCAAACCGCCTTGCGACGAGTCACCAGGAAGTCCGCACGAACTGCGGATTTCGCCGACGAACCGTGAGCGATTGCGCACCAGCGGAGGAAACGGAAGGCCCAGGAACGACAAAGCCCGCCGAAGCGGGCCCTGGAAAGCGGAGAGCGCGGAGGCTCAGACGGCCTTGGCGGCGCGCAGCTTGAACGAGAACTCGCGCAGCGCTTCGATGCCCGATTCCTCGGCCTTCTTGCACCAGGCCTGCAGGTCGGTGACGGCCTGCTCGGCCGAGACGTTCGTGCGCGTCCACAGCGCGCGCAGCTCTTCGCGCATCGCGACCAGCTTGGCCAGCGCCGGGGAGGTGGCGGCGGCGTCGGCGACCTGGGCTTGCAGGTGGTCGGGGATCTTCTCGACGTCGCGATGCAGCCAGCGACGGGCCACTCGCAGGGCATCGCCTTGCGGCGTGTGCTCGGCACCCTTGTCGCGCAGCGACGCCAGCTCGGCGGCGCAGGCGCGGCGCAGTTCGCGGGCGTACTTGGCCATCACTTCGTAGCGGTTGGCGATGATGGCTTCCAGCGTCTCGTTGTCGGCCACCGCGCGCACGTCGCCGGTCTTCATCTGCGGCGCGACCTTGCGCACCTTGGCCCAGCCCACGATCTCCAGCGCGCGGATGTAGCCCCAGGCGATGTCGAACTCGTACGGCTTGACCGACAGCTTGGCCGACGTCGGGTACGTGTGGTGGTTGTTGTGCAGTTCTTCGCCGCCGATGATGATGCCCCAGGGCATGATGTTGCGCGACGCGTCGGCGGCTTCGAAGTTGCGATAGCCCCAGTAGTGGCCGATGCCGTTGATGATGCCGGCGGCGGTGATCGGGATCCACAGCATCTGGACGGCCCAGATGGTGGCGCCGATGGCGCCGAACAGCGTCAGGTTGATGATCATCATCAGGGCGACGCCCTGCCACTGGAAGCGGCTGTACAGGTTGCGCTCGATCCAGTCGTCGGGGGTGCCGTGGCCGAACTTGGAGATGGTTTCCTGGTTCTTGGCTTCGGCGCGGTACATCTCGCTGCCGGTCAGCAGCACGGCCTTGATGCCGCGGGTGACCGGGCTGTGCGGGTCGTCGACCGTCTCGCACTTGGCGTGGTGCTTGCGGTGGATCGCGGCCCATTCCTTGGTGACCATGCCGGTCGTCAGCCACATCCAGAAGCGGAAGAAGTGCGCGGGCACGGGCCCCAGTTCCAGGGAACGGTGCGCTTGGCAGCGGTGCAGCCAGATCGTGACGCCTGCAATGGTGATGTGCGTCACCAGCAGCGTGTACAGGACCGCTTGCCACCACGTGGCGTGCAGCACCCCGTCGGAAAAGAAGTCCACGAACATGTTCACCAGAGTCTGGATCGCTTCCATTGCCTGCCTGTAGATGCCCCAAACGAGGGGCGAATGACGAATTGTAGGGGCGCGAGCCTGGTCGCGGACACCGAAATACGCCGCGGTCCGGGGTCATTCCCGGCATTGGCGCCCCTCTTCGAGGGTTCTCCACGAGGAAAGTTCTGCTCGACAGCGACTGCTGAGTGCAGAAATTTCGAATTGTCGAGCTTAATGCTCAGGTTTACCTTCAGTCCTTTTGCCAGGCCGCCGCGAAGAACCCATCCATCGCGTGGGCATGCGGCCAACTGCGCATGTAGCCGTTCGCGTTGAGCTCGTCGGCACGCTCCACGCCCGCGGCTCTCAGCAGCTCGCCGGCGTCCAGCAGCTTGAATTCCGGATGCGCGGCCGAGAACGCCTCGGCGATCGCCTCGTCCTCGCGGCGCAGCGGGCTGCAGGTGGCGTAGACCAGGCGGCCGCCGGACTTCAGCAGGCGGCAGGCGCTTTCCAGGATCTTCGCCTGCAGTTCGCACAACTCGTCGATGGCCTTGGCCGACAGGCGCCACTTCAGGTCCGGATTGCGGCGCAGGGTGCCCAGGCCCGAGCACGGTGCGTCGACCAGGACACGGTCGATCTTGCCCGACAGGCGCTTGACGCGGTCGTCGCGTTCGTTGCTGAGCTGGGCCGGGTGCACGTTGGACAGGCCGCTGCGCGCCAGGCGCGGCTTGAGCTTGTCGAGGCGGTGGCCGTTGACGTCGAACGCGTACAGGCGGCCAGTCGAGCGCATCGCCGCACCGAGCGCCAGTGTCTTGCCGCCGGCGCCGGCGCAGAAGTCCACCACCATCTCGCCCCGCTTGGGCGAGACCAGCGCGGCCAGCAACTGGCTGCCCTCGTCCTGCACCTCGACGTCGCCGCGCAGGAAGACGTCGGTCTTCTGCAGCGCCGGCTTGCCGTCCACGCGCAGGCCCCACGGCGAGAACGGCGTCGGGAACGACTCGATGCCGGCCTCGTGCAGCTGGGCCTGCGCCTTGTCGCGGTTGGTCTTGAACATGTTGACGCGCAGGTCCAGCGGCGCGCTGGTGGACATGGACGCGACGAACTTCCAGAAATCCTCGTCGTTGAGGTCGTTCTTCAGCGCGCCGGCCAGCCAGTCGGGCAGGTTGTGGCGCAGCTTTTCGGAGAACGCGTTGCGGTCGATCGCCCGCACGCCGTTCAGCCATTGCTGTTCGTGCTGGCCCATGCCGCCGCGGATCAACGTCTCGTTGCCCTGCCAGGCCAGGATCGCCAGGCGACGCTCGAGCGCACCGCTGCCGCTCTGGGCCAGGTGCTGGAACAGCAAACGCTGGCGCAGCACCGCGTAGGCCGTCTCGGCCAGCGCGTGGCGCTCGCGCGGGCCCAGTTCGCGGTTCTTGCGGAAGAAGTTCGAGACGACGACGTCCGCGGGCATGTCGAGCTTGCCGACCTCGCGCAGCAATTCGGTGGCGATGTCGAGGAGGGCGTTCGGATGCATGGCGGAGTCTTTCGCGGTTATCGCTGAAATGAAGCCCGAACGGCGCCGGATGCGCCGCAGGAGCGGAGGAAAACGTCTTCGTGCGCGGTCGGTCGTGCGCCCGCGCGGGGGAAATCTCTGTCAGGCCCCGGTGCCCGCCAGCCAGCCTTGCGGCTCATGGCCGAGGTGGGTCACCCGGCCGTCCTTCAGTGCCAGTTCGCCCTTGACGAACCAGCCCACCGCGCGCGGGTAGAGCACGTGCTCGGCCGCCAGCACGCGCCGGGCAAGCGTCGTCTCGTCGTCGCCGGCCAGCACCGGCACGACGGCCTGCGCGACGATCGGTCCGTGGTCCAGCTCGGCGCTGACGAAGTGCACGGTGGCGCCGGCCACCTTGCAACCCGCCTCGATCGCCCGGCGGTGGGTGTTCAGCCCGGTGAACGACGGCAGCAGCGAAGGATGGACATTGAGCATCCGGCCCTCGTAGCGCGCCACGAACTCCGGCGTCAGGATGCGCATGAAGCCGGCCAACACGACCAGGTCCGGCGCATGTTGGTCGATCAGCCGCGCCAGCGCCGTGTCGAAGGCTGCGCGGTCGGCGAAGCCCTTGTGGTCGAGCACCTCGGTGGCGATTCCGCGGGCCTGCGCGGACTGCAGGCCACGGGCGTCGGCGCGGTTGCTGATCACCGCGACCACACGGCCCGGCCAGTCCTGCGCCTCGGACGCGCGCACGATCGCGTCCAGGTTCGAGCCCTGACCTGAGATCAGGACCGCAATTCTTTTCATGGGCCATCATTGTAGGGGAGAACCCGACATTCGTACCTCGGGGACATGGGGCAGGCTCACTACAATCCCGGCTCCGTCGCCTTCCGGCGACCCGGCGCCACCTCTGACAAGCGCCCTTTCGAGAGATCCCCATGCGAGCCCGCGTCCTGTCCGGCATGCGCCCCACCGGCGCCCTGCACCTCGGCCACTACCACGGCGCCCTGAAGAACTGGGTGCGCCTGCAGCACGAGTACGACAGCTTCTTCTTCGTGGCCGACTGGCACGCGCTCACCACGCACTACGAGGACCGGGACGTCATCGAGCGCAACGTCTACGACATGGTGATCGACTGGATCGCCGCCGGCCTCGACCCCGACCTCTGCACGATCTTCATCCAGAGCCGCCTGCCCGAGCACGCCGAGCTGTTCACGCTGCTGGCGATGGGCACGCCGCTGGGCTGGCTCGAGCGCGTTCCCACCTACAAGGATCAGATCGAGCACCTGAAGGATCGCGATCTCGCCACCTACGGCTTCCTTGGCTACCCGCTGCTGCAGGCGGCCGACATCCTGATCTACAAGGCGGCGTATGTGCCGGTGGGCGAGGACCAGGATTCGCACGTCGAGCTCACGCGCGAGGTCGCGCGCCGCTTCAACCACCTGTACGGCCGTTCGCCGCGCTTCGAGGCCGACGTCGCCGCCGCGCTGGCGAAGCTGCCGTCCGAGCAGCGGGACCTGCTCGAACGCCAGCGCCGCGAGTTCGGCCAGGACGGCAACGCCGCCGCGCTGGGCAACGGGGAGGCGCTGATCCGCCAGGCAGTCATGGGCAACCCCGGTGGCCAGCACGGCTTCACGGCGGAAGACGGCGAACTGCTGCTGGGCCACCTGAAAGGCACCGGCCGCACCGTGCTGCACGAGCCGCGGGCCTTGCATACCGAGGTCACCCGCCTGCCGGGCCTCGACGGCCAGAAGATGAGCAAGAGCTATGGCAACGCGATCGAGATGCGCGAGGAGCCGGCCCAGGTCGAGGCCAAGATCCGCAAGATGCCCACCGATCCGCAACGCGTGCGCCGCAGCGACGCCGGCGATCCGGCGCGCTGCCCCGTCTGGCAGTTCCACAAGGTCTACTCCGACGCCGCCACCCAGGCGTGGGCCAGCACCGGCTGCACGACCGCCGGCATCGGTTGCCTGGATTGCAAGCAGCCGGTCATCGACGCCATCCTGCGCGAGCAGCAGCCCTGGCGCGACCGTGCGGAGCAATACCTGGCCAACCCGAAGCAGGTGCACTGGATCGTCGAGATGGGCACCGAGCGCGCGCGCACCGTCGCGCGCCAGACGATGAAGGACGTCCGCGACGTCATGGGACTCTCGTATTGATGTCCGCAATCGCCCCCGCTCCTGCCACCGCTCTTGGCACTGAATCGAACGCCAACCCGTACGCCATGGCCGGCATCCACATCACCGACATCGAGACCTCGATCAACTGGTGGCGCGCGCGCCATCCGTCGCCGGACGGCATCACCGCGTGCGCGCAGGTGCTGGCGCTGGCCGAGGTGTACGCGCTGATGGTCTATTACCACGAGCACGAGGCCGACGAGGCCACCCTGCCCCCCGTGGCACGCGAGGCCTGGATGGCCTGGTACGCCTCCACGCCCGATGCACCCTGCATCGCGATCTGCTCCACCTCGCAGGGCGACGCGCAGTGCAAGGGCTGCGGCCGCACCTTCGAGGAAGTGCAGCACTGGACGTCGATGACGCCGGGCCAGAAGCGCGTCGTCTGGCGGCGCATCACGCTGGAGGCCAAGGCCTGGCGCTTCAACAAGTATGCGGAACGCGCGGGCCGGGCCACCGGCGAGGATCACCCGGATCCGGCGCAGCTCGACGCAACGCAGCCCGCCGCGCCGTAGCGCTTACGAGCGGACGGCCGGCAGGTTGATCACGAAGCAGCCGCCGCCTTCGGGCGGACGCACGCAGCGGATGCGGCCATGGTGGCGCTCGACGATCTGGCGCACCAGCGCGAGCCCCAGCCCGACGCCGCCGGCGCGCTCGGCATGGCCCGGGAGGCGGAAGAACGGCTCGAAGATGCGTTCCCGGTAAGCCTCGGGCACGCCGGGCCCGTTGTCGCAGACACGGATCTCGACGCCGGCCGCGGCCTTGTCCTCCAGGTCGACGCGGATCTCGCCGCCGCCGTAGCGACGCGCGTTCTCGAGCAGGTTGCGCAGCGCCCGGCGCAGCAGCCGCTCCTCGCCGTGCACGCTGGCGACCGTACCGTCGACGCTCGCGTCGACGCGGGCGCCCTCCTCCACGGCCAGTGCGAGCAGGTCGACGCTTTCCAGGTGGCCGGGCTCCGGGGCGGCCTCGAGGCGGCTGGCCAGCAGCACCTCGTCGACCAGGCCGTCGAGCTCGGCGATGTCGGTGTTGATCTCGGCGCGCAGGTGCTCGCGCCCGCGCTCGTCCGGCGCCGCGTCCGACAGCAGCGACGTGGCCATCTTCAGGCGCGCCAACGGCGAGCGCAGCTCGTGGCTGGCGTTGGCGAGCAGGCTCTTGTGCGAGCGCACCAGCGCCTCGATGCGCTCGGCGGCGAGGTTGAAGCTGGTGGCCAGCGTGGCGACCTCGTCGCGGCCCTCCACCTCCACGCGGCGGTCGAGCGCACCCCGGCCGAAGGCCTCGACGCCGCGCTTGAGCGTCTCAAGTCGGCGCGTCAGGCGACGCACGAACGGGTACGCGCCCACCGCGATGGCCAGGAACAGCACCACCACCAGCACCAGCAGGCTCAGCCCCGGCGACACGCCGCGCGGCACGACGCCGGCGAACAGGAACGGCGGCGGCCCGCGACTCTCGTTGGCCTGCGGATGATGGTCGCTGCCGAAGCCGCCGATGTCCTCGTCGGGCGGCACCGACGGATCGCCGCTCGGCGGCGGCTTGAGCATGTTGGGCCGCATCACGTACAGCGCGCGGCCGTCGTCGAGCTTGATCTGGTAGATCGCCACGTGCATCAGCGCCTTGTCGCCCTCGCGACGGATGAACGAGTCGGACGCCGCGATCCGGTGGCCCTGCTCGTCCTCCAGCGCCATCGGCACGCGCAGGCGTTGCGACCAGTCGCGCAAGGCTTCGGACTGCACCTCCGGCGGCGCGCTGGCCGCCGGCAGCGAACGCTGGATCAGGTCGCCCCAGGCCGCGATGCGCTCGTTGATCGCCGCCTGGTTGCGCAAGTGCTCCTGGTCCAGGTGACGCTGGACGAGCCAGCCCGACGCCCCGGCGAACAGCGCCAGCGAGACGATCACGGTGAGCCAGATGCGGAGGTAAAGCGAGCGCAAGACGAACTTTCAGCAACGACTCAAAACGAAAACAGCGTCGGCGACATTGTGCCCCCACGCTCCCGCTGGTCGCTGCCCCGCGAGGGAGTCTGTGTGGACGTCAGACCGTCCAGTGGACGGGCTGTCGCCTCACGGACGGGCGAGGGCTGGCCCCGAGCCCCAGGTTCGGCTCGGGTGGTGACCCTCGCTTCCCGAGAGCTTGAAAATGCTTCAGGCGCGAACGCGCCGGACTTGCCGATGCCCGTGACCTCAGGCGTCCTGCTTGCGGGCGAACAGGTAACCCGATCCGCGCACCGTCAACACGCGCTTGGGGTTCTTGGCATCTTCCTCGATCACGCTGCGGATGCGCGAGATGTGGACGTCGATGGACCGGTCGAAGGCCTCCAGGGGGTGGCCCTTCAGCGCGTCCATGATCTGGTCGCGGCTCAGCACCCGGCCCGGGCTGCGCGCGAGGACCACCAGCAGGTCGAACTGGTGGCTGGTGAGGTCGCAGCGCACGCCGTCGAGGCGCGCCTCGTGGGCGCCGAGATCGATCTCGAGCTTGCCGAAGCGCAGCACTTCCTCGTTGACCGGCTCCGGGCTCGCGCGGCGCAGCAGCGCCTTCACGCGGGCCAGCAGCTCGCGCGGCTCGAACGGCTTGGGCAGGTAGTCGTCGGCGCCGAGCTCGAGGCCGACGATGCGGTCGGTGGGCTCGCCGCGCGCGGTGAGCATCATCAGCGGCAGGCGGCGCGTGGCCGGCTGGCCGCGCAGTTCGCGCGTGAAGTCGAGACCGTCGCCGTCGGGCAGCATCAGGTCGAGCACCAGCGCGTCGTATGCACCGGAGGCCAGGCGCATGCGGCCGTCGGCGAGGGTGCCGGCGGTGTCGACGTCGAAGCCTTGCGTGCGCAGGTAGTCGCCGACCATGCGCGTGAGGCGCGCGTCGTCGTCGATCAGCAGAAGATGCGGATTGGTCATGGAGGAGTAAGCGTTCCGCGAGGTGGAGGCGACAGGGCGGGCTCCCTGTGCGGACGGAGCGTAACCGATCGAGTCGAAGGATGTCATCGGGATTGGTTTCTCAGGTCGTGGCGGCGGAGGCCGCAGGGGGATGAGCGAAGGTGGCGAACGGACGCGGTCCGCCGGTCAGCTGGCCGGCGATGGCCTGGCGCTGCTGCGCGTTCAGCACGAGGCTGACGTCGATCAGCGCCTGCGTCGCGCGGCGCGACTCGAGGTCGTGCCGCTGTTCGATGCGGCTGCGCACGGCCTCGACGGCCATGGCGTCGACGGTCGGTTGCGAGAACAACTGCGCCATCCGGGCGCGGTCCGCGCGCTCGGCGCCGCGTTGCTCGCGCAATTGGGCGTCGGCGGCGTCGAAGATCTGGTGTGCCTGCGCGCGCTGCGTGGGCGACGCCTGCGCCTGGTCCAGCAGGTGATCCAGCAACGGTCCCCGCGGCACCATGGTCCCGCGCTCGGGCGCGAGACCGTCGGTGGCCGACCAGGCGGCCAGCGCGATGCCGCTGGCCAATGCGACGCACAGCGCCAGCAGGAACGCCCGCACCGGGCGCCCCGAGGGCGCGCCGTCGGTCGCCATGGCAGGGATCGGAGAACGGTTCATTGCAGGTCATCGTGCCTGCCGGTAGTCAACAGCGCTTGCGCGCCGGGTAAAGATCTGTGAATGGCAAGCGTCAATGCGGCGGCCCAGCGTGTGCGAACCGGCAAGCGAGTGCGCTACCCTCGGGGCACCCCCACTCGACCATTGCCCATGGCCTGGCACGCCCGCTTGAACCTGGACTACCGCGCCGAACCCGCCACCGGCGGAACGCGCGCCGACTTCCGCCACGACGGCCCGCTGCGCGTGCTCAAGAGCCTGTTCCCGGAAGGCCCCGAGGTCTGCCACACGGTGGTCGTCCACCCGCCCGGCGGCATCGTCGGCGGCGACACGCTGTCGGTCGACCTGTCGTTGGCCGGCGGTGCCCACGCGTTGGTCACGACGCCGGGCGCGACGCGCTTCTATCGCAGCAGCGGCGAGCGCGCCGCGCAAGCCATCCACGCACGCGTGGCCGACGGCGGCCGCCTGGAGTGGCTGCCGCTGGAGACGCTGGTGCACTCGGGCGCGCACGCCGACAACAAGATGACCTTCGAGCTCGCGCGCGGCGCCGAGATGTTCGGCTGGGACTGCGTCGCACTCGGCCTGCCGGCTGCCGACGCCCCTTTCGTCGCGGGCGACTACCGCCACGAGATCGCCGTCGGTCCGCGCTGGCTGGAACGCGGGCGCACCGCCGCCACCGACATCGAGTTGCTGGACGGCCCCTGCGGCTGGGCCGGCCATCGCGCGCTCGGTACGCTGTGGTTCGCGGCCGGGACCCCGCTGGACGATGCACGGCGCGAGTCGTTGCTGGAGACGGCGCGCGTGATCGCCGGTGCCCACGCCCTGGCCGCGACGGCCGGCGCCACGGCGCCTCAACCCGACGTCGTCACGCTGCGCGTGCTCGGGCCCCGCGTGGAGCCGGTGCACGAGCTGCTCACGAGCGTGTGGCGCGCGTGGCGCGCGCTCGCGTGGGAGCGCGAGGCGTGCGTGCCGCGCGTGTGGCGAACCTAGACCACGTCGCCGTCCGGCGCGTCGTCGCAGAATTCAAGCGTTGTCACGACGGTGGATCCTGCGACTTCGCTTCGCTGCGCGCAGGATGACGGAGTGGTGATGGCTCGCGAGCGCATGGCGAACTCAGACCTCCGTCATCCTGCGCGTAGTCGCAGGATCCACGCGTTGCCACGACATCGGCTCCTGCGAAGATGCGTTCGATGATGCCGTCGCGGTCTAAACCGACATCAACGTCCTGACCCCATCCGATTCCATCGCCGCCCCCGCCCCGCGCGCCACGACCACGCCCCGCTCCATCACGACATAGGCGTCCGCGAGTTCCGCCGCGAAGTCGTAGAACTGCTCCACCAGCACGATGGCCATGGTCTTGCGGTCGGCCAGCTTGCGGATCACGCGGCCGATGTCCTTGATCACGGACGGCTGGATGCCTTCGGTGGGTTCGTCGAGCAGCAGCAGGCGCGGCCCCGGCGCCAGGGCGCGCGCGATGGCGAGCTGCTGTTGCTGGCCGCCGGAGAGGTCGCCGCCGCGCCGGTTCTTCATCTGGGCGAGCACCGGGAACAGCTCGAACATCTCGGCCGGCACGTCGCTGCCCGCGGGCACGGAGGCGAGGCCCATGCGCAGGTTGTCCATCACCGTGAGCCGGCCGAAGATCTCGCGGCCCTGCGGCACGTAGCCGACGCCGTTGCGCACGCGCTCGTACGGCGCCTTGCCGGCCAGGTCCTTGTCGTCCAGCCTGATCGTGCCCGTGCGCGTGGGCACCACGCCCATCAGGCTCTTGAGCAGTGTCGTCTTGCCGACGCCGTTGCGCCCGAGCACCACGGTGACCTCGCCGACCTTGGCCTGCAAGGCGACGTCGCGCAGGATGTGCGAGCCGCCGTAGTACTGGTTCAAGCCTTCCACGTTCAGCATGCTGGCGTTTCCGTTGAATTCCGTTTCGAGCGAAGCTCGCAGATCAGAGTCAAGCTCTCGGGAAGCGAGGGTCGCACCCGAGCCGAACCGAGCTCCCCCTCGGGGGAGTGGAGGCGGCAAAGGACTTGCGTAGCAAGGCCCCGCCGGAACGGCATCCGGCCTGCAAGCCGGATGCTTCCCGACAGGAGGAGCGTGGGGGTCGACATTTACCTGCCCAGGTACACGTCGATCACCTGCGTGTTCGACTGCACCTCGGCGAGCAT
>Ga0307516_10008973_pt1 | contig 11204 bp, 7 predicted proteins | sample 19_EM_MG_FD_203310 | JGI IMG/M metagenome (GOLD analysis project Ga0307516, IMG submission 203310) | Populus trichocarpa ectomycorrhiza microbial communities from riparian zone in the Pacific Northwest, United States - 19_EM | ecosystem: Host-associated > Plants > Roots > Unclassified | place...
ACCAGCTCGGCGGCCTGTACCCGGCGGCCAACGCCGGGCTCCAACTCCCCGCGCTGTCCAAGGGAGTTCCGTACTACAACAACGAGAAGATCTTCGACGTCTTCGCCGACTCGTCCAAGAAGATCAACACCAGTTTCACCTGGGGCCCGACCCAGAAGACGGTGAACCTGGCGCTGCAGGACGCGATGGCCAAGGCGGCGGCCGGGAGCGGCACGCTCTCCGACGCCCTGTCGGCGGCGCAGGCAGCCGCGCTCAAGTCGATGAAGGATCAGGCGATCCCGGCAGCGGCGGGCAAGTGACCGCACGATGACCGACATCGCGACCCGCGCGACGCGTCGGGTGGCGTCACCCGGGGGCCGTCGCCGTCCAGGCGGCGGCGGCCCCCGGGCGGGCACCATCTTCGCGTTCGTGATCCCCTTCTTCCTCCCGTTCGTCCTCTTCTACTTGGTGCCGGTCGGCTACGCGCTGTGGCAGAGCGTCCGCGTCGTGCGCCGCACCGGCGGGCAGTACGGCACCTCGTACACGACGTTCGGCGGTTTCGAGCAGTACACGAAGGTCTTCCAGAACGACGAGTTCTGGTCCAGCGTCGGCCGCATCGGACTCTTCGGCATCGTGCAGGTGCCGGTGATGCTGTTCGTCGCCCTGGTGATCGCGCTGCTGCTCGACACTCCCCTGCTGCGGCTCAAGTCGGCGTTCCGCATCACCGCGTTCATGCCGTACGCGGTGCCCGGTGTCATCGCCGCGATCATGTGGTCGTACCTCTACTCGCCCCAACTGAGCCCCGTCGTGGACCTGTTGAACGGCATCGGGCTCCATCCCGACTTCCTCGGGCCGGGCGCGGTGCTGTGGTCGGCGGCGAACATCTCGACGTGGCTGTGGACCGGCTACAACATGCTGATCATGTTCTCGGCGCTGCAGTCGATCCCGCAGGAGCTGTACGAGGCGGCCAAGCTGGACGGCGCGAGCAACTGGACCATCGCCTGGCAGATCAAGGTCCCGATCATCGCCCCGTCGATCATTCTCACCACGGTGTTCTCGATCATCGGCACGCTCCAGCTCTACGCCGAGCCGGCCGTGCTGCGGCAGATCTCCTCGAACATCTCCAGCACGTTCACGCCGAACATGCTGGCGTACGCGGTGGCCTCCGGGAACAACTACCAGCAGGCCGCAGCGATCTCCGTGGTCATCGCCGTCATCACCTTCGTCCTGAGCTTCGGGTTCATGCGACTGACCTCGAAGAGGGCCGGCCTGTGAGCAAGCAAACCGTGAACCGTGAGAGCCAGGTCAGCCGTACGGCCGCCATGGCCCTGATGCTCCTCCTGGCGATCTACTTCCTGCTGCCGATCTACTTCCTGATCGTCGCGGCCACCAAGCCGCAGGGCGACCTCGCCGCCACCAACGGCCTGACGTTCTCGCACTTCAATCTCTTCGAGAACCTGCGCGTCCTGTTCACCCGCAGCGACGGCATCTTCGGCAAGTGGATCGTCAACACCGTGATCTACGCCGTGTTCGGCGCGGTCGTGGGCACGCTGATCTCCGCGCTGTGCGGCTACGCGCTCGCCAAGTTCCAGTTCCGCGGGCGGGAGTTCCTGTTCTCCGTCATCCTCGGCGGCGTCCTCGTCCCCACCACCGCGCTCGCCCTCCCGCTGTTCCTGCTGTTCTCGGCAACCGGGATCGTCAACACATACTTCGCGGTGTTCCTGCCGAGCATCGTGAGCCCGTTCGGCGTCTATCTCGCCCGGATCTTCGCCAACGCGGCTGTTCCGCAGGAGCTGTTGGAGTCGGCGCGCCTCGACGGCGCCGGGGAGTTCCGCACGTTCTTCTCGGTGGCGTTCAAACTGATGACGCCGTCGCTGGTGACGATCTTCCTGTTCCAGTTCGTCGCCATCTGGAACAACTTCTTCCTGCCGATGGTGATGCTGCAGAAGGAGTCCCTCTTCCCGATCACGCTCGGCCTCTACGAGTGGAACGGCCAGACCGCCCGGGCCCCGCTCCTCCAGGAGTCCGTCATCACGGGCTCGCTGGTGTCGATCGTGCCGGTGATCATTCTGTTCATCCTGCTCCAGCGGTTCTGGCGCACCGGACTCGCCGCCGGTTCCCTCAAGTGACCGCCCCCGTACAGAAGGTGCCACCCGTCATGAGCGACTCCGCTGTCTTCGTGCCCCATTTCCACTGGGACCGGGAGTGGTACGAGCCCTTCCAGGTGTTCCGGCACCGGCTCGTCGCCGCCCTCGACACCGTGCTGGAGACGGCGGAGTCGGACCCGGATTTCCGGTTCACCGTCGACGGTCAACTGGCCGCGATCGAGGACTACTTGGAGATGCGGCCGGAGAACCGCGACCGTGTCGTCGCCCTGGTCCGCGAGGGCCGGCTCGCCATCGGGCCGTGGCTGATCCTGCTCGACGAGTTCCTCTGCTCCGGCGAGACCATCGTCCGCAACCTCCAGATGGGATGGGCGGCGGCCGAGGAGCTGGGCGGGGCGATGCCGGTCGGCTATCTGCCGGACATGTTCGGCCACATCGCGCAGATGCCGCAGATCCTGGCGCGGGCCGGCATCGAGCACGCGGCGCTGTGGCGCGGGGTGCCCGGCTCCGTCGACGGCCACGCCTTCAACTGGCGTGCCCCGGACGGCTCACAGGTCCGCACCGAGTTCCTCTTCGACGGCTACGACAACGGTCTCGACGTCCTGCTGATCCCGGAGCAGATCGGCCGCGCGCTGGGCGACTACGCGGAGATGACGGCCGAACGGTGGGGCGGCGACCCGGTGTTGGCGATGGCCGGCACCGACCACAACGCGCCCGACCCCCAACTGGCGTCCTGGCTGCGGCGGGCCTCCGGCGAGGGGCGCGCCATCACCGTCGCCACGCTCAACGAGTACCTCCGCAAGCACATCCGCGACGAGGTGTCCGCCGTCGTTACGGGTGAGCTGCGCAGCCATGTGCGCGGCAACATCCTGCCGGGCGTGCTCTCGGTGCGGCTCGGGCTCAAGCAGCGCATGGCGCTCGCCGAGCGCACGATCGACCATGCCGAGCGCATGAACGCACTGTGGTCCCGGCGCGACGACTCTCCGTTCCTCCGCCTCGCCTGGCACAAGATCATCGAGTCGACCGCGCACGACTCGGTCGTCGGCTCCGGTACCGACGAGACCTGCGACCAGGTCGCCGCCCGCCTCGCCGAAGCCGCCCAGACGGCCCGTGCGGTACGGGACGCCGCGCTCGCCGAGCCCGCCGCCCTGGTGCCGAGCGACGGCCATCTGGTCGCCAACCCGCTGCCGTTCGACCGTACGGCGCTGGTCGAGGTGGATGTCGTGGCCCCGCCCGAGGGAACCGCGCTCCGCGCGACCGCCGCCGACGGCTCGGCGGCCCCCGTGCAGCTGATCTCCCAGGCGCCGACCGTCCTCAGCGACGAGCGCATGGACGCCTCGCAGCTCGAACGCGTGCTGCACCGTATCCACCGCCGCGAACTCTTCGGCCGGCTGATCGACCACTACGAACTCACCGCCGGTGAGCTGGTGTTCCACCTCGCCGAGGTGCCTTCGAGCGGCCCCTTCGACCTGCTGATCCTGCGCCGCGAGGTCGCCGAGGCAGCCGCAGCGCATCCGGGTGAGTGGCGGGTGCTCACGCTGGAGGAGGCCCGGGCCACCGCGCTCGTACCCGTGGACGTGCCCGCCTCCGGGCTGGCGAGCTTCCGGGTCGAGCCGAGCGAGACCACCGCGTCGACCGCGTCCGTCCCCACCACGGCGACGGACCGCACCCTCTCCAACGGACTGGTCGAGGTCACGGTCGCCGCCGACGGCACCCTGGACATCACCGGGCCGGACGGCACCGTCCTGTACGGCGTGGGGCGCCTGGTCGACGGCGGTGACCGGGGCGACAGCTACAACTACGCTCCCCCGGCGCAGGACGTCCTCGTCTCGGAGCCCACGGAGATCACCGTCGAGGTGCTCGAAACCGGCCCGCTGCGCTCGCGGTTGACTGTCACCCGGGTCTACGAGTGGCCCGCCGCGCTCTCCGCCGACCGCGATGTCCGCGGTGACCGGGTCGTGCCAACGCCGGTGGAGACGCTGGTCGAGGTGCGCGTGGGCGAGCCGTTCGTGCGGGTCTCCACCTCCTTCCTGAACCAGTCCGCCGATCACCGACTGCGCTTCCATGTGCCGCTGCCCGAGCCGGTGACGACGTCCGCGTCCGCCGGGCAATTCGCCGTCACCGAGCGCGGGTTGACCGCCGAGGGCGGCTGGGGCGAGTATCCGCTGCCGACCTTCCCGGCCGGCTCGTTCGTGTCGGCGGGCGCGGCCACGGTCCTGCTCGACCACTCCAGCGAGTACGAACTCGTCGGCGACGGCTCCGAACTCGCCATCACGCTGCTGCGCGCGATCGGCTCGATCAGTGTCAACATCCATCCCCTGCGCGACGAACCGGCGGCGAGCGAGATCCCCGTACCCGGTGCGCAGGACCTCGGGATGCGGATCGAGAACCGGTTCGCCGTCGTACCCTCGGCGTCCGGCTGGCGTGGTGCGCACGGGGTGGCGCTCGCCGAAGAGTTCCGTAACGACGTCCTGGTGACTCGTGGAACCGGGCACGCCGGGGGTCGACTGCCGCCGGACACCGCCGGGTTGCAGGTCGACGGGGAGGACGTTCTCGTGTCGGCCGTCCGCCGCGTCGGCGGCGACGACGCCCAAGGCCCCGGCACCGAGGTGCGGTTGACCGCGATGGGCGACACCCCGTCCACGGTCCGCCTGACAGGGTCCTTCACCGAGGCGACGACCGTCGATCTGCTGGGCCGGCCGCTCTCCCGCACCCCGGTCACCGACGCGCTCGAAGTCGACCTCGGTCCGTGGGAGATCCACACCGTCGTACTCCGATAGACCGCCATGATCGAATGCAATACGCCCCGCTCTGCTCTCATGAAAGCGTTGTGACCTCTTGCTCCCCGAGTTCTCCCCCCATGTTTCCGACCTCGCACCCGGTCGCGGTGCCCTGTGCCCGGCGCGCTCGTGGCTGCACTCCGACGCGAAGTCCCTCTCCCTGAACGGGTCCTGGCGTTTCCGCCTGTCCCCCACGGCGTCGGCGGCGGAGGACTTCGCGGCCGAAGGCTTCGAGGACCACGGCTGGGACAGCATCCCCGTGCCCGCGCACTGGGTGCTGGAGGGCGATGGCGCGTACGGCCGCCCGATCTACACCAACATCCAGTTCCCGTTCCCGATCGACCCGCCGTACGTCCCGGACGAGAACCCGACCGGCGACTACCGCCGCACCTTCGACGTGCCCGCCGACTGGTCGGACGCCGAGCGGGTAGTGCTGCGCTTCGACGGTGTCGAGTCGCTGTTCCGGGTCTGGGTCAACGGGGTGGAGATCGGCGGCGCGAGCGGCAGTCGGCTGGCCCATGAGTTCGATGTGACGTCCGCGGTGCGGCCCGGCGAGAACGTGGTCGCGGTGCGGGTGCACCAGTGGTCGGCGGCCAGTTATGTCGAGGACCAGGACCAGTGGTGGCTGCCGGGCATCTTCCGCGATGTCACCCTGGTCGCCCGGCCGGCCGGGGGCATCGAGGACGTCTGGCTGCGGACCGGCTTCGACGACGGGCGCGGCCGGGTCGAGGCGGAGATCACCGCCGACGCCACGGCGTTCCCGGTCACCCTGCGCATCCCCGAACTGGGCGTGGAGCAGGTCTGGGCAACGCCGGCCGACGTGACGCCCGTCGACATCGCCGCCGTGGAGCCCTGGTCCGCGGAGCGGCCCCGCCTCTACGACGCCACGGTGTCGACGGCCGCGGAGACCGTCACCCTGCGCGTGGGCTTCCGTACGGTCGAGATCCGCGGGGACCAGTTCCTGGTCAACGGGCGCCGGGTCGTGTTCCACGGCGTGAACCGGCACGAGACCCACCCGGAGCGCGGCCGGGTCTTCGACGAGGCGCACGCCCGCGAGGACCTGGCTCTGATGAAGCGGTTCAACGTCAACGCGATCCGCACCAGCCACTACCCGCCGCATCCCCGGCTGCTGGACCTCGCCGACGAGTTCGGGTTCTGGGTGATCCTGGAATGCGATCTGGAGACGCACGGCTTCGACAAGGTCGGCTGGACCGGCAACCCCAGTGACGACCCGGCCTGGCGCGAGGCGTACCTCGACCGTATCGAGCGCACCGTCGAGCGGGACAAGAACCACCCCAGCATCGTGATCTGGTCGCTCGGCAACGAGGCGGGCACCGGCAGCAACCTCGCCGCGATGTCGGCGTGGGTCCACGCCCGCGACGCCGAACGCCCGGTGCACTACGAGGGCGACTACACCGGCGAGTACACCGACGTCTACTCCCGTATGTACGCGTCCGTGCTGGAGACCGAGCAGATCGGCACCGACGGCTCACGCGCCCCGCTGCTCAACTGCACGCCCGCGCAGGGCGCCCGGCAGCGCACCAGGCCGTTCCTGCTGTGCGAGTACGCCCACGCAATGGGCAACGGTCCGGGCGCGTTCGACCAGTACGAGGCGCTGGTGCACGAACACCCGCGCCTGCACGGCGGTTTCGTCTGGGAGTGGCGCGACCACGGCATCCTGGCCACGGCCCCGGACGGGACGCCGTACTACGCGTACGGCGGTGACTTCGGGGAGGTCATCCACGACGGCAACTTCGTCATGGACGGCATGGTGTTGAGCGACGGCAGCCCGACGCCCAGCCTGTACGAGTTCAAGGCCGTCGTGGCACCGGTGGACTTCGCGTTCGACGGCGACAAGCTCGCGATCACGAATCTGCGGCATACGGCCGACACGTCCGACCTGCGGTTCCGCTGGCGGGTCGAGCACGACGGAGTGCCGGTGGATTCAGGGGAGTTGGAGGTTCCGCAGGTCGGGGCGGGCGACTCGGGGTGGGTGTCGCTGCCGTCGGTCGCGGTGTCGCCGGACGCGGAGACCTGGCTGACGATCGACGCGGAGCTGGCGCGGGACACGGCGTGGGCGTCCGAGGGTCATGTGGTGGCAACTGCCCAGCTGGACCGCTCGGTTCGCCGTCCGGTGCCCGGTGTCCGGCCCCGCAGCGGCTGGCGGCCCGGCGACGGAACACTCACGCTCGGTATCGCCGAGTTCGTCGGCGGGTCCCTGGTGCGCCTCGGCGAACGTGCCGTGGCGGGGCCCCGGTTGGAGCTGTTCCGCGCGCCGACCGACAACGACAAGGGTGCGTGGGGCGAGGTCGAGGAGAGTGACGCGAGCGTCTCCGGGGTGTCCAACGCCGAGCTGTGGCTCCGCGACGGACTGGACCGGCTGACCTCGCGTCGGGTGTCCGTGGAGCAGACCCAGGACGCGCTGCGCACGGTCGACAAGGTCTCGGCCGCCGACTCGGGGCTGTCGGTGCTGGTGGAGTCCGTCTGGTCGCGGGAGAGCGACGGCGAGGTGGAACTGCGGGTGGAGATCCAGCCCTCGCACGGCTGGAACACGGTGTGGCCGCGGATCGGGGTGCGTTTCGAGCTGCCCGACGGCACGGCTCCCGTCGACGGCGCCGAGTGGTTCGGCCTGGGCCCGCTGGAGTCCTACCCCGACAGCCTGCGCGCGGCCCGCACCGGCCGGTTCGCCGCCGGTATCCGTGACCTCTCGGTCGAGTACGCGCGACCCCAGGAGACGGGACACCGTACTGCGGTACGCCGCCTCGCGCTGACGACCGGCGACACCGAAGTGCTGCGCGTCGAGGCGCTCCCCGACACACAGGGCCGCCGTCCCGGCTTCACGCTGAGCCGCCACACCCCGCAGGAGATCGCCCGATCCGGACACCCGTTCGAACTGCCGGATTCGACATCAAGCTGCCTGACCGTCGACACCGCGCAGCACGGCCTCGGCTCCCGGGCCTGCGGCCCGGACGTGTGGCCCGCGTTCGCGCTGCGCCCGGAAGCCCGCACGATCAGGCTCCGGATCACGGCACCGAACTAGAGCGTGTACTCAGGGTGCGGTCTCGCAAGGACGGGGCCGCATCCCCAGTACTCGCACGGCGGCGACCGCACCCTCAGTATGGGAGGGGACGACTGCCGTCCCGGGTGCGACCCTGCCGGTCGTCACCGTGGGAAGGAGTTCCCCGTGCCCACCCTGCTGTCGGTGAATGTCGGGATGCCGAAGGACGCTCCTTGGGAAGGCAGGACCGTCCGCACCGGTGTGTGGAAGTACCCGGTACAGGGCCCGGCGATGGTCCGCCGGCTCAACATCGACGGCGACGGCCAGGGTGACACCGCGGGTCACGGCGGCGAGCAGCGGGCCGTGCTCGTCTACCAGATCCAGTCGTACCGGCACTGGCAGCAGCACTTCGGCCGCGCCGACCTCGGCTACGGCCAGTTCGGCGAGAACCTCACCGTGGACGGTCTCCTCGACGACGAGGTCTGCATCGGCGACCGGTACCGCATCGGCGAGGCCGAGTTCGAGGTCACCCAGCCGCGCGTCACCTGCTACCGGGTCGGCATGCGCTTCGGCGAACCCGAGCTGGCCGCCCTGCTGGTGAGCCATCACCGCCCCGGCTTCTACATGCGCGTCCTCCGCGAGGGACAAGTACAGGCCGGCGACCGGATCGTACGGACCAGGACCGGTCCGGGCGAGCTGAGCGTGGCCGACACCGACGCGCTGCTCTACCTCCCCGGCCGCGACCCCGCCAAGCTGCGCCTCGCCCTGAACGTGCCCGCGCTGAGCCCGGGTTGGCAGGGCTCCTTCCGCGAACTGCTCGCCGACGCCGACGGTTCGGAGCCCGCCGCCCGTCCGGCCTGGGACGGTTTCCGCCCCCTGCGGGTGACGGACGTGACCGCCGAGAGCACGACGGTCACCTCGATCCGGCTGGCCGACCCCGACGGCTCCCCGCTCCCGGCCGCCCGCGCGGGCCAGTACCTCACCCTGCGCGTCCCCACCACAACCGGCCCCACCCCGGTGCGCAGCTACTCGCTCTCCGCCGCACCCGACGCCGGCAGCTACCGGATCAGCGTCAAACACGAGACCCAAGGCACGGCGAGCGGCTATCTGACCACGCGGCTACGACCTGGTGCGGACCTCCAAGTCGCCGCGCCCAGAGGTGAGTTCGTGTACGCCGAAGGCAGCGCGCCGGTGCTCCTGGTCTCCGCCGGTATCGGCCTCACGCCGGTGCTGTCCATGCTGCACGCGCTCGCCGACCGCAAGAGCGAACGTGAGGTCTGGTGGATCCACGGTGCCCGCGGCCCCCGCGAACACCCCCTCGCAGCAGAGGCACACGACCTCCTCGCCTCGCTGCCGCACGCGCACGAGCACGTCTTCTACAGCGCGGCCACACCGGAGGAACGGCAGCGTGCTCATGCCGCGCCCGGCCGCCTCACCAAGGACAGGCTGATCGCGCTGTCCGTCCCGGCCGACGCGACCGCCTACGTCTGCGGTCCCGCCCCCTTCATGACCGACATGCGGCAGGCGCTCACCGAGGCAGGCATCGACCCGGCGCACATCCATACCGAGTTGTTCGGAACTCTGGCCGCCATCAACCCGGGCCTCACCGGGCAGCCCGCCCGAGCACCCCACCAGCCCCCGGGACCGCCCGGCACCGGCCCGACGGTGACCTTTGCGCGCAGCGGTCTCACCGTCCCGTTCGACGACGGCAGGCGCAGTGTGCTCGAACTCGCCGACGCCTGCGACGTCCCCACCCGCTGGAGCTGCCGCACCGGCGTCTGCCACACCTGCGTGACGCCCCTGCTGTCCGGCACGATCAGCTACTCCCCCGAACCGCTCGAAGCACCGGCCGCCGGTGAGGTCCTGATCTGCTGTGCCCGGCCCGGAACGGATCTCGTGCTCGACATGTAGGGCCGACGCGGACTCGTCGTAGAAAGATTCTTCCGACCTGCAACCTCGATGCCGTCGGAACGTCTGTCCGGGTGGAGGCGCCTCCGAGCCAGGGTCTTCGCCACGGGAAGCCACCTGTGGCGGCAGCCCGACAGACCATTCAGCATCGACGATTCGAGGAATCACATGTCCGCAGGTCAGGCTGTTCGCAGCAGTCTCCGCTCGGGCCGGGTGCGTCTCACTCTGGGAGTGACCACCGCCGCCGTCGCGCTCGCCGTCGGCGGGACCCTCAGCACCGCCCACGCCGACACGGCCCGGCAAACCCCGCACCACAAGGCCGACGCCGTGAACGTCGCTCTGTGCGACGACCCCACTCCGGCCCCGGCCCCGGTGGACGCGGTGCCGGAAGGGGTGGTCGCCAACCCGAAGCCCCTCCCGCAGCGCTACTACTCCGTCCTCGTCGACTGCCTGCCGCCCACCCCGAACGTCGGGGACCCGGTCGACGCGGTGCCCGGCCCGGACACGAAGTAACAGGCCGCCGATCGGCCACGGGCCGTTCGGCTCCAGGGCCGAGGGGGAGCCGCCGGGTCACCGCCCGGCGGCTCCCCCGCCCGTCCGGTCGTTCCGGGCGGTGAGTACCAAGACCATGAAGTCCGGGAGATCCATGAAGGCAGCGACGATCCTGGCCGCTCCGGCCCACGGCGGCCCCACGTGCGCGTACCCGGCTCCCACCTGGGCCGACGCGCTGCGCCGAGCGGTACGACGGCTGGTGCGGGAGTCGGTCCCGGGCCCCAGGCCCCCGACGGTGTCGGCCCCGCCGGCCGTCGCCGGCGACTCCGGCGAACCCGGCATCGACGAGCTCTACGCACACCGCCGCCTGGAACTGGTCCGGCTGGCCCTGCTCCTGGTGGACGATCTCCCGACGGCGGAGGACGTGGTGCAGGACGTCTTCGCGGCGCTCTACCGCCGCCACGGGGAACGGCTGACCGGCCTGGACAACCCCGACGCGTACCTGCGGACCAGCGTGGTCAACACCTCGCGCTCGGTCCTGCGCCGCCGTCGTACCGTACGCGCCCATGTCCCCGAACGCGCGGGGCACGCGCCCTCGGCCGAGGAACCCGTGCTGCTGCGCGAGGAGCACGGGGAAGTGATCGCCGCCCTGCACCGGCTGACCCGGCGGCAGCGCGAAGTGCTGGTCCTGCGGTACTGGTCCCATCTCAGCGAGGCACAGATCGCCGACACGCTGGGGTTGTCCCGCGGTGCGGTCAAATCCACGGCGAGCCGGGCACTGGTCGCCCTGCGCAGAGAGTTGGAGGCTCCCCGATGATCGAACAGGACCTCGGTTCCGGTGTCCCGCCGGACTCCGTCGAACAGCGGCTGCGCGACGCCCTGCGGGCCCGGGCCGACTCCGTCGACCTGTCCGCGCTGCGCCCCGCCGTCCCGCCGACCGCA
>Ga0307516_10008974_pt1 | contig 11202 bp, 14 predicted proteins | sample 19_EM_MG_FD_203310 | JGI IMG/M metagenome (GOLD analysis project Ga0307516, IMG submission 203310) | Populus trichocarpa ectomycorrhiza microbial communities from riparian zone in the Pacific Northwest, United States - 19_EM | ecosystem: Host-associated > Plants > Roots > Unclassified | place...
TCACCAGTCTATTTCACTCCATTTCACCCTATTTCATCCCATTCACTCCCATGCTAAGATCTAGTAGGGTGAAATGGGGTGAAGTGGGGTGAGTGGGAGTGAGATGGGATGAGAGTGCTCCAAACTCCATACTCATGTGTTATTTGGTGATTTTTGTCCAGAAAACCCCTTCAAACTACTGGCACCCTACTACAACAGATATAATATTATCTGGCATTATGGATAGTTGCCCAATATTTGTGGGCCCCCTGAATCCCCACCATTGGAATACTGAACAGCCTGCCCTGTGTTGTTGGGTTCTCTCCACTTCATTCAGACAGATGCCTTATTCAGAGTAGACTCAGACTCCCTGCCAGGGCAAAGCCTGGCCAAGCTCATAACTGCTTAGGCAATTCCCCATTAGTGGTCCTATCCAGTGAACAGAGAGGCAACACAAACATCATTCAACTCTTCTGCATGGAAGAGTATTGATAGAAACATTTTCCAGGATACACTTATACAACCATACAGACAAATTATTGACCAGGAATAGACAACACAGGATCTGGGAGTATGGAGTGAAGGGGGGGTGAGTGTGTGGGGGAATATATGGTCAGACTGAAGTGAGATGAATGTTGGTGCCCTTGATTGAAGGTATAGATTATGTTAGAATGGGAATGGGGGCTAGGAGCATAATGGAAGCCAGTCCCCAGATATTCGGGACTTGCAACCTCACGCATTGAGCACCAGGTATCAGAGGATGAGCCACAAGGACCAAGGAAACAGCGGAAGGTGCAGTTACAACACTCAGACCACATTATTTTGTTGGCGGGGGAGCAGGGAAGTCGAAATGGACCCCGTATCTCCCCGAAGGGCTCAGAAACGCACCCATTCCCTTATGAACCTCCACTTGGAAATCATTGTAAGGGGTATCTTCGCCATCGATTGAGAGGATGCCAGTATCGCGGGTCTTGACGCGGTATGCGTGGACTTTGAAGACGTGTTGCTGTGGAAATGAAGCGCGAGCAAAAGGGGGGGACCGTTCGGGATAACGGTCGGAAGAAAAAAGGGGCAGAGAGATCGGTCAGGGTTGACCCATTCAACTCGAGGGGCGTTCCTGGCTCACCGTTTTGGTCCAATACTGGCCGCCGCGAGGAGCTGTGTCCATCTGACCCACCAAAGTTGAGGTGGGGGCCATTTCTTGGATCGCGACGTCGATCAAGCCGTCGTTCGGTTGGGCCACGGGCCACTGGAGCAGGTCCCTGATAGAAAGGTGAGGACCAGGGAGCGAGAAACAGGTAATGAAAGTAGACAGAGACACGCACTGGCTGACATATGGCATCAACCCTCCGTAGAAGTACAAAACCGGGACATCGATATCGTCCCACCCATCGGTATCTGTCTCAGAATGTTTCAATGGTGGGAGTTTCTCGGACGGATCTAAGTCGTCCCAACACGTCGTCCCGTCTTCGGCCTGTTTATTCCAAGCGGATTGGTATATCTCATTCATCTTGTGCTTGTCCCGCTCAGAAACCTTGAGGGATATACTTATCGAGCAGGGCCGTTGCCAGATAGCTACGAGATTGAAAGGTGAGGGGGGGGGATTGGCGGTATGGGCGAGATGGATGAACGCACCGCCACGAAGGAACCCATAGACGAACCGCGTGTCTCCCATCCACCGCAGATGCTCTGTCTTGATATCCAAATCCGCCATGAGACCCAAGGACACGGACATGTACGAGATTATTCGTCGACCATTTTGAGTGACTGAACAAAGGTCCGAACGTATGTATTTCCCCTTGACCGCATTCAACGCTGCTAACGCTGGATCGAGGCCGTCCTAAACAAGCCGGGAACGACGTTAGCGTCTTCCACGGTAGTGTCTTTTGTACGAAGGGGATCGGCCGTTACCTTGAGTCCCAACAGGCTGATGGAACACCCGTTACCCGAACCCGTTGGTATGGGAGCGAGAGGGACAGCAAACGCCGCTCGGGGGTTCTCGTGTTCTGCAAATCCGTTGAAAATTTCATGAGCGAGACCATCGCCAGAGAGAGTAACAATCGCGTCGTAGTCCAAGGTGATCTCCTTCGCGATTTCCGTCGCGTGCCCCTGATGCGTCGTGACTGGGTAGTGAGAGTGGTCAGAGCGCTTCTATTCGTGGTTACTGGACCGACTGACAGGTCACGTCTAAGGAGCATTTGCCGTAGTCGAGGATGGGTTTGACGATGCGATTGAAGAGTTTCACGCTTCTGCCCTGTATATTTTGGAGCGTTGTGAGTTAGTTGGACGCGCTTGAGATTTGACACCGGATGAACTGCCAAGCGCTCGGGGCGGAGGTGGGACGAATGCCTCACCTTGCCGGAGAAGGGATTCACGAGTACCTTCAGCCTCCTGTTCCGTTTGACGTCTGGTGCAAGCTAAGTTCATCCTCGCTCCGAGAGGCTTAGTATCGGGATCGCACCTTTATAAGCAACATTCAACAAATCTTCCACCCATTCAGCCGCTTCAGCCTTCGTGCTCCCCCGCAACCGAGCCTTGATACACACCGCCCGTGTCTTCCCCTTCTTCTCGACAAACGACACAGTTAGTGCGTCCTCCGAGAGTTCAGCCCAGATGACGTGATAGACCGTGGTGACATGTTTCTGCTTTCCTGGACACAGCATCGCGTCAGCACGAGAAACCGGAGGTTCGAACACCCAACAGACCGGTGCCGTCGGGTTTTGTAGAAGTGACGGTGAAGGAAGTGTCGCAGAAGGTGAGGGTGAGAAGTTCGGAGCCTTGTTGGACGGTCAGTATCCGCTTGGCGTTCGGCTCCGTTTCCGGGACGAGCGGAGCGTAGGAAGAACCGAAATTGAAGCAACCGCAGGCCGTGTCGTGTGCGCCGTCGGTCATGGTAGACTGGATTCAGAGGGAGGGACCGGCGTCTGAGTCGGCCAGGCCAGGTCAGGCCAGCTGCGGCGTTCGGACACCGGATGCAAATGATCACTCTCCCCTCCCCCGTCGTCAGCTCGGCCACATCTCCCTCACCATACCCGCAGATTCCCTCCACCCGCCACTCGAACCCCGGTCAGGAGCTCGAACGAACTTATACTCACCCTCCCACATCCGAGCTCAGCGAACCAACCACTCCGACACGAATGTGGCCGCTCCAGCTCCTGGACTCCCTTCCCGAACGACTCAGTTATACTCTCAGAACTGCTCCACTTAGGTTACACTGCGAATTCAACGCCCACCGAGCCACCTCCTGGTCCTTACGCATTTTATCCCCCAGCGACGCGCCTGCACCGATCAGCGTTGCCTCCTTCGACTAGACCCGGGATCCCCCGTCGAGACTCAGGGACGACGGGTGGAATGTTTGGAGATATTATCAACTGGGCATGGGTTCGTTAGGGACCACGCGTGAGTTCAGATACACATACGCAATGTAGAATCCCATTCTATGAGCGCATGAACCGAGAAATAAACAATCGCGATGATCCCAAACATAACGCAAGCGGCCCCCGATACTCATAGAGGAGACCGGGGGGCAGAGTGCGCTCAACTAATATCATTAGAAGAGGGAAGGTACTGTAGGACGCGCGATGAATAAACGTAGGACCAAAGTTCGTGTATAGATGCGGTGGGGGTTGGGGATTCCAGACGCGAAGCTACGGGAGAGGAAGTGCACACATAAACGTTGAGTGAGATCCTACGCGCCCCCGCCCGAGTTAACACACAGAGAAGAGGAACCATTGGATGGGACATACGAGCAACTGCCTCATTATTAATCTCCGCCAATATACCACGGAGCGTTCCGTACTGATCTCTCATTTTCTGGAAATGATACTCCTGAAGATTTGGATTGTGTTGTTGAAGGTATCCTAACCCCAGATCCAACCGCTCATGTAGTCCAGTCGTCGGATGAGGTCTTTCCGGTGATAGCCCATCCAGATTCCGCTGAAATCTTCGCGTATCAAGTCGCACATCTCGTCGAAGCCGCGAGAGAAGATAAAGTCCCACTCCGCCCAGACGAGAAGAAGGTAGGACTTGAGAAGCCCAATGTCGCCGAGCTCCCGGACTGCCTTGATAGCATGAGGGTAAGTTCCATTGCAACGTCCCAGGCAGACAGGTGGGAGTGGAGGTAGTCTGGTCAACCACGACCAAACCTCAAAGGGGATAGGTGGTAATTGGTGAACCTCCGATATGATCTGCAATAGCGTGTCAACCACACTCTGCCCGATCTCCTCAGTGTACGGGACCGTGGAAGTTGCCTTCGCCCACTGTCTGACTAAATCCCCCCTATGTCTCAACAGTTTCCAGGGGATATAGGGGGACGCAAGTAAAATAGCATGATCGCTGGCTTTGAAGAACAGGGGACTAGCAAATTGTTCGGTACGCCCCCAGAGGTACTTCTGCTCCTTCCATGCTCTGGCAGCATATAGGAATGTGTTAAGCATCTCGGGTTGCCCACCACGCTCCTCCCAGACCGTGAAGGGGAGGAGCGCGGCGATTGCCTTGCGCTTGGATCGGAGTAGGTGGTAATCTTCAACAGCCATTGTTCTCACCACGCCAGTTACCTGACCCGAGACTTGTTTCACCCTAACTCTGGGTCAGAACAGTGCCAAACTTTCAGATACACACGCACCTATACTCCGGCGGCATTACTCCAATGCCTTTCATATCACAACCCAGGTCGATTGCGATAATCGACAGACAATCGGCAACGATGGGTGTTGGAGGTTGTGGGTCCAGAGAGAGGCAATGAAATGCGAAGCGGAGGACCCAACGGGGTACCTTTTGTTTGCGGTGTTGCGATTTTCGGTATCCTGCCCGGGCAATATCGACCATACCACGTACAAATGGGATATGTTCGTGGGTAGAGGGTTGATAGCCACTCCATTCCATAAACAAACGTTCCCGGCGTCGAACAAATAAGCAGTGGATGGCATTCATGGTGTGGTAAAACCGGTGGCCGTAGAAATCGGTGCGAGCCGGGAAAACGTTAAGGTAGTCCCGGCGTACACCTACAAGAACGCTCGAAGTCGGATCCGTGGCCAAGAGGCGGGAGGCAGTGTTGAAAAAACATAAGGCGGACGCCACCGCGAAATCCTCTGCATCTTGCAACAACACTACCGTGTAATCTGTGACATTGACACAGTCAACGAGGGCGTTGAAGCAATGTATAACGAGGGTGGGGTCGAAGTCGGCAAATATCGTCATTGTGGCGAGGTACTTCAAGGTCGATAGGCGGACAGTTTTGTCCAAAGAAGCTTGGAGTATCCACAAGACGCATCGTAGGTCCAACGCAGTTGTTTCCCGGGCCAATCCCCACCCTATAATAGGAGGTGCTCCATGCAACCGGTTACGCGCTGTGTGAGCGAGAGATGCCAGGTAGTGGAGAATCCGGGATCCAGGTGTTTGATACGGGCAGTTCTCAGATGCTGCGCCTGCGGCAACGATGGAAATGTAAAATATGACGCTGAAGGAGGTGACACCAAGGATGACAGATGCAACGGTGATACTTATCTCCCAGAGGTAGTGAGAGAGGGCACAGCCGAGGAGCAATAGCGCGGCCTGCAGCATCAACGGCAACGACTCCAGCATGTAATCGAAGTACCAGGTGACGATGCCATCGAGCTTACGCTGGCGATTCTGGCTGCGCTCGATAGTGCTCCCTCGCATATTGGTAGAAGCGTATTGATTTAACCATTGCTTGCCGAGGATCGCAAGGAATGCAGAAAGGAGTGAGGCGGCGAGGCTGGCGAAAAGAATTGCCTGGACATGGACAATTGTGTGGGGAGGACCAGTCCATTGCGGGAGGGTGGGAGGCTCGTTTCCGAAGGTGGTATTGTCGATCTTGTGAATAAGCACACGGAGGAGGGCGGCGGTCTCGTCATTTGGGTCCTGCTGAAGGTGAGAATGGACCTCGATGATGAATGCGGAGCAGACGGCGGAGAGCAGACCAGCCTGTTACCTCCGTTAGCAGGCGTCTACCAGAACTCCACACAAACGCTCACGAAGATCAGAGTGTTGTTCAAATCCTCGTCGTGTTTCTTCATGAACTCCTTGTCGTACCCCTCAGCCTCCATGTGGTAGTCCCTAAAAAATTCCCCCCGATGACCCTCTTGAGTAGGTGGTATGCCCTGCATCCAGCTACGTGGAGGTGTTAGTGACATTGCGGTCGACCAGAAAGAAAACTTGCCCATTCGCCTGTCGTCCATAGTTTTGTGTCCCCCCGCGGTGCTGGCTGCATTCGAAGGTTAGAAATTGGAAGTCTGGCAGCTGTAGGATGTAAACCATACCCAAACAGAGATACATGGGCAAAGTCCTCTGATCCGGAGTTCCGACGTTTCTTTGACCTGAAGAACCTGGGGATCAAGTCGTCAGTCGGTGGAACGATGCAGGTGCAATTAAGGGTACCATTTCCGCATCGTACTCTTTCCTTTCCCGCCCGAACCTTCGCCGCCACCTTCTCGGCTATGGACACGAGGGTTTAACGGGGATACACTACAATATGACCAGAGGACTCACCCCCCCACTAAAATCTCCCCTAGATCTGCCAGGATGGGCGGCGTCGACTCAGCTCACTAAAAGAGAGGAACAAAAGGTGAGGAGAGGTAAAAAGCAACGAGCGCTGAGCACTGAGCGGCTACTTAAGCCAACGTAACTACCTTCGAGCCAGCTGTCAGGAGCCGGCGTGGGTCGGACCGGACGCTCTTTCACCATCGACGGGAGGAACCAACACACAATAGCCAGCCAGCCCCGTTGCACAGGCTAACGGTCACTGTCGCAGGATAACGAGCAGACGGACCTCTCCCACGGTTGAAAGACAACCAAACCTGAGCCAGTTTGAGGAAAACGAGAAGCGGTCGCTCGACCCAGAGCGCTCATCTGGCCCAAAATAACCTCGGCGTCGAACGAAGGCGGGATAGTATGGGGATGGACAACGCCTGCGAAGCAAGTGTCTTTGTTTGTCCCCCGCCAAAACTAACCCCCCGAGCGGCCACGCCAGTATTTAATCCATAGGGATATTTAGGACCTATGGCGGATTTGACTGGCGTGGGAAAGTTTTCTTATCCCGTTCACGATCAACGACAATTCGCATACACCGTGCCGGACGATAGGATATTCGGGCACGCGACACACCGTCACAGTATCTTGTTACAAAGTAGTAGAACATAGGGTGACACGAAAGGAAACCCGGAGCTCGAAACGGGTGTACGGCGGTCGGGCGAGGGGGCCAATGGGACCAAGTCGCGACCCCCGGCCGGCGTGGGGGTTCATGGGCCCACGTCCGGGAATCGCCCGTGAGGGCGGACGGTGATAGCTTGGGGGTGGATAACGAAATGGGGAACGAAAGGGGTTTCAACAAGTTCGGGTAAGATGCGAGTGCCACCTCAGCGGTCGTAGTAGACTACGAGAGATTGTACAAGCCAGAAGAACGCTGGCACTGAAGTAGGTACAACGGGCGAGCCTGGGGATACACGCGAAAGCAAACCTTATTAAAAATGCCCCACAGGTGACGATGGCTGGGAACCAACGGAGGTACTCACCCATTGAAGAAGCCGGAGGGGTGGTGAATTTTATTGATATGATGAGAGAGGGGTAGTATGATGAGATGTGCGGCGGATGAACGTGGGATTGAGGTACATGTATGGATACAGTGGGTGTTACGGATGCAAAGCTATAGACACAGGAGAGGAAGCGCGCACATAAACGTTCCGTGGGATCCTTCGCCTTCCAACTGGAGTCAGTATGTAGAAAGCCGTGACCACTGGAAAAGACCCACGAGAAATTTCAATATTCGCCTCCACCAGCGTCTCTCGATGTCCCCGATATCGATACTTTAGTAACTTCTCTCTCAGCTTTCGGTATTGACACTCCATCAGCTGGAAGTCATATTCCCTGAGATTCGGATTCCGTTGCTGGAGGTGTTCTAACCCCAGATCCAACTGACCAAGAACATGGTCCAGTCGTTGGATGAGATCTGCCCAGTGATGGTCCACACCGGTTTCGCCGAAATCCCTACGTATCGAGGCACACACCTCGTCGAAACCTTCGTTCCATAGAGCATCCCACTCGGACCAAGTGATGAGTAGGTACGACTTGAGAACCTCGACGTCTTTGAGCTCCCGGACCGCCTTGGCGACGTGCGGATACGTTCCATAGTAACGTCCCGCGCAGACAGGCGGGAGGGAAGGGCGCTTTGTCAACCACGCCCAAAGATCGCGAGTAATGCGGGGCAATAGCTTCCTCCGCGATGCGATCTGCAACAATGTGTCGACCACACACTGGGCAACCTCTTTGGTATGTGGGACAGCAGAAGTCGCCGCGGCCCACTGTTCGACCAAATCCTCCCTGTCTGTGAGCAGATGCCAGGGAACGTGTGGCGAAGCGAGTACAATCGCCCGAGGGCTCGCCTTGGCGAGCAGCGTACTGACGAACCGATCGACGCGATGCCACGTGAAGTATAGGATCCCCGAGGCCCAGGCAGCGCGTAGGAACGTGTCGAGCATCACGGGTTGCCCACCCCGCTCCCGCCAGACCGCATAAGGGAGGAGTGCAGTGACTGCCTTGTACTTGGAGTGTAGTTCGTCCGGATCTTGGGTTTCGACTATTGCATTAACCCTCCAGGTTATTAGGCTCGAGACTTGCTCCACTCGTACACTAACTCAGGGTCAGAGCGACGTTCGACTTTCAGACACAAACGCACCTCTCATCCGATCCCATATTTGATACATCGCAACCTAGATCTATCGCGATGATCGACAGGCAATCGGCAATAACAGATGTCGGAGGTGAGGGGTCCAGAGAGAGCGAATGGAGCGCAAAGCGGAGGATTAGACGGGGAACCTTTACTTGCTGCGTCCTCTGGTATTCGGACTGGGCAAGCTTTACAAGGTTGTGGGCGACTATGGCCTGTTCGTGGGCGGAGGGTCTGTAGTCACCCCACCGGAAGGACTGGCGTTCTCGGCGTTGGGTGAGTAAAGAGCCTGCGGCGCACATGGTGTGGTAAGCCTGGTGGCCCGAGAGGCTGGTCTGAGCTGAGGAAACCTTGAGGTACCGCTGACGCACGTCCTCAAGGACACTTGAGGTCGGATCCGTGACCAAAAGGTGGGAGGCTGTGTTGAAAAAACACAGGGCGGACACCGTTGCAAGCTCCTCCAACCCTTGGATAATCACTACCCCATGGTTGTCGGCACCTGCCCCAACACAGCTGACAAACGCGTCGAAGCAATCCGCAACGAGCGTGGGGTCGAAGTCGGTAAGGGGCATCACCGTCGCAAGATACCCCAAGGTCGACAGGTGAACATATTTGTCCGACGATGTCCGGACCATCCATGAAACGCATCGCAAGTCCAACACAGTCATTTGCTCGTCCAATCCCTGCCCTGGAGTGGGGGACGAGCCATGCAACCGGCTATGCACCCTATGGCCGAGAGAGACCAACGGCGCAAATATCTTGGAGCCGAGGCGGTAGACTCCAACAGGAAGAGCGGCCAATGGTCGCACCATCACTCTCCAGAGATGATAGGAGTCGATGGCAAGCGCTCGAGGGATCTCGAGCACAATGTCCTTCAAGAACGGCATGATCTTGCCTCCGGACCACCAGGGGTGGTACCACTCGACGTTCGCCTCGACGGTCCTGATGACTTCGGATTTCCTGAGGGCGTCTCTGGAAGCCAAAACAATGACCGAGGCAGTTGAATGAAGCGCTCTCTGAGCCTTTGGTTGGAGGTAGCGAAGGGCGTGGGACCCGGGTGTTTGATACGGACAACTCTCGGAAACCGCACCAGCGGCAAGGATAAACAGGTAGAATATGACGCCGGAGGACGTGGCGCCAAGGACGACCGCTCCGACGGTGATATCAACCCCCCACAGATAACGAGAGAGGGCACAACCGAGAAGCAACAGCGCTGCTTGCAACATCAACGGCAGCAACTCCATCACATGGTCGAAATACCACGCAACGATGCCGTCGAGTTTGCGCTGTCGATTCTGACTGCGTTCGATGGTAGTCCCTCGCATGTCTGTCGATGCATATCTGTTCAACCATTGTTTGCCGAGCATCGCGAGGAAGGCGGAGAAAAGCGATGTCGCAAGACTTGTAAAGAGGATGGCCTGGACGTGGACTATCGTCCGGGGAGGGCCAGTCCATCGTGGTAGAGCGGGAGCGTCATGACCGAAGGTGGTATTGTCGATCTTATGGATAAGAACACGAAGGAGGGCGGCGGTTTCTTCGTTCGGGTCCGGCTTGAGGTTTGATTGAACCTCGATAATGAATGCTGAAGTGATGGCGGAGAATAGACCAGCCTGTCACCATTATTAGCATCCGCCTACTAAGAACTTCGTACAGCACTCACGAAGATTAGAGTTGTGTTTAAATCCTCATCGTATTTCTTCATAAACTCCTCGTCGTACTCCTCGGACTCCCTTCGGTAGTGTTCATAGAACTGGGACCGGCGATCCTCTTGAGTGGACACCACACCCTGTTTCCGTCTGTACTATTGTCTTAGTCACGACGTTCTCTTCTCGTCGAACGCAAAGGGACTCACCCATATGCCTGTTGTCCGCCGTCCTTTTCCCCGCTTCCATTCTCCTTCCGTCCTCCGGCAGGTTCCCGCCAACTGCGATCGATGTTCAGAAATGGGAAAATGGACTGGTTGTGGAAACGCACCCCGAGTGAGAACCCTGGGCAAATCCCTCTGACACACCGGAATTCCGACGTTTCCTCGAACTAAGGATGGGACATTCAGTGAGAGGAATGATGTGAGTGCAATTCTGCATACCCCCTCCGTTTCGCGCTCTTTCGGTGAACCGAGTCCCTCCAACCCTCGTTCCCCGAGCCTTCACCTCCGCCTTCCCGGCTGTAGCCCCGAGCAGGATTTAGTAAGGAGATACCACAAGACGATCGGAGGCCTCACGTCCGCTCTACGATCCTGCCTGCTGATAGATCTGCCATGACGGGTGGTAACAATTCGGTTCGCTGAGAGATGAAGATGGTGTGGTGAGGGGGAAACTAAAGGTGGAGGGCATTGAAAGCTGAAGAACTGCGCATAAGCAGTGGCATTTACAGGCCTCCTTATAAGTTGGCTGTCAAACGTCGGGGATGGGTCAATTCCACCAAAAAGGGGGACCTGATAAACCTGTGCCAATCCGTTACCAGATTCATCGACCGTCAAACTGCCGTCACGACGTAACAAACTGACAGGCCTCTACCACGCTTGGAACGAGGGCCAGACC
>Ga0307516_10008975_pt1 | contig 11200 bp, 11 predicted proteins | sample 19_EM_MG_FD_203310 | JGI IMG/M metagenome (GOLD analysis project Ga0307516, IMG submission 203310) | Populus trichocarpa ectomycorrhiza microbial communities from riparian zone in the Pacific Northwest, United States - 19_EM | ecosystem: Host-associated > Plants > Roots > Unclassified | place...
CGGGCGTTTCGTGTTTCGCACCGCCACCGTGCCCGCACTGGCCGCGCTATCGCTGCTGGTGATTTTTCGCGTGCCGCGCGAATGGCTCGAGGTGCTGTTCCTGCCGGTCGTGGTCACCTGGTTCGGCATCGTGTGGATGCAAGCCGGCGCCTGGCTGATGACGGCGCCGTTGCGCGTCGTTCGAACCGCGCAGCAGTGGCCGCTGCGGTGGCTGACCGTCGCCGTGCTGCTTCTGCTGCTGGTTTTTCAGTTCGTGTTGCGGCCCGGCGTACGATTCTATTGATCGCGCCATACCTGACGGCGTGCCGAAAAATCCGCACGTGCTGCCGATCGCATCATGGCACGCTGCGCAACCACGCTTCCGCCGCCGCGACATCGCGGAACGTCTGCAGCGGAATGCCGCGGGTGCGCGCCACGCTCTCGCCGATTTGCAGGTTCACCTGGCTGCGATCGGGATTGGGTTCGACATAGGCGGCGCGGATGCCGAGGCCGGCCGACTCGTCGCTTGCTTCGGCCACGGCTTTGTAGACATCGAGCATGCTCAATGGCGCGCCGTTGAGGCGCACGACGACGAGCACCTTGAACACGCCGCTGCCGATGCAGGCGTTGCGGATATCCGCCGAGTAGCGCCGGATCGTTTCCACCGTGTTCGTGCCGTTGACCTCGGCGTACAGATAATCCTCGCGTGGTTCGATCGCGATTCGATACGCATCCATCCGGCATCCCCGCACTGCTTTTCCCTCAGACCGAATTTTCGTCGATTGTCTTGCACGACGCCAGCAACTCGCGTGCTCGCCAACTTCGACAACATGATCCTGCAGTCCGCGGTGGAACGCGCCTACCAGGAAGAGCAAGGCGCGTTGAAGCCCGAAGGCGACGACTGATCGGGGTTGGATTCCGCTCGGGGTTGGTTTCGGCACGTTGGACCCAATTTCACGCGGATCGCATCCGTGTGAGAACCGCCGTGGCAGACACAAGCGTCGCATCCCATCCCGTCAAGGTTCGCCCCGTCAAGGTTCGCATCGATTTCGTTTCCGATGTGGTGTGCCCGTGGTGCGCCGTCGGGTTGAAATCGCTCGAGCAGGCGCTGACGCGGCTTGATGGCCAGGTCGACGCCGAGATCCATTTCCAGCCCTTCGAACTCAACCCGCAGATGCCACCGCAAGGCGAGGACATCGTCGAGCATCTGCAAAAGAAATACGGCTCGACGCGCGAACAGATCGTGCGCAACGGCGATGCGATCCGCGCGCGCGGCGCGGCGCTCGGTTTCGAATTCAACATGGACAAGCGCGACCGTACCTGGAACACGTTCGACGCGCACCGCCTGCTGCATTGGGCGGGCGAGCAGGGCGCGGAGCGCCAGCGCGCACTCAAACACGCGCTGCTGACCGCCTATTTCACACGCGGCGAAAACGTGAGCGATCGTGAAGTGCTGCTGCGTGCGGCCGCGCAAGCCGGATTGCCGCTCGATCGCGCCGGCGAGGTGCTGGCGTCGGACGTCTATGCCGCGGACGTGCGCGCGCAGGAAATTTTCTATCAGCAGAACGGCATCCAGGGCGTGCCGGCAGTGATCGTCAACGAGCGACACCTGATTTCCGGTGGGCAGCCGCCGGAAGTGTTCGAAGCCGCGCTGCGCCAGATCGCCGGAGTCTCGGGCTGACGCGGCGCACGGTCGCTGCGTCGAAATCCGTGCCGCGCGCGTCTTCCTTCCACGATGGTTTGTGGCAGAGTAAGCGGGCCAACGCGAAAGGGCGAAACATGCACAGGACAATGATCACCATCTTGGCGGGCGTGCTGTTGAGCGGCACGGCGCTGGCGCGCGACAAGGCGCAGGACGAGCGCGACATCCGCGCGGTGGAGGCGGCGTTGTGCCGCGCATTCGAAGTAAACGATGCGGGCGAGCTCAAGAAATACCTCGACCCGAGCTTCACGTTGACGAATTCGCGCGGTGAGGTGACCGACTACCAGGCGAACCTCGCGGAAGTCGCCAGCCGCGAGCCGAGCTATGAAATCTTCCGCAACCACGATCAGAAAGTACGCCTGTATGGCGATGCCGCGATCGTGACCGGCGTTACTTCGGTGAAGGGTACGGCGGACAAGAAGCCGTTCGCCGCCGATTTCCAGTTCACGGACACTTACGTACTCCACGACGGACACTGGTTGCTGGCGGCAAGCCACGCCAGCAGGGTTCCGGACAAAGCCGACAAGAAGTAGCGCGACATGGCCGAGACCTGCACCATTCGCCTGGCGCGCCGTGACGACGCCGTGCGTATCGCGCTGATGTCGCGCGAATTCATCGAGGGCGGCCTCGGCTGGCGCTGGACGCCGCCGCGCATCAATGCCTGTCTGCGCAACACCGCGATGAACGTGGCCGTGGCCGAATGCGACGGCCAGATTGCCGGCTTCGGCATCATGCAGTATCAGGAATTCGAAGCGCACTTGATGCTGTTCGGCGTGATGCCGCAGGCACGGCGGCGCGGCATCGGCACGCGGCTGCTGCAATGGCTGGAGCAGGTCGCGACCGAGGCCGGCATCGAACTGATTTTTCTGGAAGCGCGCCTGACGAACGTGGCCGCGCGCAAGTTCTATCGCGCGCACGGTTATCGCGAGTTGACGGTTTTGCGACGCTATTACGCGGGTACCGAGGATGCGCTGCGCATCGGCAAGGATCTCGCCGCGCTGCCGCTGCCGACGCGCTGAACGCAACCGACCCGTTGAGATTTCCGCGGCGGCAGCGTATTTTTCCCTGGCCCGGCCGTGCGGGCACTTCACACACCAGGAGAGAGAGCCATGAGCAAGGGGATGAATCAGAAGAAGGACGCGAAGAAAAAGCCGGAGAAGACGCTGAAGGAAAAGCGCGCGGAAAAACAGACCAAGAAGCAGACCAAGGGCTGAGCGCGGGCGGCGACCGGCGTCACGATGGTCGCCCCTTCCTTCAGGCATCCGGCTCCATGATCAGGTCCTCCAGGATCAGGTCATCGAAGACCGAGTCCTTCAAAATCAGGTCGAGTTGCCGAGCCGATCCAGCAGCGCCATCGCCGCGGCTGGATTGCGCTCTTTCGCCGCGCTGATGAAGTAGGCGTATACATCGCGCGGTTTTACATCTTTGGACTTTTCAGCCGGCGCGACGCGCGGCAGGTCGCCCGGATCGCCGCCCGCCGCCCATTGCCGTGTGCGCGTTGCCCAGGCGTCGAGCGCATCTCCGGGGTAGCCCGTCGGGACGGCGGACTCGCTGCGCATCAGGCGCGCATAGACGAAGTCGCCGGTGACATCCGCGAATGACGGGTATTTGGGCGAATCCGTGAACACCGTCGGCACGCGGAACTTGCGCGCCAATTCCAGATATTCCTCGCTCATGAAACTCGCGTGCCGCACCTCGAGTACATGACGCAGCGGGTACGCGTCGATGCTGCGCGGCAGTTGTTCGAGAAAAGCGGCCAGGTCGGCGCGCTCGAAGGACTTGTTCGGCGGCAGCTGCCACAGGATCGGGCCAAGCCGGTCGCCGAGTTCTTCCAGTCCGCCGAACACGAACGCGTCGATCGCGCTGCCGGTGTCGGCCAGCGTACGTCGTTGCGTGATGTGTCCGGGCGCCTTGAGCGAAAACACGAAGTTCTCCGGCGTTTCGCTGCGCCATCTCGCGTAGGTGGCCGGCTTTTGCGCGCCGTAGAACGTGCCGTTGATCTCGATCGCGGTGAGCTGCCGGCTGGCGAACTCGAGCTCGCGCTTCTGCACGAGTTTTTCCGGATAGAAGTTGTTGCGCCACGGCGCGAACGTCCAGCCGCCGATGCCGACGCGGATGTGCGGGTGTGGCGATTGGCGCAGCGCAAACGGTTCGGTGACGGTCTTAGGCATCCATTGCCTCCGGCTTGCTGGATTTCGGTCGTGTCAGCAGAGCCACTGTTTCGCCGAGCGCGAATGCCCACGGCACGAGCACACACGGGAGTATCGCGGCAGGATGAGTGCCTGCCCAGAACGGCACGGCGGAGAAGTACTGGAAAAGCCAGGCTGCAGCCGCGGCAATCAAACCTCCACGCAAAGTGCGCCGTACGATGTTGCCGCGCGGATCTGTCCCGTTCGGTGCGTAGCGGCGTTGCTCCAGTATCAAGGCGGCGAACATCAGCGCCGCGGCCGGTCCGTAGCAGAGCAGGGAATCGAACAAAAAAGCAGAAAGAGACATGTACGGAGTTTAAGTCATATCAGCGCGTCGCACAGGCTGAGGAAATCGATGCTCCTGTTGCGTGGCAAGTGTGCGCCGCACCCAAGCGCTTCGCGTGGAGGGCAAAGCGAGCCGCATTGGTACTCGTACTGTTTCGTCGAGGCGGCTGCTCGCAGGTGACTACTGGAGCAGTGCCCCCTGTCGATATCAACTGACGGGCCCGAAAATTTGTCAGTTGCCACCGCCATGCGAGTCTCCTAGCATGACGGACCTTTCCTCCGAGTGGCTCCATGCAACCCTTGTCGCAGCGTCTGCTGTATTTGCTCGTCGCAACGATCGCGCCCGGCGTGAACATTGCCCAGACACTGCTCGGCGGGAACATCGTGGATAGCGGCAACCAGCCGATGTTGCTCCCTGCCGGCCGGCGCGATGGCCGTCAATCTCGCCGCGGGTCAGCACGTCAGCAATATCGACATCGGTGCAGCTCGCGGCGCCTCTGCTGCGGGGCGCGTCTACGATCCGGATACGCAGGCAAACGGGACGGGGCTTGCCGTCTGGCTGGTGCAGCCGAACGGGCTTTCCTCCAGCGAGGGCTTCGTCGACGCCACGGGCCATTACACCACTGGCTTGGTCTCGCCAGGAAGCTACTATCTCAAGGTGCTGCTCAACGACGGCACAATGATTTACTACCCAAATTACCGGTGCACGACGAATTGCGATCCGAGCCAAGCGCAATTGCTCGATTTCAGCGTTGCGCAGGGGTATAGCTACGATTTTGCGATCACGCATCTGGATCGAGTGTTCCAGGGCGCGTTCGAACCCTGACGCCGCCGGCGCGCTAGGTTATCCCGCTCAGCGCCCGCAGCAACGCCTGCGCCGCACCCAGCCGCTCGGCCGCTCCGGGCAATTCAAGCTTGATGCGCAACTTGTCCTGCCCATCCAGCGCATAGACCTTCGGCTGCGCCTGGATCAATTTGATCACGCGCAGCGGATCGATGTTCGGCTGCGGATTGAACAGCACGCGGCCGCCGCGTTCGCCGAGTTCGAGTTTGCGGATGCCGAGCGACGTCGCCGCGAGCTTGAGTCCCGCGACCGCGAACAGGTTCTTCACGGGATCCGGTAGCAGACCGAAGCGATCGATCATTTCGACTTGCAATTCGCGCAGGCCATCGACGTTGCGCGCGCTGGCGATGCGCTTGTACAGCGTCAGGCGTGCGTGCACGTCGGGCAGATAATTGTCGGGGATCAGCGCGGCGATATGCAGCTCGACTTCGGCGTCGCGTTCGTCGACCAGGTCGAAGTCGGGCACGCGGCCGCTCTTGAGCGCGCGCACCGCGCGTTCCAGCAATTCGTTGTACAGCGAAAAGCCAATCGCCTCGATCTGGCCGCTTTGTTCCTCGCCGAGCAATTCGCCGGCGCCGCGGATTTCCAGATCGTGCGTGGCGAGCGTGAAGCCCGCGCCGAGCTCTTCCATCGAGGCGATGGCCTCCAGACGCTTCTCGGCATCGGCCGTCATCGAGCGGCGATCCGGCACGATCAGGTAGGCGTAGGCGCGATGGTGCGACCGTCCGACGCGGCCACGCAGCTGATGCAGCTGCGCGAGGCCAAAGCGGTCGGCGCGGTTGATCACGATGGTATTGGCGCTCGGCACGTCGATGCCGGATTCGATGATCGTGGTGCACACCAGCACGTTGAAGCGTTGCCGGTAGAAATCGAGCATCACCTGTTCGAGTTCGCGTTCCGGCATCTGTCCATGCGCGATGCGCAAGCGCGCGTCGGGCACGAGTTCGCTCAATTCGCGGGCGGTCTTGTCGATCGTGTCGACTTCGTTGTGCAGGAAGTATATTTGTCCACCTCGCGACAATTCACGCTGGAACGCCTCGCGCACCACGGCCGGGTCGTACGGCGCGATGAACGTCTTCACCGCCAGCCGATGTTCCGGCGGCGTGGCAATGATCGACAGGTCGCGCAACCCGGACATCGCCATGTTCAGCGTGCGCGGGATCGGCGTGGCGGTGAGTGTGAGCAGGTCCACCTCGGCGCGCAGTTTCTTCAGCGCCTCCTTCTGGCGCACGCCGAAACGTTGCTCCTCGTCCACGATCACGAGGCCGAGATTCTTGAACTTGATATCGGCCTGCAGCAGGCGATGCGTGCCGATCATCACGTCGATCTGACCGTCGCGCAGTTTTTCGAGTGTTCCTTCGACTTCCTTCTTGGATTTGAAACGCGAGAGCACGTCCACGCGCACCGGCCAGTCGGCGAAACGGTCGCGGAAATTCTGGTAGTGCTGCTGCGCGAGCAGGGTGGTCGGCACCAGCACGCCGACCTGCTTGCCGGCGGTCGCGGCGACGAACGCCGCGCGTAGCGCGACTTCGGTCTTGCCGAAGCCGACGTCGCCGCACACCACGCGATCCATTGCCTTGCCCGAGGCGAGATCGGCGATCACCGCTTCGATCGCCTGCTGCTGGTCAGGCGTTTCCTCGAACGGGAACGCCGCAGCGAATTGCTCGTACATGACGCGGTCGTACGCGGTCGCGTGCCCCTGCCGCGCCTCGCGCTGCGCGTACAGGCCGAGCAGTTCCGCGGCCACGTCGCGCACTTTCTGCGCGGCTTTGCGCTTGGCTTTTTCCCAGGCGTCGCCGCCGAGCGAATGCAACGGCGCCATTTCCGGCGCGGTGCCGGAGTAGCGCGACACGAGATGCAGCTGCGCCACCGGCACGTAGAGCTTGTCGGCGTTCGCGTATTCGATCGCGAGGAATTCGCCGCCGCTGCCGCCGACGTCGAGCTTGACGAGTCCCTGATAGCGGCCGACGCCGTGATCGACGTGCACGATCGGTGCGCCGATGGCGAGCTCCGACAAGTCGCGCAGTACCGCGTCCGGATCGCGCACCGCGCGCGTGCGCCGACGTGTCTGCTGCGCGCGTTCGCCGTACAGCTGGCGATCGGTGAGCACGGTGAGCGACGGTTCGGTGATGGCGAACCCGTCGTCGAGTGGAGCAACGGCGATGGCGAAGCGGACTCCCTCTCCCCCAACGGCATCATCGTTGGGGGAGAGGGCTGGGGTGAGGGGGATGTGCTCAGGATTGCTGTCACCTTGATCAGTGGTGACGCGCTGCCCCCTCACCCAACCCTCTCCCCCGAAAGCGTTCGGGGGAGAGGGCTTCAACGTTGGGGGAGAGGGCTTTAGAAACTCTTGCCACGACGCGACCACCTGCGGCTTCAGGTCCGCTTGCGCGAGCTGTTCGAGCAATGCTTCGCGGCGGCCTGCGGAGTCCACCGTGAGCAACGTGCGTCCCGGGTAATTCGCCAGAAACCGCTTCAGGTCCTCGGCGGGCGCCTCGCCACGCCGGTTCAGCGGCAGCGACGGCGCGGGTTGCGTGCCGAGATCGAGCGCGTGTTCATTTGTTCCTTTTGCGACAATTTCCACACGTGGCCGCAGGTTCAGCTGCTCGCGCAGGCGCTCCGGCGGCAGATATAGCTCCGTTAGCGGCAGGATCGGCCGTTCGATGTCGTGCGCACGGCTGTCGTAACGTTGCTGCGCCTGGTGCCAGAACGTCTCGGCGCTGTCGAGTACCTGGGGTGCCAGCACGAACAGCGACGATTCGGCGAGATAGTCGAACAGCGTTTCTGTGTGGTCGAAAAACAGCGGCAGGTAATACTCGATGCCGGCCGGCGTGGTGCCTTCCTTGAGGTCCTGGTAGATCGGACAACGGCGCGGATCGATCGGAAAACGCTCGCGCAGCACGTTGCGGAAATGCTTGACGGATTCCTCGGTCAGCGGGAATTCGCGCGCCGGCAGCAGGTTCACCTTGTCCACTTTGTGCAGCGAGCGCTGGCTTTCCGGATCGAACGTGCGGATCGAGTCGATCTCGCGATCGAACAGTTCGATGCGATACGGTTCGGCACTGCCCATCGGAAAAATATCCAGCAGCGCGCCGCGCACGGCGAAATCGCCGGGCTCCTGCACCTGCGGCACGTTGCGATAGCCGGCGCCTTCGAGGCGACGCTGTTCGGCGCCCAGTTCGAGTTTCTGTTTCAGCTCCAGTACCAGGCTTGAGCCGCCGATGAAACTGCGCGGCGGCAGGCGCTGCATCAGCGTCGCGATCGGCACGACCAGTACGCCGCGCGCCGTGCTGGGCAGGCGATACAGCGCTGCGATGCGTTGCGAAACGATATCCGGATGCGGCGGAAACAGATCGTACGGCAGCGTTTCCCAATCCGGGAAATGCAGCACATCGATCGCGCGGTTCGCGTCCGCGCCGGCGAACATGCGCAGGTCGTTCTCGAGCGCGTGCGCGCTTTGCGTGTCGCGCGCCACCGCGACGACGATGCCGGTGTGCACGCGCGCCGCTTCCGCAATGGCGAGCGCCAGCGCGCTGCCGTGCGGGGCATTCCAGAAACTGCGGCGCTTGGCATCGCGCGGCAACGGCGGATTGAACAGCGGTGAAGTCATAGGTCGAGGACGATCGCAAAAACGAATACAGCGCCGGAACGTTCGAGACGGCCAGCGCGGGGCGCGAAGTTTAGCCCAAAGCGGTGTGTAACGGGCGCGTCGCGCGTGACTTCCGGCCTATCATGTGCGGGCTAATTCACAAGTCTTTACCCGTGCTTGCACGCGTTGCCGGTCGCATCGGCGATAATGTGGACGTCTACATTGCGACATTGCCAAGGACTTCATGCGCCCGGTAGCTCACCCATTTCTGATCACCACCATGTCGTGCGCCGTGCTTGCGCTGGCCGCATGCTCGCGTTCGAAGGCACCGCCTGCCGATCCCGGCGTGCCGGTAAGCGTGGCCAAGGTCGAGAAGAAGGCGCTCCCCGAGCTGATCAACGCGGTTGGCAGCGTGGAGGCGATCAACAGCGTGCAGATCAAGTCCCTGATCGATGGCCAGCTGCTGGAAAGCCACGTCAAGGACGGCGAGGACGTGAGGAAAGGGCAGCTGCTGTTCAAGATCGATGCGCGTCCCGCGCAGGCCGCCTTGGCACAGGCGAATGCGGCCCTGGCAAAAGACGAGGCGGCGCGCGATCTCGCGCATGCGCAGGTGCAGCGCTACGCACCGGTCGCGGCAAAAGGCTTCATCTCGCAGGACCAGATGCAGCAATACCAGACCGTCTACCAAGCAGCGGCCGCCAGTGTAAAAGTGGACAACGCCAACGTGCAGGCCGCGAAACTCACGCTCGGCTACGGCGACATTTACGCGCCGATCGACGGCCGCGCCGGCCGCAACCTGGTGCAGCCCGGCAATATCGTGAAAGCGAACGACACCCAGGCGCTGCTGACGATCAACCAGCTCAGCCCGATTTTCGTGGCCTTCGCGGTGCCGGGACAATACGTCGAACGCGTGCGCGGCGCGCAGGCAAAAGGTACCTTGGCCGCGGTCGCCAGCGGCGAGGGCATCGCAGGCTCGATCGAAGGGGAGTTGTCGTTCGTCGACAACGCGGTGGATCCCGCCACCAATACCGTGAAGTTGCGCGCGACGTTCGCGAACGCCGATCAGCGTCTGTGGCCAGGCGAATTCGTCAGCATCACGCTCACGCTCGGCGCCGATGCCGACGCGCTGGTGATTCCCGATACGGCCGTGAAAGCCGGTCCGAACGGCAGCTACGTGTTCGTGATCAAGCCCGACGAGCACGCCGAGCAGCGCAGCGTGGAAGTCGCGCGCAGCGTTGGCCGCGAAGCGATGATCGCGAAGGGTTTGAACGCCGGCGAGACCGTAGTGATCGATGGCCAGTCGCGTCTTGTCGATGGCACCAAAGTGCGCATTGCCGACGCCGATACAAACGGTACCGGCAACGCCGCGCGTTGAGCCGACGATGAGTTCCGTCTCCGAAATCTTCGTCAAGCGACCGGTGATGACCACGCTGGTCATGATCGGCATTCTCGTGTTCGGCATCGTTGCGTACCGCTTGCTGCCGGTGTCGGATTTGCCAAATGTGGATTTCCCGACGATCCAGGTCAGCGCGCAACTGCCGGGCGCATCGCCGGAGACGATGGCATCGGCGGTGGCGACGCCGCTCGAGAAACAATTCTCGACGATTCCCGCGCTCGATTCGATGACGTCCACCAGTGGTATCGGCCAGACGCAGATCACGTTGCAGTTCTCGCTCGAACGCAATATTGATGCGGCTGCCCTCGATGTGCAGTCGGCAATCTCCGCGGCGCTGAAGCAATTGCCGCCGACCATGACCACGCCGCCGACGTTCCGCAAGGTCAATCCGGCCGACGCGCCGATCTATTTCATCGGCATGAGTTCGAAGACGCTGCCGCTGTCGAAGGTCGACGAATACGGCGAGTCGCTACTGGCACAGCGGTTATCGATGGTCGACGGCGTGGCGCTAGTGAATGTGTACGGTTCGGCGAAATACGCCGTGCGCATCGATCTGGATCCCGCCGCGATGGCCGCGCGCGGCCTCGGCATCGATCAAGTGCAAAGCGCCGTCAGTTCCGGCAACGTCGATCTGCCCACCGGCACGCTATACGGCAGCAATCGCACCTACAACGTGATGGTGAACGGGCAATTCGAAGGCGCGCAGCCGTTCGCGAACCTGATCGTCAGCTATTTGAACGGTGCGCCGGTGCGGCTCGGCGACATCGGCCACATCTACGACGGCGTGCAGAACGACAAACTGGCCGCGTGGGTGAACGGCACGCGCGGCGTGCTGCTGGCAATCCAGAAACAACCGGGTGTGAACACGATCGCGGTGGTCGAGCGCATCCGCAAGGTGCTGCCGGAATTCGAGAAGCAATTGCCCGCGGGCGTGGACCTGAAAGTCTTCTACGACCGCACCGAGAGTATCCGTGCCTCGGTCGGCGACGTGCAGTTCAGCCTGTTCCTCGCGCTGCTGCTGGTCGTGCTGGTGATCTTTTTGTTCCTGCGCAATCTGTCGGCGACCATCATCCCGTCGCTGGCGCTGCCGATGTCGATCGTCGGCACGTTTGCGATCATGTACCCGTTCGGGTACAGCCTCGACAACCTGTCGCTGATGGCGCTGACGTTGTGTGTCGGCTTCGTCGTCGACGACGCGATCGTGATGCTGGAGAAC
>Ga0307516_10008977_pt1 | contig 11199 bp, 9 predicted proteins | sample 19_EM_MG_FD_203310 | JGI IMG/M metagenome (GOLD analysis project Ga0307516, IMG submission 203310) | Populus trichocarpa ectomycorrhiza microbial communities from riparian zone in the Pacific Northwest, United States - 19_EM | ecosystem: Host-associated > Plants > Roots > Unclassified | place...
TCACAAAGAAGATATAAAAATTGAAAGGTTGTTAAAAGGCCAAGTTAAAAACTTTTCATTCAAAATTTGTTAAAAGATCCTAATATATGGTTTAAATCATCATTATATACTTGGGACCAGTGAGCTCTGATACACATCCTCTATGTCCTCTAATCAAAACTAGTAATCATTGAGCTCTAATACCAACCGATTCAAACATAGTAAAGGAAACGAAGTTTGTTACAAGTCAAAACTCTCAAAGACCAAAAACACCATGACTATGAAGAAGACTTCTAAATATTCAATTTTTATCTATCCAAGTTTCCACTTACCAAATGGCTACCACAACCTTTTATATATAAAAAAATAGAAAACCTTAGTAATACTGAATAAGAAAAAAATTAATTAGAAAAAATATTATCTTTAAATAGAAACAAAGGAAAATATATATTATCCTAAAAAAAGTTTATGTATTAGTCTTCTCAGGTTGAAATGAACTTGTTCTCGAGTGCAATCTTCAGTTAGAAATTGTTCTCCATCAAAAAATCATTTTATATATGGGTTACCTTATTTAGGTTCCTAACATAACACATTTGTGAGGACTTCCCCACCATGAATCCCTAACATAACACCTTTATGTGGGTCATCTTATCGTAGATCCCTAACACAACACTTTTGTGTGGACTTCCACATCATGGACCCCTAACACCACACCTTTGTGTGGGCTATCTTATTATAGGTCCCACCATCAAGGTTTCAAATAACATCAACTGATGCAGAAAAAAACAACACACTAGTTTTTGAATGTTTTTTTCCTGAGAGCGAACCTTCTCATCCCCTCCTATACACGCTTGTTTTGCAACATCTTCCAACCATGATTGTTTTGCAACATGCAACAAAGCAAAATAACTATTAAGAATCATTAAGCTCTAATACTAATTGATGCAGATAAGAAAAAAAGATAAGATGTTTGTTATAAGTTAAAATCATCAAAGATAAAAAAATATCATAAGTATTAGGACTTAGGAGACTCTCAAAATACTTAATTTTTATTCATTCAAGTCTCAACTTGCCAAAAGGCTATTACAACATTTTATATAGAAAAAACTAGAAATCTCTAATAATACTAAATAAGAAAAACAAACTAGAAAAACTATTTTTATTTAAATATTGAAAAAATATTTAAAAAAAATATAATAATATTAAATAAAAAATAAAATAAACTAAAAAAATATCGGCTAATGGATTGTATATAAACAATTTGAATGATTATAAACATACGGGGTATTATAGTAGAAAATATAGTAAAAGGATGAAGGATAAGAAAATAAACAGTTGGAGGACCAAATAAAAACATTAAACCGAAAATAAAATTACAAAAGTAAACCCTCATCTATGTTTAGATGAAACACTTTTCTTTTCTAGCAGTCTTACCTTATTTTCCGAGACAAATCCAGCTTTGACAACCGATAATTTTGCTTCAAATTTTCCGCTATAAATCCTTATCTATGAATCCTTTTATATTATAAATAGCTGATTCATTTCCTTCAACTCCAAATCCAACAGTTTTAGGGACCGTTGTTGTCGCTATTGTTGTTGTTGTTGTTTTTGTTGTTACTACTACTGTGATGGGGAAGGTGGCAGTAGGAGCGGCGGTTGTTTGCGCGGCGACAGTGTGTGCGGCGGCGGCGTTGGTGGTGAGGCACAGGATGAGATGTTCAGGGAGGTGGGCCAGGGCTATGGCGATACTAAGGGAGTTTGAGGAAAATTGTGGGACCCCTATTGGGAAGTTAAGACAGGTGGCTGATGCTATGACCGTTGAGATGCATGCCGGCCTTGCATCTGAGGGTGGTAGTAAGCTCAAGATGTTAATCAGCTATGTAGATAATCTTCCCTCCGGGTAATCAACTATTAATCTTACTAAAGTAAAACATAATTACTTTTATTTTCGTTTTCATTTCCCATTTAAGTTTACTTGTGTAGTATTTAATTTTCTAGAGGGATATTTATAAATAGATTTCTGAAGTAATGGAATTTTTTTTAATTGTTGATTAATCGTGGGGATTTGTTTTTTGTCCTGAAAAAAAGCTACTGAATTTTCAATCTTTTCTCTAATATCCTGATTTTATTTGTAATTTTATTAGTTATTAATGTTTTGATGATTGTTGTGTTGGTAAAAGAGTTCTGCTTTGGACATGAAAAACGAATTTCGTTTTGATGTGTTTTTAGGGAATGAAGTAGGAGTTCATAAATAAGATTGTTTAAGGGTGAGTTTGATTAACAGTTGTGAACTTGAGTGTATAAACAAGAATCTTTAAACTCTTTTGTGTCCATTGAAATTTAGTGGAGATGGGTTTTCTTTGATGTAGATAGTTCAAGAATTAACTTTTTATTAGTGAAAGGCGTATTCTTTACTAATCTTGAATTCTACCTTTCTTCAATTAAGCTTGACATGTTTCGCTTGCTTCGGGTAGGATTTGTAAAAATTTTTAGCCTTTGCTTTTAAGTTACCTAACGTTGTCTCTTTTGTAGTTCCCTCTTTTTCATTCAATCAATAAATGCTTTCTTTTTCTTTCATCAATGGTTTGCTTTCTTCTTCTCCCTCTGTTTTTTTCCCGTTGAATGGAACTTGGAATATAGCTTACTGTTCGAAGCTTTGCTGCTACATTTTGCTTTTTACAGCTTATATCTCAATTCTCATCTTTGCTTTTCATATAGCTGTGGTTCGGAAATCTCCCGGGCAGTGAGTTCTCTTATGTTGTATTAGTATCTTATCACAATATCTGATTTGATGAACTTTGGAGTTTTTGAAGTGGGTGGTCATTTCATTTTTTAAACTGATAAGCAAACAGTACTTAGTTTGTATTGAGTTGATAGATTCTGCAAGGTTTCTTTTTTGGCTGCTGATTTGATGTGTTTCTTATGGAGCGTGGATTCTTTATGATCAGTTGGTGGTACTGTACTGCTGATAAAGGCTGGCTTTGTGGTCTACATAAATATCTTATTATGAACATCCATGTTTTATAATCAAATAAACTTAAGATGGAGTTATTTGAGATTTATCATGTTGTAGGTTAAATTTTCACATAAATAAAATTCTATGCTGGTCAACTTAGTAATGATCAACTTGGAAGAATGTACAGAAATTTCTGGGATGTGGTATTCCTTTTAATCGTTCAACCATAGGATTGTTTGGTTGATGAACTCCTTTTAGCTGCAGATAGCCCTTTTAAAATTGTGGATAAGGTTTTTTAAGTACTGAAAAATGAAAAATTTATAGAAAAAAAAAATGAAGAATTAATGAGTGACAGAAGACAAAAGAAGCTTTGATGTTCATACAGGAACACGAAAGATGTTGCTTTTCTGTGAAGAATTTGTTCCTGAGAGAACGCAATTTCATTTGTCAAGACATTTTATATTAACTAAATGTAATTACCACTGAATGGTTAGCTACTTCTGTGCTTAATTTTTCAGAGAAGAGAATGGGTTGTTCTATGCATTGGACCTTGGCGGAACAAATTTTCGAGTTATACGGGTACTGCTCGGTGGGAGGGATGGAGGTGTTGTCAAACAAGAGTTTGAGGAAGTTTCAATTCCTCCACACTTGATGACTGGATCTTCAGATGTGAGCATCATTTCAAACTAGTCTATCAAACTTAAACTTGCTTAGAATAGTTAGTGATCTGAATATATTGTATACGGTGGTGATTTCAGGCACTATTTGGTTTCATTGCTACAGCGCTTGCCAATTTTGTTGCCACAGAAAGTGAAGGTCTGCATTGTTCACCTGGGAGACAAAGGGAGCTCGGTTTTACCTTCTCATTTCCAGTTAGGCAAACATCAATAGCATCTGGAAATCTTATAAAATGGACAAAAGGATTCTCCATAGATGATGTGGTGAATCCTAATTACCCTCACTTGCCTCCCTCCCCCCTCCTCCTTTGGCCATCTGTTTTCATTGCATTACAATCAGTTTTTTCAATTACAGTTATATTGGTTTTTATCTTGGTGCATATCTGTTATGAGAATAAAAAACTTACAAGAAATTGTTTTACCATCTAAAAATGTCAACGTTTTTCCCTTTACCTACTCCACTTCTTTGCGTTACATATATTCCTTTTCATCAGTGAACAGTGACAAAATTATTAAAGCATTCCCTAAGGGGTACAGGTCATATGCAGTGTTAAAAATTGCATTAATAATATTTTGGAGCCATTCTATGTAACAATGCATATAATAGTTAGTCTTTTTATTGTGAGACACACATGCAGCTGGCAGTTGAACACAGACATACTGGTAGTACTTGATTTCTGATGGTTTTGATCACTTAAATAGAGAAACCGATCGTAAGCATCTGAAATTTACTAATTTTGTTAGTGCTTGTTTTCTGATGTTCTGGATATCACTCTGAATTTATTATTAGTTTCCATTGATCTGTGAAATCTTAGCAGTAAGGTATGTTCCTGCTTAAATTCTGTGGGAACACATGCCAACCATGTCAACCAAGCTTCAGGAGCAAAGGAATTTTCTATCAAAGCGTTCATTTTCTTTCTAGTTCTTATTGCTCACGTGTAGTCTGCATAATTTAGTTAGCGAGCATATATCTCTACTGTGTGGAAAGCTCAAATTAACCACTTGTATCTTACTTACTCAGAGTTATAACTCTGCCACATGTGCTCTACATTTACTTCTAAAAGCAGACAGTTCTCTAAATATAGCCTTGTGAGGGTATATCCCTGATATTTCTGCTCTGGAAAATGTTAAAGCAAAATACTGTAACCAGCACTTAGACTCAAGATTGCAATAGCTTCAGTCAATAACTGTACCTTCTTATTCTGCCAATCCTTTTTCACCTTGTTGCTAACTTCATTCCTGGTCCTTAGGTTGGAGAAGATGTGGTGGGAGAATTAACCAAAGCCATGGAAAGAATTGGACTTGACATGCGCGTGTCAGCTTTGGTAAGTAATTTGGTTGCTGTCCCTGGGTTCTTTGTTTGGGTGTTTTCTATTAAATGGCAAAGAATGTGATTTACAGTCCAGTGCTGATGGAATGGGTGCTTAATGCGTAATGCAGTCACATGTCTACATAACTAAACAGATTCTTCAACTCTCTGAGCTGATGTAGGTCAATGATACAATTGGAACATTAGCTGGAGGTCGATACCACAACCCAGATGTAATTGCTGCTGTAATATTGGGTACTGGAACAAATGCAGCATATGTAGAGCGAGCACAAGCAATTCCTAAGTGGCATGGTCTTCTACCCAAATCTGGAGAAATGGTTGGCATTTCAGATACAATTTCTCCTCTTTTTTACTTTGTCTTATGACAGGAATGCTTATAATTTAATAAGCATAAACTGATACCCGAACTGTTTCTTATTATAGGTTATCAACATGGAATGGGGTAATTTCCGGTCTTCGCACCTTCCACTAACAGAATATGATCAAGACTTGGATGTTGAGTCTTTGAATCCTGGCGAACAGGTGATGCTATATTCCTTATTTGTTTTGACTCATTGCTGCTTATAGAGGTGGTTTAATGTACTTATAAGAGCTTTGTCATTATTGTTTGCAGATTTTTGAAAAGATTATTTCTGGTATGTATTTGGGAGAAATTGTACGCAGAGTTCTACTGAAAATGGCTGAAGAGGCTGCCTTTTTTGGTGATATTGTTCCACAAAAACTGAAGATTCCATTCATCTTAAGGTCTGCCATATATTTTTGTTTGTGAGCTGTCTGCCATGTATTGAGTTCGAAGTTTTTGGTCCTTTTCCTGTTTTGAGTTGAGATGGCTCGTCATTGCATCTTGATCAACCCAATGCTGTTGATGTTGTAACTAATACAAACTTGCACTGCTGTTAATATGCAGGACGCCTCACATGTCTGCAATGCACCATGATGAATCTTCAGATCTGAGAGTTGTTGGAAGCAAACTAAAAGATATTTTAGAGGTATTATGCTTTGCCTATTGTGTTTGCCTTTTGTATCATTCTATTTACCTCTTACATCTTGATACGCTTTCTTAATGAGAAAAAGAGATTAATTGTAATTCAGCATAGAGATCAAAACTTCCTCTTAACTTGCTTGAAGTATTCAAGTTGGTATGATAATGAAGTGATGTTGTGGAGATTTTGTTTGTCCCCATCCAATCGTCTCATGTTTTGGAAAATTTCATTGCCATACATTCATTTTCCTTCTCCATGCAAAACAAGGACCGCTACGCCACCTCACTTTGATGCATATCTTTCTTTTTGATACCATTTTATTTCAAAAATTAAAAATGATATCTGCTTAAGGTGACACTATTTATCCCAAAAACTTGCATAATAAAATAAGAAAAATAGTAGTTTACACACAATAGGTGAATAGTGGTTCTAAAGTTCAGTTATAACTCTCTTGCAATTAACTTCCAAATTACCTCATTTTCATAACTCGTTCAAAATAAATTTCTTTTTGGTTACTCTGTAAGAAATGTAAAAAATGAAAAGGAAAAGGTAAAGGTGAAGTTGGGTGAAAGAGATTGAACCTAAGAAAACAGGCTGACTCAATCTGTGCGATGCATTATATATAAGAGGAAATTAATATCAATAACTAGTTAGGTTAGGTTTGTGTTGATGACTGTATGTGTACCACCTCTGCTTCATCTTCTGTCAAGATAATTTGGTGGTTCTTGGAAACCTGCCACATTTGGCTTGGTGTGAACCAGGTTATAGGAGAGTCATGATGTTTTCCATTTTCAATTGCCATCTTTGCTCTTCTCCGACTGCAAAAATATTTCGTTGTTTTGTTATGTAATCCAAAGGGCACATTTCATTTTTGCTTCCTTTTGTCCCCTAGATACCTCATACCTCGCTGAAAATGAGGAAAGCTATTGTTGAACTATGTGACATTGTTGCCACTCGTGGTGCCCGCCTATCTGCTGCTGGGATTGTAGGCATCATCAAGAAATTGGGTAGAGACACTGTAAAGGATGGTGAAAAGCAGAAGTCTGTGATAGCAATGGATGGTGGGTTGTATGAGCACTACTCTAAATTTAGTACCTGCATGGAAAGCACTCTCAAGGAGTTACTGGGAGAAGAAGTTTCTGACAACATTGTCGTTGAGCAGTCTAATGATGGCTCAGGCATTGGAGCTGCTCTCCTAGCAGCCTCGCATTCCCAATACCTGGAGGTCGAAGAATCTTGATGATAACCCATTACATTAAGTAGTGTTACATTTTTGTTTTTTGTATATTATCTATCCCTCTACACTCGACTTCAAATCATCTGGAGCTTTTCAACCTAGTTCTTATGACGATGCCAGCGAAATCCATATTTTGTGGTAGTAAGTTGAGCAGTAGATCAAATACTCTTTTGAAAAGTGCCATTAGTGGTCCCAAGCTTCAGTGTGGGAGTCTGTCACACTGCTCCTCTTTACTTTTCTCAGTCATTTACATGAATTACACAATAAAGTGGGGGATGTAAAACAATTATTTGAGTTGTTACATTTGACGGAATATTTTTTCTATGGTTCCGATGGAAAATAAAGTGAATTTTTATGATCATGATTTATTTACTGGATCAACACGTGGTAGGCTAGAAGCTATCTCATTGCCAGATATGTTTTGTTCGTTAGACGAACTCTTTTTTGACCTGCATGCATGACTGTTCTTTGTTGATCTTTTGTTGCTGGTGGAAGCCAGGCGGCGAGTTTTTTGGGTTTCGCCTTTATATGCGTGCGATTTTAAATGGTGGCCTGTGGCTGTGGGAGAAATTCACAGGTGAAATTATTGTGAAGGTGGCGCGCGCACCTAAATCCTATGTCTCTCATTATCAGAGCCCTGAACGACTGTTGGGCCGTGCTTGGCATTAGAGATTTAGAGGAATGGTGCTTGTTTGCTTTAGTACACTGTATATATTAACGGATATCATGCATCCCAGCTTGGACAATGGTTTTGAAAAGATCGTACAAGCTACAGCATTGCAACCTTGTAGCTGCCGATTTTATTCTCTGAAGATTTAGATGGTATCTACTATCTTAGACTTATACTAGCTCATTATGTGCCTAACTATGCAAATTTTACAATTTGAACTCAAAAATAACACTCCTTATTCTCAAGGTAAGCAGGGAGTAGTGGTGATTTCTGTGCATAAAGCAGAGTGATCAATTATCGGATGCCAAAGTGCTGTCACTTTCTGATTGCCCCTCGCGTTTTGAGTTCTTAAGCAAAGGAGTGGAATCATACTCACTTCCAATGTTCTTCACTCCGTAGACCAATGGATGGTTCCTTCCGAGTAAGATTTGCAAAACCTCCTTCATGTGAGGCCTAGCAGAAGGCACTTCGCTGGTACAGAAAACCCCCAATAGGAAAACATTGCTCATTTCATCCACGTAACAAGGTTCCTTTATCTCGTCATCTAAGGCATCGACTATAGTTTTTCCTTCTTGCATGTGACGCAATGCCCATTTGGCGAGGCCTGTATGCTCATCACCATAATTTGCTGCTTTTCCCGTTGTTAGTTCTAGAAGGACAACCCCAAAGCTATAAACATCGGTCTTCTCATTTACTCTAACTGTTTGAGCATACTCTGCGATTCAAGTTGTAAAATAAGAAACTTCAATATTAGGTACTGGAAAAGAAGGGCAAGGAAGCAAATACACAAGGATAAGACCTGAAGAGTGATCTTTTACCTGGAGCTATGTAACCAAAAGAACCGGCAACAGCTGACACGGTGGCAAGTTCTTCCTGCTTAATCAGCATCTTTGCTAAACCAAAATCAGCAATTTTTGCATTAAACTCAGAATCCAACAAGATATTGCTTGACTTGACATCTCGGTGAACTATTGGGGGAGAGCAGTCGTGATGCAGGTAGCACAGACCCTGAGCAGCTCCCACTGCTATCTGCAGTCTCTTCGGCCAGTCCAGAACAACATGATTTACTGAAGTTGATGCACTGTTTGATCGCCTTGCTGTATGCAGCCATTGATCGAGACTATGATTCACCAGATACTCGTAGACAAGAAGTTTCGAATTGTCATTGACAATACAACAGAGCAACTTCACTATGTTCAAATGCCTTATTGTACTCAGTATCTCAACTTCTGCAAGGAACTCCTTTTCAAGTTTCTTCTCCAACGGTCTGTTATTCCAGATTCTTTTCACAGCAACAACACTCGAGCCATTTGCAGCAACACGATATACTTTTCCTGATCCACCGCTTCCTATCAGGTTGCTTTCTGTCAATCCTGACAGTATGTTTGATTCAGTAAAATTCAACCTATGGAAGTTAATGAACTTCCATTCTGAATCCGATCTATGGTTTCTCTTCCAGTGAACTCTGATAATGATGAATGCAAATAACAATGCTAACAGAAAAGCTGTAATCAAAACACTTAATATCAAGGCTAGGAGTTGGGTTGAAGTTTTGCTTGATTTTTGGGGTCTGGAAATGCAAACCTTAAGGTATAGCGATGGCCTACTTGCACAAATACCAGGATTGTTCAAGAAGCTACTGGAATATGCTGCATTTTCATACTCAGCTGGGATTTTTCCCACGAGATGATTTGAAGAGAGATTGAGATACGTAAGTCTCAGCAAACCGAGTTGAGGTGGAATTTGGCCAGAAAATTGATTATCTGACAAGTCCAGTTCGAGCAGGTGAGGTAGGATAGCAATCTCCTCTGGAATCTGTCCAGAGAGCTGATTTTGACTGAGGTTTAGAGTAGTTAAAGATTTCCATGAGATGATGTCAGATGGAAGTGCTCCGGTAAGCTGGTTCTTATCAAGTAAAAGAACCGTCAGATTAGGAAGAGCGGTTAATTCAAGAGGGATAGTGCCAGTAAATTGGTTATTGCTCGCATTGAAGACTACCAGATTCCTCCAAGAATTCCCTTCAATGGAAATACTACCAGAGAACTTGTTGTTACTTATCTCGAGCCGTGAAAGACTAGTTGACACTTCATTAGGAAGCTCTCCAGTGAACAAATTATCATTTATCATCAGTTGTTGCAAATTTAAAGCTGTCCATAAACCAACAGGAATATTACCAAAAAATGCGTTGTTTGAGATTCTTACTGTTAGCAAACTACTGCAATTCTCAAGTGATTTTGGCAACTCTCCACCGAGCTTATTATCAAAAGCTACCACTCCTGTTAAGCTACCTCCATGGCATAAATATTCAGGCAGGTTCCCTGTAAGCCTATTGGAAGCAACCTGGAAGCCGTCAAGGGCTGAGTATCGCCCAAGATCTGGCGGGATTGGCCCTGATAAATTGTTGCTAAACAACGCAAAATCTTTCAACGCGGGAAGACGACCAATGCTTTCTGGGATTTCACCAGATAACTGATTGAAGGACAAACTCAAACCTGATAATTTGTCAAGCTTCCCAAAATCAACAGGTATTGTCCCATTCAAATTGTTCCATGAAAGATCGATGACAATCGAGTTCAAAGCTTCAACAACCTGAGGGATCTCCCCAGATAGCAAGTTCTTGTAAAGAAACAGAAACTTCAAATTCTTCAACATGAACAAGCCGTTTGGGATACTCCCAGTCAATTCATTCTTTGATAAATCCAAGTGCTCCAGTGCCACCATTTCCCCAATCATTTGTGGGATCTCGCCAATCAAATTCGCTTCAAAAATCCACAATTCCCTCAGTTTCTTCAGCTGGGTGAAACTGGAAGGCAACTTTGATGGAAGAAACCCATTGTGAGACATATATAACTCTTCAAGTTTGGACAAGTTTCCGATTTCTGCAGGGAAAGTACCATTAAACAGATTATCATGAAGATAAAGAGTTCTTAGCTCTGGTATCCGCCCAATGGCAGCTGGAATGTTGCCAGTGAAGTTATTAGCACAGAGGTTGAGGTACGAGAGCCGAGACAAACTGTCAATATCATCAGGAATGGTGCCAACAAAGTAGTTTTGAGAGAGGTCTAAGATCTCTAACTTGGAAAAGTTGTAGACAGCTACAGGGAACTTTCCAATAATGCTGTTATTGGAAAAATTAAGAACTTTGAGGTTCTTAAGGTCAGAAATAAAGGGTGGGATTGTTCCAGTGATGTCCTTGTTATCAAGAAGGAGCTGAGTGATGGAGTTATTGGCGCAGGCCACTCCTGGCCAAGTGCAATGAGAGGAGCTTGATGGGGTCCAACGGTCGAGAGAAGATGGATTTTGCCAGTATTGCTTCAGTCTTAGTAGAATGGCTTGTTCTTGATCATGGAGCTGTGGGTTTGCATGG
>Ga0307516_10008978_pt1 | contig 11199 bp, 14 predicted proteins | sample 19_EM_MG_FD_203310 | JGI IMG/M metagenome (GOLD analysis project Ga0307516, IMG submission 203310) | Populus trichocarpa ectomycorrhiza microbial communities from riparian zone in the Pacific Northwest, United States - 19_EM | ecosystem: Host-associated > Plants > Roots > Unclassified | place...
AGGACTTTGCCAGCTCTATGTTGAACATCAATAGTATTCTATAGTACTTGATAGTGTCCATATGGGTACTTTATGGTGTGTTGCATGTTTACATTGTGATACATAGACCCACATAGCTCCTAATAGCGCCACATAGGTACAAGTCATACAATAAAGAGTGGACTATGCATTGAAGCTACTATCACTATAGAGGCTACATAACCCTATGTTGCATCCCCATTTTTTGCTGATGTGCTCTTGCCTGAAGGAAGAAGCAGCTTGTGACAAACAGGATTTACCCTTACCTTGAAAGTATCAAGTGAAATGGTCCTCGAAATTCCCGAACTCGCGCGAGAAATTCAAAACTGGAAAATTTACCGCGCGCATATCCTCGATAGCGCAGCCGCGAAAGGTGTAGTCAGCCACCTCTCAGGTGCGGCACCAAAACCAGTTGATTCCCGCGAACTCGAAGCATGGAACTCGTCCAATGCAGTGGCTAAGTATATTATACTGGAAGTGATTACAGATTCCCTTCTCGCGCAACTCATGCACCATGAACTCGCCCACACCCTCTACAGCCACCTCGCAGCCATTTTTGGCGACAACGAACCCATAGCTATCAAATTACCAGCGGAATGGAGCGACCAAGACGAGCCTCTCCGAGAGGACTCGCACTCAAAGTCGGACGGCGCTGACTCAGCGTGCACCACAGATATCGAAGAAAAAGATGTCAAAAGAGCCGGCGCAGCCGCAGAAAACCCCGAGGAACCACCATACGCACCAGATGGACTGTCAAGGCCAGACAGGAACCAGGAGAAGGAGCAGAGTGGACGGGAGCGGATCGCGCATGACACAGATTGTGATGAAGACTATAGTAATCTATCATCCGAGCTCAAAACGACTGAATTCCACGACGAGAAACCCAGCCGTGCCACGCCAGCTGGTATTCCCAACATCCCCAGTACCCCGAGTACTACAACTATCTACTCTAAAGACCCAGGAGACCCACTGAATGCGCCAGATGGAATGTCGAGGGGAGACATCCAGGAGACGGCCGAAAGTGGAGGGCAGTGGCAGCGCACCGTGCGCAAGGTGAATCGGAACAACGAAAAGGCTTCGCCAGCCCCCAATTTGGCAGACAGGACGTCCGGCGGGATGACGGGACGGCCCAATACCACTCTCGCGAAAACGGCCTAAAAACGCTGTGAAACACCAGCATCAGTCAACACGAAATATACCTCTGCCAATCGGACATGCAAACGCCAACGTGCAGCACCCAAATGGGCACCCAAAGCCTACAACCTACTCACCCAGACGGCATAGATCACCGCTCGAAGGGGAGAGAGTTGGTGGTGCCGCAAACGGCTACACACCCAGTTCAAACGGGCAATCTCTGCCCCAGAAGCTCGTGGCCAGCCCAAACGAGTCTCACGCACTTCTTACCATATCCCTCGAGTCGGAGAAGCCACACAGCGGCGAAATACCGCGAGTACGCCTTGGCAGCGTGCGTTGGCACGCAGATGATGAGAATGGCCCCAGGAGCGGAGCGGATGCTTCGAACAGCCGCACGGACAGGTCGCATGGCCAGGCGGATGAGCCGAGAGGCTCAGCGGACGCATTGAACGCGTCAAATAAAGCTGGAGCGGTTGGGATAAGCCACGGAGACAGTGCAACCACATACCTGGATGCTAGAGACGCAGAACGCGACGTCGACGAGACGGACGGCGCTGAGAGCCACGCGGACACGTCGATTGGGCACGGAGACGCCCCAAGCATTCAAACAGACGCGTTAATACCTGCCAACACACCGAATATCGTCAGCATACCCCAAACGAAGCCAAAACCGCCAGACTTACCTGGTGACGGCGCCAGACTGGCTCTAAACGAGCCAAACGGCTGGGGAAGCCACACGGACATGTCGAGTGCACGCACGAACGTGCAGAGCGTCGGGAATGACGCGTTAACGCCTATAAGCGAGCCGCAAACCGTCAAAACACGTCGAAACGGCCAGAAATGGCCTAACTCACCTGGTGAAGGCGCTAGATGGGCTCCAGACAAGCCAAACGGCTTCTACAGCCACACGGATGCGTCGAACGCACGGACGGGCGTGCAGAGCGTTGCACACGAGACGGAAACACCTGCAAACGCGCCAGAACGCGTCAAAACGGCTCGAAAACAAACAACTCACCTGTAGAGACTGCAAGCCAGCGCTCAGACGAGCCAAACGGCTGCAGGGACCGAACGGATGCGTCGAGCGTACGGACGGACACCCACAGCGTTGAAACACACGCGAGAACGGCTGCAAACGCGCCAGAACGCATCAGAACGCGTCAAACGGACTCGAAACCGCAAAACTCACCATATATGCGCGAAACCGCCACACCCAAGTCTACCTATCGATGGAGACGGGTTAGCGTTGACGGTATCAACGTGTACGTACCGCTGAACGCGCCAATTGATGATTCAAGTCGAATGTTCGTTTTTGAACGAGTTGAGGGTGGAGTCGAGCAGATAGTGGCGAGAGTCGTCGACGAGACGACTGGCGACGGCAATGGTAGATGGAACGGAGGTGACGGCAGCGTGGATGGCACGACAAGCGGCAACAGCATTGACTTGACGCAAGTCAATGCAGCGCTGCTGGCTACAGACAGTCAGCAAACGCGCTCACGCCGAATAACACGAAACGACGACTTACCTGTGTCGTCCTGGCCACCCATCCAACCCGCAGACCGTCCGTATGGACCCGCTAGACATCAACGTCGACCCGGAAAGCTCAAGATCGAGCAAATAAACGACAAAAGTATCAGCCAAACGCCAGAAGTCGAGACGACTCACCTACAACGCAGGCGATTCGCACAGCCATGCGAGAACCCATCAAGGCGTTGCTGGAAGGTCCATAGACCAACACGTCAACACGGAATGCTCAAGATCGAGCGAATAAATGTCAGTCGTCAGCCAAGTGCCAGAAGACGAAGGGACTCACCTCGGACGCGATCCGATCGCGCAGCCACGCGGGGACGACCCGCAACATTCCTATAGGGTCATTGGACCCAGGCGTCGACGCGGAAGACTCAAAACGCGACCTACAAACGTCAGTCGAAAGCGCAAGGAGCGAAAATGCTTACCAAGGGCTCTACAAGCCCATACTCCCCCTCCTACTCGATCCATCCGATCCCACGCGATACTGGTCCATCGGAAGTCTTCTATACGGCCTTCAGAGCTTGAAGAACGACCTGCAAAAAGGTTAGCCGCGACGACAAGAAGTCTAATCGCATCAAATACGCACCTGAGTGCAAACGGATCAACGACGCGCAACGCGCTCATCGCAGACACGTGACTTACCAAATCCGGTAACGCACCGCAGTCTCACAAACCTTCGTATCAAACAAGACTCGGACACACTCGAGCAACGGACTACATTCGTTTGGAATCATTGAGTACTCATTCATTTGATATTTTACACCTTTGGTTTCATTCATTTATTTTTCCTACTGTCCCTATTAACTTGTACAGTTTAAGGGAGCATGTTGTAAATTAACCAGCACGCGTTACTAGGTACTTAGGTGCGTGACCGCGCGGCTTACATTATCCTTTCTAGCGCACATACACAGTAGTATTTTCCTATTAGTCCCTCAGTAGCTTGAACATCTACTGAGGGTAAGTAGTCCTTTACACATTCTTTTTACACATACTAACTTGTAGTAGTTACTACAGGTACTACTCTAATATAGTAGCTTGAACATCTACTGAGGTTACTACAGGGTTACCAACATCCTCCTACAGCTTCTGTCCTCTAGGTCCACTGCAGCAATCCCCAACACACTTTTTTCAAGATGAGCTACCGTGGGTCCTGGGTTGTGACCCATATCTACTATCTGTGACGCGTGACATGTCACAGGTGCCCCTACTACCACCGCTTGTCAACGACAGCCTGGCCAACCACCCCAGCACTACCTTCACCACTACCAATGACAACACCACCACTGCATGTCAATGATGGCCCACCACCCCACTTAACAACTTTACTTAGATTGTTCTTACTATGTATTTTGTAATAAACAAGCACCCTACCTATCATAGGGCGTGTATAGTATTCCATGTGTCCTGCAAGTATCAAGCAAGGTCTGCACCGACGCAGTCGGCACTTCCCAAGTGGTCTCTTGCCATGGATGTGTTGTATGTATTCCATAGTGCTAGTGGCTTAATAACACAGTCATTTACCAAGAGGTGTACAAACAATATACGCAGCTGTTGTGGTGTTTTGAGCATTGTGATTGCCTCTTGTATGGCGAGTTCAGCTTCATTTTGATCTGCAAACAGTCCCATTGCTCGAGCCGCTTCTTGGAATGTTGCATGGACTTCACCTTGCACAGTTTGTGCACCTTGGAAGGAAAGTGCAGGGCAATGTTGTAGTATGGTACGGAGATAGAAGATTTCACTGTCTGAAGGGCGCGCTTGTTGGATTCGACAGAGATGCATATGGGAATTGTCTCGTTGAATTATGAGCATTTGTGGGGAACCAGAGATAGAGTTATGCTTGGGAAATGAGGGTGCAAGGGAATTATTATCGCGTTTGGCAAGGCGAAAAACACTGAAATATTGACTATAGGTTATGTTATCGAAGGTTACTTCGTCGCCAGAGGAATTAGTGAATGTTCCATGCGGGCGCAAAAAGTAACGGTCAAGGAGTGATAACGTGCTGCCTTTTCCACCAATACGATGGTATTGATGATGAGAATGTGTTAAGGGGAGTGTCAAGTCCAGGTCTACTCCGGTAGGGGGTCTGGTCAAGTCCGGATGAAAGTGGACAAAGGACAAAGGCAGGGGGCTGGACAAGAGGTTAGTCCGGCCGGAGTTGGTGACTGCTTGGATTCAATGACTAAGGACAACGAGCGTTGATCCCTTGCATAGGTTCCGGTCAAGGGGAGACGGGGACGAAGACGAAGATGGAGATGGGCAGGAACTGGAGTAGATGACTATGGTTGATTTTAGACTGAGGTATACAGAATAAACTACAGAGTACTTATACTAAGGAAGAACTAGGGATGAGTATTTACGGTGACAAGTAAACAGCCTTAAAGGCGGACAAGGAATGACTGGAGTAAAGACTAGGTCAGGTCCGGGTAAAATAAAGTCAGGTCCGGTGAAAATGATACAAGGCAAAGGATATAACAGGTACATGGAGAACTCACGTCAAGGCAGGGTAGACAGTGAGGTGTAGTAAGGACTGAGTAGGGATTAGACCAAGGGTCGTACTTAATGGAAGTATATCTGCGCGACCATGACTGGAGTAACTGTGAGCGACCGGAGTTGGGCTAGAGTACTGTGATGCGACTGGAGTGACCGGATATGACCCAGAGTTGGACATGGTTGTAACAGTATCCCCCTTTTAGGGGCCGAACCCATGAGGCCCCAATGAGGTTGTCGTGTGGTCGCCTAGAACAATGCAGAGTCCGGGGTGATTGTCTGAGTATGAATTGTGGATCTATAAAGATCAGACCGGTTTTGCTTTTTCTTTACCCCCAGTTTCCTGCCATTGATTTCAATATGTCTGCCACTGCTAAATCTACCACCCCCACTGTCCCCTCCGTGGTTGAGCCCAAGGACTGGACCAAGGCCCCAACACCAGAGTTGCAATCTGGTAGTGAAGACAAGTCGGACGTCCTCAACACCAAAGTGAAGGAGCATTGTCGACGTAAGCAAGTGAAGAGGGAGGAGAAACAACATAGGGAGGAGGCAGAGAGGCGAGCATGTGAAGAGGTGGAACGTGCCAAGGTGGAGGTGGAGCAGAAAGCGAGGGAGGAGGTGGAGCGCCAGGCGCGCAAGCAGGCGGAGAAGGACAGGGCAGAGGTGCAGTGGAGGGCTGCTGAGGTAGCAGCAAGGCAGAGAGCGATGGCGCAGGAGGCGTCGAAAAAGAGGATGAGGGAGGAACCGGAGGCAGGTCCGGTTGGAGAGCTCCGGTAAGCACCTTCAATTATTTCTTTCATCTTCGTCACTGACCGTTATGCAGATGCATGCGTTGCGTGAAGCACCGCGCAGTGTGTGAGCAGGACCTGGAGAAACCCAAGCAGAGGGCATGCATGAAGTGCGCCGGTTTGAAGGAGAAATGTGAGTGGCCGGAGGTGGGGGGACCAGGTCCAGTAGTGGACAAGGGGAAGGGCAAGGTGAAAGGACAGGGTGCCACGACGTCACTGCGAGGCGGCGAGAAAAGGAAGAAGAAGAAGACGGCAAAGATCATCATCAATGACAACGAGATAGTGGAGGTGGCGGGTCTGTCTGGCTCCAAGTCCGGACTCAACTCCGGGGCCTTCCTGGAGTGGATGGACAAGCTGACAGCCGCGGTGGAGGCGATGACCAGGCAGATGGCCCAGATTGCGGATTCCACATGATCCGTATCACGGTCCAATGACTGCCTGAGCGCTGGCCTCAAGACCTTTCTCAAGGAGTGCCATTTCTTCATGGCGCCTTGAGACGAAGATGAGGAGTCGGAGGATAGTGAGGTGGAGGTCGACCCAGAGGAGGTTGAACAGGAGGTACAGGGGCTCCAAGAGGAGCAGGAGAATCCTGACAGCGGTGTGCCGGAGTGATTGGTCCGGTCCGGACTCTTTGTAAATAGAAATTGTAAATTTGTTTTACTTTTGTTTTATAAAGAAAAGTGGACTGGAATTGAGAGTGAGTGATATTACTTGAGACAGAGTGAAAAAGATAGGGGAAACAGATAAAGGAAACAGATAAGAGAAAAGGAGAGTGAGAGTATTGTTACATGGATGCAAATGGTCCGGGTATGTCCGGGTACCAGACATGATAATCTTCTAACAGTTCCATTGCGTTGCCTAGTTCAGTGGCGAGAAGCCAAGATGTTTCTTCGTCAGTCCCTTTGTAACTGGACCAACACATCAGGTACAACAGCTTGCACGATCTGCGTCGATGGTCAACCTTGGAGTCGAGGATCTCAGAGATCTCGAACTCCGGTTCACCATCCACTTCAACCGGTGGCGGAGGAGGTTGTATCCGGTCTGGTATGGTGTTGGGTATGGCTGGTTCTAGTTGAGAGATGTGGAAGACGGGGTGAACTGCACACATGGAATCTGGAAGGCGGAGTGTAAAAGAGAGGGAGCCTACTTGCACTATGATAGCATAGGGACCCAGATTCTTCTCTGATAGCTTTTTGGATGGTCGTGTTGACCGGAAGTATTTGGCTTTCACGTACACTTGGTCGCCAACCTTGAAGTCTGGTGCTGGAGTATGTTTGGCATCAGCCAGACCTTGGTAGCAAAGTTGTGCATTGGCCATTTCTTCTTGAAGGTATTGATGCAGCGACTTGAGGTCGACTGCGTAATCACGAGCCCGTGTGGAGGTCATATTGCGTTCTGGGTAGACAGAGATATTAGGATGATAGCCCTTATTAGTGAAGAACGGCGAGACTCCTGTAATAGCACTAGGTGTGTTGTTGTACGTGAACTCTGCCAGTGGGAGTAGGTCTGCCCAGTTGTCCTGCTGGTAGTTGCAGTAGATCCAGAGGTACTGTTCCAGCATCTGGTTAGTCCGCTCTGTCTGGCCATCGCCTTCCGGGTGGTAACCGGAGGTGAAATGAAGGCACATGTTGAGGGCTTTCCTGAGTGACCGGAAGAAGTGAGAAACAAACTCTGTACCACGATCTGAAGTGACATGGGCAGGAACACCGTGCTTGGAGAATACATGGAGCAGGAAGAGTTTTGCGAGCTCCGGGCTAGTGATGGTGTCATGAGTAGGGATGAATATGGCTTGTTTAGAAAGCCTGTCTACTATGACCAGGATGGCTGTGAAGCCGGTAGATGAAGGGAGTTGCTCTATGAAATCCATGGAGATGGAATTCCATGGCTTCTCCGGTATGGGGAGCTGTTTCAGCAATCTGTAGGGTTTATGACACGGTGTCTTAGCTCTTGCACAGGAGGTACAGGACTGGACGTAGTCCTTGACGAAGGTCCTGAGACCAGGCCAAGTATATTCATGCTGGATTAGTTCTAAGGTCCAGTTTTGCCCAAAATGACCAGCAAGGGGGTGATCATGTCGATACTGGAGTACCCGGAGACGGAGATCATCCAAGTCTGGTACGTATATACGACCATCTAGTCGAAGGAATCCAGCCTTGTCCGTGGACCAGCGAGGGTCCAGTGGATCTGCGAGGTGGACCTGGGCAATGGGATCAGAGGGTAGTGCAGAAAGGATGTCACTATGGAGTGTTTCCACATCCATGATTGCGACTGCACGGAGAACTGGAAACTCTAAATAAGTAGCATGAAGAGAGTTAGAGAGCTGTTCTTGAGTGAACACTGGCCTAAGGTTTTGGGGGTTAACCTGGGCGTAGCCACTATCCCCCTCTTTGGGGTAGACGTCCCATCGTCTAGTGAGAGTGTCCAGCTTGGCACCAAGTTTTCTGGGACAGAAATGAATGACAAGATTAAATTGAGATAGAAATTCAGACCACCGGGCTTGCTGGCGGGAGAGTACTTTTGATGTGGAGAAATACTTGAGGTTCTTGTGGTCCGTGACAATGTCTATGGGCGAGGCAGAGCCCTCAAGGTAGTGGCGCCAGTTCCGGAATGCTTCGAAGATGGCAAGCAATTCTTTATTGTGGGTGTCATAGTTCAACTCCGGGGCAGTCAAAGTCCAGGAGTAGTACATGACCAGATGAATCTCTCTGTCAGCGCAAGTGATAGACAAGATACCAGCGACAGTGTAGTTGGAGGCATCAGTTTCCACGATGATAGGGGTATCCGGAATAAAGTGGGTGAGAATGGGCGCAGTAGTGAAGGCATGCTTGAGAGCATTGAAGGAACGTCGACAGTCCTCGGAGAAGTTCCAAGGAGCATCTTTCCGGGTGAGCCAGTGTCATGCACCAAACATGTTTGGTACTGTGGACATGGAGAAAGTTAGCCGATGAAACTAATGCAAAGAACACACCCAAGATCTGTTGAAAGATTGTCCTGACTTGAGGGATACAGACAGCCCTTGCTATCCATATCACACAAAGTCAAGACTATCCTTATGCAAAGAATGAATACAAGCTCATCGTAGCCATCTATCGCACAAGAATGACTATCCTGATGCAAGAGATGAATGCCATCGCTGACAGTCATCTATCGCACAAGAACTGTCAAGAAGCAGAAAGAATCCAATGAATAATGATCTTTTTGGTATGAGAAAGGAGCGCAGCCTTCTGCAGTCCAACTCCCATACCAGAAAAACCAAAGAAGCAGAAGAAACGATTGAGAAACGAAGGAGAAAAAGAAGAATCATTTTTAGTGCCCAAATGTCAAATTTAGGCACCCAGTGCCGGCATTCCGATATTTTGAATAGCTCCGCCGTTTTTGAGGCTATCAGGCACGTGACTATACCATCATGGAGCCTAGACCATGGTCTATCTGCCTGTCAAGTTCCGACGTAAATCCAATTATTTCCCATGGGAGATATTCCACCTGCAATCCAGACACCCACTTCATCAGTCACTATGGAGTCTGCATTTTCTCTGGAACATTTTCTTTGCTATTGCAGCAGACCTCAACTATGTCCTGCTCTTGGGACAGCCTCTCCCTGAGTTTCTGTGCACTGCCTGGCACATATCCTCCCAGCCTGCTCCCTCAGTCCCTCTCATTCTCGGTCAGCGTGTTCTCCTTGTCAGTCCTGCGTCACGCATGTACTTAGGCAAAAGCACGGGTACAGGTGTACCCATGCAGGTCCCAGGTGCGGGTGTGGGTCAACACTGGGGCACCTGCGCCAAAGCCCGCACCCATGGGCATGGGTACAGCCACCCGTGCATGGATGTTGATTACATAACATAGTACTGACGTCTCGCGCATCATAGTATTCAACTACATACTGTGCCAAGGTAAGCCCTCTCCTATGCTGATCACCTTGACTACTAACCTTTCGATGTCACTCCCCAGTCCTTCTCCATCCACCTTCCGCTCGCCGTTGCTCAGTTTACGATGCACCCACAGCCACATGGATGACAGCAATGTCCAGCATCGACAGCGCAGCCACCACCATGACCACCACAACGATGCACCCACGACCATGACGACCTGCACGACAACCAGCGTCACGGCCATCATGTCCCTCTGGATGATGACGATGACGACGACGACAGCAGTGCATCCACATCAGATCGACGACGATGATGACAACAACAGCAGCACATGCACATGAGAATGACGACAACAACAACAAAAACCAGCGTCGATGGCGCAGCCACCACCATGACACGGCAACGACGACAATGGCGATGGTGGCAGCGCGTCCACACCAGAATGATGAAGATGATCACAGCGAGTCGGCAACATGTCCACGCCAGCACAAAGACATCGAGACACCCATGGCAAGACAATAACAACGCCAGTGTGTGCATGCCAGCACCAGGACGATGGAGGCGACCACCCCTCCACCCAGCCTTGTGATAACAACGAGACACCCATAGCAAATGCCAAGGGCGAGACAACGACAACGACGCCAGTGTGTGCACACCAGCGCCAGGACGATGCAGGCGACCACTCCTCCACCCAGCCTCACGATGACGACAAGACACCTGTGGCAAGGTGAGACGATGACGATGATGTCAGTGCGTGCACACCAGCACCAGGATGACAGAGGCGACGATCCTTCCATCCAGCATGACCACACGATGACCATCACATGATGGCAATGACCCTCCACCCAGCGCGATGACATTGATGATCATCGACCTCCCCACCCTCTGTTCTAGCGCGATCACGTACCGTATCCCGTAGTAGCTACAAATTAATACATATATTTACTTCAGTTCATAGTATTACTACACCCAAAGGTCCCACCCGTGTGGGTGTCTTTTCGGGTGGCAAAATCTGCGATCCAACGAGACACCCAGACCCATGGGTCCGGGTGTTCAATTAGCGTGGATCCAGGTGCGGGTACGTAGGTGGACACCTGTGGGTACACCCGTGCCATTCCCTACATGTACTTTGGTCACCCCAAGTCTATCGTTAGACTTGAAGATTCATACCTGGTCGTCTCTGTGTCTCCTGAGTCCTCTGCATATGGTCCTTTCATCCCAGAGTCCTGTCACATCCATCTCCCTTCATCATTCATCTCGCTTCCCTGGACACGTCAAATCCGCTACTCACGTTTCACTTCCCTGCTATCCTGCAACAAACATGGATGAAACAGTGCTCTAGAACCCTTCTTAGGAGCCCTTATAGAGTACAG
>Ga0307516_10008979_pt1 | contig 11198 bp, 14 predicted proteins | sample 19_EM_MG_FD_203310 | JGI IMG/M metagenome (GOLD analysis project Ga0307516, IMG submission 203310) | Populus trichocarpa ectomycorrhiza microbial communities from riparian zone in the Pacific Northwest, United States - 19_EM | ecosystem: Host-associated > Plants > Roots > Unclassified | place...
TTCTTGCTAACTCTGTTATCCACAGTCGAGGGATTTCAAGCGCTATCACATCCTCCTGATGCTATTTTTAGTTAGCTGTACAAGGATAGGACGTTGCAGTGGATGCCATGACTCCATTGTTTGCTTTGGGTCTTGGAGCACTTTATAGAAAAACAAACAAAAAGATAGGCTCTATCAGTACTTGTGCTGCCTCTTTTCTTTGTTTTTTTTTTTATTCTACTTCTAAGCATAGATTGTTTAGGGTGCATTGCGAGAGGAGAAATTTTTTATTTATTTCCAATCCTGGCCTTATTAATGCGTTCAAGTTTTGCAATCATGTGAGAAAAACCCAGGTCACAGGTGTTGAAGAAGATCAACAGGGGATTGCAGCAAGCAATGATGCTGGTTCCTTGTAAAGCAAATTATAACACAGAGAGATATAACAGAGTTCTTCTAACAGAAATTTTCCACACTTTATTATTGTTGTTGAGCATTAAATTTATACACAATGTATGCTGAATTTAAGGAATTACAAAGGAATTACAGTAAGTTAAATATAGAATGATTTGCAATTGTTTTCCTAGAATGTTGCTGCACTATCTGTCTGCATTAATATACATGATTCTTGGCTAGGAGTCTAGTGGATCTGGTTTTCCATTAGCTGTCCTAATACACCCCCTCAAAATTGAGCTGCTATCAGCAAGAGCAATTTTGCTTCTCAAATGCTCTGTGCGTTGCTTGGAGAGAGGCTTTGTCAACAAATCGGCAAGTTGATCTTGAGTGTGGACATGTCGGACGTGAATAGCCCTGCGGTGAACCAGATCGCGAACAAAGTGAAGATCAATTTGGATATGTTTCATCCTGGAGTGATGTACCAGATTGTGACTAAGATGTGTGGCTCCAAGATTGTCGCATAGTAGTGATGGAGTGATGTTGAGTTTGAATCCAAGTTCATGAAGGAGAGAGTGTATCCAAATAGTTTCTGAAGCTGCATTTGTAAGAGCCTTGTATTTGGCCTCTGTTGAAGATCGAGCTACAGCACGTTGTTTCTTCGAGCTTCATGGGACAGGATTGGAGCCAAGAAAGATAATATATGCGGATGTGGATGTGCGATCGTTAAGGTTGCCTACCCAATCTGCGTCTGAAAAAGTGGTGAGGGATGGATGGGTATGATTGATCAGTTGAATACCATGAAAGATGGTTTGCTTCAAGTAGCGCAGGAGTCGCTTGGTTGCTGCCCAATGAGTCTGAGTAGGCTTGTGCATGAATTGAGACAAGTTGTTTACAACAAATGAGATATCTGGTCTGGTGAGAGATAAGTACTAGAGGCTGCCAATTATTCTCTATATTCGGTGCTGTCAAAAGCAGTGCCATCATTGAGTTTTAGAGGTGTGCTTGTGGAGAGAGGGCTACACACTTCCTTTGCCCCAAGCATGTTTGTGTTGGAGAGCAAATCACGAATATACTTGTGCTAGGAAAGGAAAAGACCACCTGAAGTGGGTATGACTTCCATTCCTAAGAAATAATGCAAGGACCCCATATCCTTCAATGAAAATTTGCAGCCAAGTTGTTTAACAATAGAATTCATAAAGTCTGAATTATTTCCAGTAATCACTAAGTCATCCACATATACCAGAAAATAGCAGATAATTGACTTATGCTGAAAAATGAATAATGAAGAATCTGCCTGGGAGTTCTTAAAACCAAACTGAAGTATGACATTTTTCAAGGTAGAATACCATGCCTAAGGAGCCTGTTTGAGACCATAAATGGCCTTTCGAAGTCGACAGACATGACCAGGCTTGCTTAAATCTTTAAAACCTGGGGGTTGCAATATATAAACAGTTTCACTGAGCGCCCCATGTAAGAAAACATTATTAATGTCCAGTTGGCGTAAGACCCAACCATTCATCACAGTAATGGAAAGTATGATTCTAATTGTAGCAGGCTTAACTACGAGACTGAATGTCTCCGTATAGTCCACTCTTGGACGTTGATGATACCCTTTAGCCACTAAACAGGCTTTAAATCTATCCATTTTCCCATCAGATTTACGTTTTACTCTAAAAACCCATTTACAACCGACTGGATTGTAGTGTTTTGGAGGAGGTACCAGTTCCCATGTCCCATGTCGCATGAGAGCGGTTAGTTCATGAGACATGGCCTCACTCTAGTGAGGTTCAGAAACGGCTTGACTGACACATGTGGGTTCAATGTGGTATCAGGTATGGGGTGGTGTTTGGTAGCACTGTTCAGTTGTTTGGGTTTAAAAATTTTGTTCATAGACCAAGTGGTCATCTGATGGGGTCGAGAGATTGATGGTTATGGGTGGTGGGAAGTGATTTTTGGTTCAGTTGCAGGTTGAGTATTGGGTCTAGGTCATGGGGTATGATCGACACGGTGAATGGAAGGTGGAAGGTTAGGGTTTGTAGGTGTGAAGACAAAACCAATTGAGAAGATAAATTAGAGGAAGTAGAGACTGAAGGGTTACCTGGAGGTGCAATGACCATGGCGGGAGCATTAACCGAAGACACCGGTGGTGATCAATGAAACCACATGTATTTGGTGTAGTGATAAACGAAAAATGAGGTAATACCACATGTATTTGGTGGTGATCAATGAAATCACATGTATTTGGTGTAGTGATCAATGAAAATTAAGACACCTCAGATTTTGTTTCCATAGAATAAAACCACATGTATTTGGTGTAGTGATCAATGAAAAATGAGGTAATACCACATGTATTTGGTGGTGATCAATGAAATCACATGTATTTGGTGTAGTGATCAATGAAAAATAAGACACCTCAGATTTTGTTTCCATAGAATAAAACCACATGTATTTGGTGTGGTGATCAATGAAAATGAGGTAATACCGAAAGCCATCTAAACCAACACAGTGAGCAGGACCCCAAACATCAGTATAAATAAGATTAAGAGGTGCAGTGCTTGATATACTAGTAGATCGAAAAGGTTGTTGATGTGCTTTATCAATAGAACATGAAGGACATAGAGATGACTTTTGAGTGGTTGTGAATGGAAGTGAAAACTGACGAACAACATTGTGAACAATTTTGGAGGAAGGATGACCAAGCCGTTTATGCCACCCGTCAAAAGAGGTTTTTTCATGCACATTGGTGACCATGGGGAAGAGAGTTGCCGCTAGTGTATTCGGTAAGATGTAAACACTATTTTCACATACACTTTTTGCCAGGATCACCCCTGAGTTCGTGTCCTTCACAAGAAAATAAGATGGGTGAAATTGAATAAAGACATTATTTTGAGCAGTAAAATGGTGCACAAATATAAGGTTTTTGGAGATATCTGGAACACAAAGTGTGTCTTTGAGAATGAAATTTTTGTGTTTTGATTTTAAGATCCTATATGTGAAACAATCAAACTTGAACCATTACCGAGCACGACTTCATCAGTGCCATTATATTCTGAGTGAATTGATAGGTTGTTGAGATCACCAGTAACATTATGGGATGCAGCAGAGTCCATGAGTCATTTATTGTTTGTGGCATTTGAGGTAGAAATGTATTTTGCTGTGACTGTATGAGAATTCAAGCGAGGGCATGTTTTGGCCGTGTGACCAATTTGGTCACAAAATTGGCATTTGGGCTGGTACCTTTTTTGTGTTGCATTGGGCTGGCCGAATGGCTTATTATTCTACCGGTTTTCTCTGTGAGGACCCTGGTTTCATGAGAAACCACTGGGTTTTTGATTCTTCTGGAAAGAGTTTCCAAAAGAGTTCTTGCGATTTGTGTAATTCACTGATGCCACAAGTTGATGGGTAGCCGATTCCAGTCGCCGAAGGTAGCTGTCATGACCAACCAGCAAATCAAGAAGTTCAAAATTCAAGGATTTCTCCCTCGCATGAATTGGTGCAGCAATTTCCCTGAAATCAGAACCCAAACCATAAAGAATATAAAGAGTTAGATCATCATTAAAGATGGGATGATCGATTAGAGCAATTTCATCAGCCAACGCTTTTACTGCGTGGAGATACTCCTGAATTGATCGATTTCCTTTTTGAATCAAGGTAAGGTCCTCCTTGAGTTGCATAGCTCTCATTTGAGATTGACTAGCATATATGTGATTTAGTTTTTTCCATGCCTCATGAGATGTTTTAGTGGTGGCGATGAGGGGAGTAATTGAGGTGGAGGTGGAAACAAGGATTGCACTGAGAATTAATTTGTCCTGCCAAACCCAATGGGTTATTTTCAAGGTAGATTGGGAAGTGCCATCAGATGAAGGGCACAATGAGAGACCAATGACATAGTCCAGTAGATCATACCCAATTAGGTTGAGTAATCTGGTTTTCCATTAGCTATCCTAATACCTTGTCCATCCGAGTTCAAACTACTAATCTGAAAGCCCAACTCAACATACCACTAAGCCAGAAACTTGACAGTGATTCACAAACTGAATTAGTTCATCTAAATATCAAGAATTTGTTAATCAAACAATCCATAAATAGCATCAAGAAGTAATTAATGACAACAATTACCTGAAAATTTAACTGCTATGAAAAGCTATCAGAACTAACTGACAACCAAGCGAATCATAGCAGCGCAGCTCAGTCATTCTTATTCTTGACAACTCAAAAAAGTAGCACAATAAATTTTCAGGATACTTTTCATTATCTCTGCTAATGCATCCTCGTGCAGCAATAACATCAACCAGAAAAACAAAAATGAATGGAACATTTTCTTGAAATTTAACTTCAATTGTCATATAATTTATGATTCTTGAAGAGCATCATAAATTCAAAAGTTCGAACAAACCTAATAAGCAATTATCAAACACTCAACAACAAAATTAACCACCTCATGTTGTCAGCAGCAATTTTACTTTCAATTGCATTACCTGATGGTTTACCAAAATTTTATTCTCAAGCTTTAAGAAACAAAATTCGTAGAAAAAAAAAGAGGCTTCAAGAACTGTGATTAAACTCAAACCTCAACCTAATCAATCCTGACAAAAAACAGCTAACCTATGAGTACCGGGTACTCGCGTTTCAAGATGCTCATTAATCTTGGCTCTAGGTTTCCTCTTTGCCTAACTAACATTCCTCGGAGCACTAATGTTTCTCTCTGCAGAGACTGTTTTTCTATCCACTCTAGCAGTAACCTCCACAAGCTATAGTTGAGTTCCAAAATAGTAATAACTTTGATGCCACCAGGGAAACTTGTTTACACATTGTGCGATTTTTGACTTATAAAGCCAAACTCCCATCAAGTATCATAATATTCTGCCAATAGGGACTAAAACCCAAACCCCCATCAATTATCAAACAACTGCCAGAAAAATTTACTTCAATATAATAAACATCAATTATGCTATCATTAATGTACATTCCAGGAAATTCATTATATTCAGCCATCTATTATGCTGGAACATTAAATATCAAGAATTTATTTATCAAACAGTTCATAAATAACATCACCTGCTCTTGATTTATCATCGATCTCAATCAACAAGTAATGACAACAATTACTTGAAAATTGTAAACGTAACATAAATAGTTTCCTAAAAATTTTATTCTCATGCTTTAAGAAACAAAATTCATAAAAAAATAGGAGGTTTCAAGAACTGTGATTAAACTCAAATCTCAACCTGATCAATCCTGAAAAAAACAACTAACTTATGAGTACCGGGTACTCGGTTCTTAAGTGTATCAAGATGTTTATTAATCTTGGCTCTAGGTTTCCTCTCTGCCTCACTAACATTCATCAGAGCAGTAATGTTTCTCTCTGCAGAGACTGTTTTTTTATCCACTCTAGCGGTAACCTCCACAAGCTCTCCTCTTTCATTACACACAACCAAAGAGGAAGTTGAACATGATCTATTATATTCAGCCATTTATGATGCTGGAACATTAAAGCATTTTTTATCCTATCAACTCTCAATTCCTCTACTTACAAATCTGGTCTATTGCAATTTGTTTTTTAGTTCCCTTAACTAGAGGAATTTTAGTCAACATTTTATGATAAGCAACATGCAACCAATCAAGATGGAAGTAGTTTAAGCACACACATTCACCGAACCAGCAGTTTATACCCTTCAATCACAAACATTTTGTGAGTTGTTTCTATCAGTTCTCATCCACAGTGCAGCTATCATAAGTTTTATCAAGATGCTTAGAAATACCATTAATAGTAATAATAGTGGTGGTGGTGGTGGAGGCAACATTGGTGGAAGAGGCGGTGAACACTCTCTTAAAATAGAGTCGCCAACGTGTGCTGTAAGTCTTGATCTTCGTATCCGCTCTGTAACCAAAAAAAAAATGGAATTTTCATTTCGTTGCGTTGTCTCTGTGTTTTTGTTCAATCACTCGATATTATCGAATTTCCTGAAAATATGGGCTGGTTTTCCATCTAGAATCCTCTCCAATTTAATACCTTGGATCTTCTCTGTTCCTACAGTATGGTCCGGTATTAGTAAAATTGGTGGTGAAAGTGATGGTGGTGTGGGTGGCAGTAGCGGTGGCGATGGCATCGAGGGCTTAATTGGTGCTGTAGAAACGATTTTGGCACCAAGTTCAAAGCCTCTGGATCTGAGTATGGATTTGCTGCCTGTTGGATGGAGCCTGCAAGAAACTGGTTTACTCCAGTGTTAGAAGCAATACATTGTTCCTCACGCAAGAGTTCTCCTAAGCATGCCTCCAAAGTCGGAACAAGATCTCTATTTACTAGAGAGGCACAAATAGCTTTAAAATCAAGCCTCAATTTCATTAGAAATTAATCTTTTTAGTTGGTTGTGTACTGGTTGTATTGTTGCCAATCCTGCCTCCAATCCTTCTATAGAGACAGTGGTTGCAACAAGATCAGAATAGTTATTCCACAAAATCAGAAAACCAGAGTAGTAGTCTTGGACTGAAAGATCCTCTCGCGTATAGTTCGCAATGGCTAACTCAAGTTGGAAGTGTCTGACATTGTTGTCTTGCTTATAGACTTGTTTTAGATAATTCCATAGACGCAGAGGAAGAATCAGATGTGACTCCATAGAATCAAGAATCCAGGACATGATTTGATTATCTTTGGCCTCCCAAGCTGCCTTGTTAGCCACAGAATCTTCTGCATTAGATCTCCCTTTGCTCCTGCCATCTATATGTCCTCACAGCTCTTTACCTTTGAGAAAAGTCTCTAATTGAAACTTTCAAGCAGCATAATTTTTGCCAGTGAATCTTATACAAACATTATTTGACTTCTCCATGAGTACTAAGACTATGATTGAGAAAGAAAAAACAAAGGGTTCTTAGAAAACTATGACTGAGGGCTTTGATACCATGACAAAATTCAGAAATCAGAATTCAGAATACCTTTATTTTCAGCATATCACCATTACATATAGGTCATGCTACTTGGTTATACATGGAAACTAGTTATACAAGGAAACCATAAATGATGACTGGTGTGATCTTAGGAAGCTATACATTGTAAGCTAAATCTCCTTTCATAATTATGAGAGTATATACACCTTATATTATTAACAAGACATAGCCTATATGGTAAGCTATTTATGGCTTTCTATTGACATTCACCAGCAAAAAAAGTACAATAACCTACAATAAATTATCCAATTTTTATGGAATTTATATCCATTTTCAGGATACTTTTCATTATCTCTGCTAATGCGTCCTCGTGCAGCAATAACATCAACCAGAAAAACAAAAATGAATGGTTCACTTTCTAAACATTTTCTTGAAATTTAACTTCAATTGTCATATAAGATTCTTGAAGAGCATCATAAATTTAAAAGTTCGTACAACCCTAACAAGCAATTATCAAGCACTCAACAACAAAATTAACCAACTCATGTTGTCAGCAGCAATTTTACTTTCAATTATAAGAACATTTTGGTAAAAGGGACTAAAACCCAAACCCCCATCAATTATCAAACAACTGCCAGAAAAAAATTACTTCAATATAATAAACGTCAATTATGCTATAAGTAATGCACATTCCAGGAAATTCATTATATTCAGCCGTCTATTATGCTGGAACATTAAAGCATTTGTGATCTAATCAACTCTCAATTCCTCATAGAACAAGACAATTAAATATGCTATAAATCAACTGCATCACCACCTCCAGTGCACAGTGAGGAGAAAAGTTATATCTAAGAAATCATGTGCTCAACAGAGATCCTGAAAAAAAAAAAAAAGACAAGGAGGAATCGAAAGGGAAACCCTTCTCCACTAGCTTGAAAGTTTGGAGTAACTCTTGTGAAACAGAAAACTTAATTTGTCAAGTGTGGATCTGATAGCCCGGTCGACAGAGCCCGCAAGAAAGTGGCCTCCTTATGCTCTTCTTTGCAGCTGTTCATCAACATCTAAGAAGAAAGATCTCGACATCTGCCCTTGGTATTATCAGATGAAGGTCATCAAATACCTGTAAAGTCAACCTCTGAAATAATCAACCCAGCAATTAATACCAACAAAAAGGCATTTTTTTGATCTCCCGAGATTGGAAAATTATGATTATTGAAAAGAGCCATAAATTCCAAAATCAGCAAACATTCAACCAAACATAAAAAACTAAGCAGCCCATATAATCAGAAACACTCAATCCAGCTAATTTTCAAGTTTCTAAATTTTATTCTCACCACAATATTTATTAAGGGGCAAGAAAAAGGTCAAACTTTAAAAAATATAGCCAACAATGAAACATCAATATTAATAGTTCTATAAAAACCTTAACATTTAGTTTTAAAGAATAGAAAATGAACAGGGGGGTTTACCAGGAAGAGGAAGACAAGAGAAGCAAACCATGCTTGTCTCTGCACGGAGAGAATTTGTAGTAATACAATGTAATTTTCAGACAATATTATTTTATTAAAAAATAAAGCACAAGACTAAAAAGTAAAAACCCAACTTGCCCCTTCAAGCAACTGCTAATTACAGAACATACACTTAAAAATGTAATGCGCAAACACCTTAAAATTAACTGACTATCTAATGATTGAGGAATTTATTAGCCTCCTTCTTTGTGCCCACCAATAAAAGAAAAAAAAACAAAGGATGATTAAATCTGAGTCCATTAGATCTTCTCGAGTTAATAGATTCTCTCGCCCCCCTATGATGGACTTACGTTATCTACCTGACGCTAGTGTTAGAAACAGACAAGCAACGCCTTTCTTCTATAAATACTAACCGCTTGTTTCCAAAACCCTCAAACCAGAAACCCAGTCAAGACAGAAATGGCGGCCTTGCACTTCTCTTCTACTCTATCCTGTCCAGAACCCTTAAAATCACCAGCGAAATCGTTAATCAAACCCCATTTAGCTTGTTTATCTCTCCCAAGATCCAAGCAGATTAACGTTGTTGGGAGAAGCTCAGCTTTCCGTCCTAAAATGTTGTCGACGCCTGGCCCTGGTTTTGATATCAAACCGTTGCGAATCTCTCTGGGTTTCGGAGCTTCTATCAGCAAGATGGAGAAATTCTCCCCTGCTGGTGGTCAAGAAAAGGAAACACAATTTGAGATTCATTCTGACATTTCCACTCTTCTCCTCGCTGCTCCAAAACAATCGAACTCCCTTCAATCGCAAACATTTTGTGAGCTGTTTCCATCAGTTCTCATCCACAGTGCAGCTATCATAAGTTTTATCAAGCTGCTTAGAAATACCATTAATAGTAATAATAGTAGTGGTGGTGATGGAGGCAACATTGGTGGGAGAGGCGGCGAACACTCTATTAAAACGGAGTCGCCAACGTGTGCTGTAAGTCTTGATCTTCGTATCCGCTCTGTAAGTAGTGGGAAGATATCCTCGGCGGGCAACGAAAAAAAAACAGAATTTTCATTTCGTTGCGTTGTCTCTGTATTTTTGTTCAATCACGCGATATTATCGAATTTCCTGAAACTATGGGCTAGTTTTCCATCTAGAATCCTCTCCAATTTAATACCTTGGATCTTCTCTGTTCCTACGGTATGGTCCGGTATTAGTAAAATTGGTGGTGGAAGTGATGGTGGTGTGGGTGGCAGTAGCGGTGGCGATGGCATCGAGGGCTCAATCGGTGCTGTAGAAACGGTTTTGGCACCAAGTGCAAAGCCTCTGGATCCTCTTGATTTTGAAACCTCAGGTTTCAAGGAGAAGATTATTCCTGGCCACGATGAGGTATTGCATTTCCTACCTCATTGTCGTTTGTTCCAAATTTATTTTCTTTATTATTTCCTGCTCTAATGTAAAGTTCAGTTTTGTGAAAGCAAAATCAAATGGAAACCTTAATTTAGTATTTGATAACCAAAGGTAGTGATTTAGGATTTTTAACTCGTTATAGTGTGCATTTTGTTGCTTGTCTTTCCCCTGTTTGTTTTTTTTTAATATAAATTATATTTATAAACAACAATATTTTTTGACAAATAAATCCATGTGTGCATGATGCTTGAAAATCAGCATGCATGTTTGATACCTGTTAGCTTCATTATTTTCACTGTTTTTCCATTAATGTGATAATTTCGGAGTTGTTCATTGAAGTTGTCTCTTCCCTGCTTGGGAAATTCCTTTGACTTGGGTGATTAATTCCTCGAACTTGACTACATAATATCCCATGGCTCCTTTGTATGATAAAGGAAGGATTTGTGCTCTTTTGCTGAAACCCGTGCTACCACTATAAGATTTAGGCCAAACAGTTGAATAGGTTGCTTTAACTTGATGCCTTTTGCATGTCCTTCAAACTGTGTACTTCTGTTACTTTTATGACATTCTACGTCGTAAGAAAGGAGCTTGGTACCATGCCATTTCTCGGTGACCGCTCAATGCACATTTATGATGTGCATGTCTGTGTTCACGTACAAGCTTCTGCTCGTTTAAGTTTCTTTTTGTGTTCACATACTCTGTGCCCCGTAATTTCCTTTCATGGACAGCCAGTATCAGTGCTATGAAGATGAACCCTGCAGTATATAGAAGCAAGGAATTGATGATGTTCTTGCAGGGGCATTGGTTTTATGTAGCCAACATTCTAATATGTGATGAGAATTTTTCTTGTTCCTTAAGATTCATTTGCCATCATCTCACATATGATCACCCAGCAGGCACTGGAAGCAGCGGATAATGGTGCTCCTACCAGCCACGACCTCCTTGGAACTTCCTATCGGACCCAGTTCAAGGAGCCATCGAAGTCTGTGCTCAAATGAAACCTACCGCCAGCATTTCAGCTCCACCAGATGCTAGCCTGGTGTGACCTAAACGATGACAGTCTAGCGATTGATACCT
>Ga0307516_10008980_pt1 | contig 11198 bp, 15 predicted proteins | sample 19_EM_MG_FD_203310 | JGI IMG/M metagenome (GOLD analysis project Ga0307516, IMG submission 203310) | Populus trichocarpa ectomycorrhiza microbial communities from riparian zone in the Pacific Northwest, United States - 19_EM | ecosystem: Host-associated > Plants > Roots > Unclassified | place...
TTTCCATGGAGCCAAGCTGAACCCAAGTCCATCGTCGAGCACGGCGAAACGGCCACTTACCAGATCAAGAGATCGGCGATAGATGCCGCTTGCAGGTTTGCCATCATGTAGTGAGCGGTAGGCCAACCCAATTTTCTCCTGCATGGCTTGACCTACTTTTTCCAGTTCCCTATCGCGCAGAGTGGAAAGCAAGTTCGGAGCGAAGGCAATTTGCTGATCACCCCGTTTTCTGGCTAACCCCTGCTCGACGAGAGAATCGACACGATCGCGCATCGCATCGTGCACTTGAGCCCCAAAGCCTTGGCCGACCAACACCGAACTGTCGCCCACTAGCAGCTTGTCCAGCCAAGTTGCACCGATGGCGCGCACCTGCTGATCGATTGGCAAGTGCGAGCGCAGCCCCACCACCAGTCCGACAGCTTTCTGCGCATCGTGCTGTTGGGCCTTTTGCAGCAGGTCCGGCGGAACCTTCCAAACGCCATCGGCGATGCGCTCCACGATGCCGACGCGGCGCAGCGCTTCGAGTCGGCGCACGTGCGCATCGGCTGTGGACTGCGGGTTGCGGTCGTTGGCCTGCTTCAGTTGCGCCACATGGTCAGCGATCTTGTAGAGGCCGTCACGCGCAACGGTTGCGATGTGGCGATCCACCGGCCTCTCCTGGCCTGCCGGCCTCGCCTCCACGATGCCATGTACGGGCAGTTCTGCGAGGTCGGTGCCGGCTGGCAGCTTCAGGTAGTGCGCCCGTCCGTCGATGCCATCGATCACCAGGTAGCCGCAGTCGTGCAGTTCGTCGGCCAGGCCCTTGCCCGCGATCCGACCGATGACCGGTGAGGTCGGCCGCTCATCGACCACGTATTCCCGCCGCTGGCCCTTGAGCGCACGGCGCACCGTCTCCAGCGCATCCTCGCGCTCGCCCATCGCGTCGAGGGTGGCCGCCATTCCGGGCTGGAGCTTCCACCGGTGTGCATTCATCCTTTCGGCTAGACCCATGCCTTCGAGCCGCTGCAGCCGTGCACGCAGTGCGTTTTGACGCTGCCGGTCTTGCGGGTTGCTCGTCAGGTCGATGCCGTCCGCGCCGGCTTGCCGGATCAGCGCCCGGTCCAGACTGGTGAGCCGCTGCTGCTCCACCTCCCGCAGCAAGCTCTGACGGATTTCCGCCTCGGTGCGCGGCCCCAGCCACTCGGTGGCGATTTCGCTGGCACGCAGGCGCATGCCGTGCGCCATGTAGTCCGGCGCAATGATGAGATCCTCTCTGCCACTGGCCGGGCCACCGGTGTGGCCATTGAGCACGATGTGGGTGTGCGGGTTGTCCGTGTCCCAATGGTCTACGGCCACCCAGTCCAGTCGCGACTCCAGGTCGATCTCCATACGGCGCATGAGCTGGCGGGTGAAGCCCTTCAGGTCCTCCAGTTCCAGGCCGTCCTCAGCCGAGACAATGAAGCGGAACTGGTGGCGGTCGTGCTGCCCGCGTTCCTGAAAGGCCTTAAGGTCGGCCGCATCGGTGTCAGCGCCGTAGGCCTGGCCCTTCTGTCCATCGCGGGTGACACCATCGCGCTCGACGTAGCGCAGGTGCACGGCCACCGAGTTCGGGCTGGCACGCCGGAGCATGACGAAGCGGGACTTGATGACCATGCGCCGCGCATTCGGCCCCAAGCGCAAGCCAGCCATGGAGGCCGCGACGCGGCCGCGTCCGAACGTATTGGCTGGTCTGCCCAGGCTCTTGCCGGAGGACTTCGCGCCGGTCTTCGACACCTGCTTGAGAACCTGCGAAACGAAGCGCTGCGAGCGCGGCCCGCCACGGGATTTGGGCGCCGCTGGCTTGACGCGAAAGCGATCTTCGTCACTGCCAGCCATGAAAACTCCAGCGCACAGTGGCGCAGCTCAGCGCAAACGGCACGCGGCAGACTCCGTTGTCATGCGGATTCCAGCCCCTGCGCGGCACGCGCGAGACCCTTTGCGGTGCCGCCGCAAACCCACGTGCAGACTCGCTTGGAGGGGCGCGACGTGCCACTCCTTTTATCTGGCCCTCCGTCTCCGCCTTCCGCATCCGCTCCCGGCTCCGACCTGCCGCCAGCCGCGCACCAGGTGCGCAACGCTGCCCGAGAGGCAGCCGCGGTACAGCGTGAGCTGCACGCTGGCGGCGGGCTCCCTGCACGACGGAGTGCAGCGCGGGCGCATGCCCGGTTGCAGTTCGGCGGTGCGACGGATCAAGATTCATGGCGCACTCCAGGCCCACAGTGGCCGCGCGGTGCCCAGTACGGCAGACGCCTCGATGGGGCCAAAGTAGCGACTGTCGAACGACGCGGAATTCGTGTCGCTGAGCAGGAAAAGCTCACCCGCAGCGAGGGGCCGGCATTGAGACCAGGCTTGCAGCGACCGGCGCGCGCCATCGTGCGTTCGCGCAATCGCCACTACCGCGCCGTCGATGCGCACAGTTTGTCCCCGAACACACACCGATTGCGGCGCGACGGCACCGACACGTTTGAGGATTGGCACGCCGTCCGGAAGGTAGCCGCGCTGTCCCGCGAACGAGGCCACGTCAACGGGAAGCCGAGCCAGCACGATGCTGCCGACGTGCAGCGAGGCCGCGTTGTCGATGCTGCCGACCCGGTACCAGCCGCGCGGCACGCTGTCCGTCGGGTTGTAGACCACGAACACCCGCTCATGCGCCGACATCGGCATGAAGGCTGGCGCGCACAGCGCAGCCACGCCGATGCCCATGCAGGCGAAGAGCACGCGCCGGCTCATCTCAACGCTCCTCGCGCAAGATGCGCCTCATACCGCTCGGTGGTGCAGTCCGGCAGTGGCTGGCGCGCTGCCAGCCGGTTGCCGACCGTGCGCCAGAACGTGGCGGCAACTGCGGCTGGTTCGATGCCCAGCGCTTCGATGGCGTCGATCACTTGGAGCACTGCCTTGACCTGCTGCTCGCCATCGGCACGCAGCAGGATGCGCGCGCCTGGCGCTACGCCCGCGATGCGTTGTGCGCCATCGAACGGCATTGGCGCCTGCAGCACCATGAGCTGCCAGAGCGCTGTGCCGAAGTCATTGCCGATCCACTTCACGCGGCAACAGACTGCGCTGGGTTCGAAGGTCGCCACGCGCCGCCAGCGGTCCACCACCGTCTCACGCACCGGCTGGCCGAAGCGCAGCCAGACGTTCACACGATGCTCGACGAAGGCGAGCGAGACCCGCATATGGACAGGCCGTGGCGGCAGCACGGCCTGCGGCCAAGCCTGCGCAGCGATGGGCAGGAACTGCGTCATGACTGACCTCCGCCGTACTCGCGCTCCAGGAGCTCGCGCAACATCTCGGCCGCCGTGACGCCGCGTTCGAACGCGATCACCTTGATTCGACCCCGCAGTGCCGGCGTCACGTCGATGGTCAGGCGGGCGGTGTAGATCGACGCCTTGGCGGCAACCTCTGGTGCGTCAGCCTGCCGCACCCAGGTCGAGGCCGGATCGGCACCTGGCTTGCGGCCAATGGATGCCCGCTTCGGCGCCGCAGATGACACAGATGCCGTCATCGCAGCATCTCCTGTACTGCCTGCGCCAGCGCCGCGATCTCGCGCGCGGCCGCACACTTCGGCGCGGCTTCGCAGGCGAGCCGACCAGCGGCCACGCTGTCGGCGAACACGATGCGTTGCGAGACTTCGGCGTGCAGCGCGGCGAAGGGCTGGTCGGCCAAGGCGGCGCGTGCTTCGCGGCCGATCACCGTGCCGACCACACGCCGGTTGATCACGAAGGCCGCGCGGAGCTGCGGCCTGAACACGCGGGCCTCGGCAATGAGCGCAACCATCTCGTGACTGGCCCACACGTCGTAGGCGCTGGGCTGCACGGGGATCAGCACCAGGTCGGCGGCCAGCAGTGCGGAGCGCGCTAGGGCCGCAACGCGAGGCGGGCCGTCAATAACGACGTAGTCCGCCTCCAAGGCGATCTGCGGCGCTTCCTGGTGCAGCGAGTCCCTGGCCAAGCCGAACACGCCGTAGAGCCGTCCCTGTCCGTTCTGAAGCCGTCGTTGCGCCCAGTCGAGGGCTGAGCCCTGCGGGTCGGCATCGAGCAGCGTCACGCGGCTTCCCGCCATCGCCAGTTCGCCTGCCAGGTGCGTGGCCAGCGTGGTCTTGCCTGCGCCGCCTTTCTGGTTCAGCAATGCGATCACCTTGCCAGGCCGGTCTTGTCTTCCTGGCAAGCGGTTTTCGGGTGTTTGGACTGTTCGGACTGCCTCCAGCGAGGCACTGCCCGACTTTTGAGCAGCTTCGGTTCGCGCGCGCGTGACTTCCATTTATGTATTCCTTTAGATGTTTAAGGCAGCCCGAAACCGTTGCTGGGTGCGGCCTTCCGGTCGATCGGTGCGGGCGATCCACCGATAGTTCTGCGGGCGATCCACCGAGGGTCGTGCGGGTGATCCACCGAGCCCATCCCCAAGCCATCCACAGGTTCTTCAACAGAAGCTGTGGATAAGTCAGTCTCGGAGGGCTCGGCCTGGCCGGGCCGAAAGGCCAGCCATTCGGTGCCGCCGCTGCGCTCCAAGGACAGCAGGTAGCCGGGCAGCGCCTGGCGCCGCGCGAGCAGGCGCACCTGCAGCGCGAAGTCGGAATGGCGCTGCAGGCTCCCGGACTTCAGGTGCAGGTGGCGCATCTCGAAGCGCCAACCCGCAGGCTGTCGGCCGCCGTGCTTGCGCACCAGCCGGTACAGCCAGCGCTCAATGCCGCCGGAAAGCCGGAAATACGTGGGATCAAGCGTGAGCACCAGTGCCTCGTCCATCACACCGGTGAAAAACCAGTCGGCCAGGATCAGTTCGATGCCGTCAGAGCGCCCGTCAGGCCGGATGTATTCCTTCCATTCGTTGATCCAGGAGAAGCGGTGCACCCGCTTGCCGCCGTTCGGGCGCTCGCGCTGGCGCAGCGTCGTGGCGACGGTGGTGGACTGCAGCCGGTCCAGCGCAGCGCGCAGCGCCAAGTAGTCGCTGCGGCCGGTGCCTCGCTGCGCAAAGCGCAGGATCTCGTAGGGCGTGGCCACCATCAGACGCGAAGGCGCGATGCCTTCCTTCTTCGCCTGGATGATCTGGCTGGCAGCCCAGATCAGTACGTCGGCGTCCCAGATGGTGGCGATGCCGTGCTCGGGCACGCCTTCGACAGTGAGAGAGATGCCGCCGGCCTCGAAGCGGATTGGGACGATGCGCGGCGACTTAGCCAGAGAGAAGAAGGGATAGGCCATCAGGTCCTGCGCATCGCGCAGCGCCATGTCGCCGTGCGGCAGCGCGCGGAACAGCGTGAGCTGTTCGCGTTCGCTCAGGCGCTTCGACATGCGGCGGTTTCCCCTCGTGCGGTATTCAGCGGACGGAGTCGCGCTGCACGTAGCCGGGATCTGAAGTCATGCCGTAGGTGTGACTGTCGGCCCATGCACGCAGGTCGGCAGCCGCGTAGACCACGCGCGCGCCGAACTTGCGGAACCGCGGACCACCTCCCAGAACGCGCTGCTTCTCCAGCGTTCGGGGCGAGAGCCGAAGGAATGCGCCGGCTTCGTCGGTGGTCAGGAATTCGGGATTGGCGGGGGTCGCTGGGACTGCCGAAGCCGCAGAGGGTTGCGGCGCAGCCGCGCCCACCATGCGGGAAGAGAGAGAACTGCCAACTGCCATGACGACCTCCATCGCTGTCGATGGGCCGCAAACCATTCGCAGCCCGATGGAGGCAGTCTCGGGAATCGGGCCCGATCAAGGCAGGGAGAGATTCAGCGCACCCGTTCGTCTCCGGGGAGCTTCGCGGCGGGATGCGAGACTCCGGCCAGGGCCAGGTAGCCGCGGGTCACATACGCCTCTGCCCGTCGCAGCAGGTGGCGCACCTGCGCGCGGAGTTCACCATCCTCGTGCCAACGTAGAACAACAGCTTCGAGGCCGAATAAGGCTTGGGCGATGTCGCGATGCGAAGCGCCCGCATGCGAGGCGTCGAACGCCTGCAGGGCGCGTAAATGAAGCAGCGCGGCGCGGGACACAGCCCGTGCCGGGTCGACCTCCGGCGTATGACCTTCCAAGGCTTGCGCTTGCGCGTTGAAGGCGTCAAGCTGGCCGCGCAGGGGCGGCGCCAGCGGAACAGAGCTGGTGTAGCCGGCGCCGTCAGCCAGGCCACCCGACAGCGACAAGCGCATCCGCTGCGCGCTAAGGTCGGCAGTCAGCGCTAAGTCGCGGCCGTCAAGCGCCAAACGCTTGCGTCCGGGGATGCGCCACAGGTCGAAGCGGCGAGCTGTTGAATTGCGCGCGTTCGCAGGACGCACATGCAACAAGTCGTCCGACGGCGACAGCCACAGCGGCTGTGCATTGCGCCCGTCTTTATCAGGGTTTTCGGCGACATCGTAACCCCCAGCGGGAAAACGACGCAACGCGCAAGCGGCGTACCCAGTCCGAGCGGTAGTTCGGGTGGCGACGCAAATACTCCCAGGCGAGAGCCGGCTCGTCGAGGTCCAGCACGTAGAGATAGGCGGCGGACACGCCCCATGGCGCGCTGGGCAAGTCTTCGGCGTTGGGTTTTTTCAAAAAATCCTCCTTTGAAAGAGGAACATTGCCACAAGCGAGGTGAAGCAAGGTCGCCTTTAGGGCGACCTTACGCGGCGCGTTTAGCGACGTTGCCGCAATGCGTCAATCGTTGATTGAACCGTCGCGCTGTGCGTCGGCCAGGTAGCCCGACAGCGGCTGGCGCGGCTTGAAGTGCGGATCGGCCACGATACGCATACCCCGCGGCCCCCGCACGCCTTCGAGGGCCGAGAGGCTGACGTGTCCCAGCTCAGGGTTGCCGGTGCCAGCGTCGCACAGGCCGAAAGCGTTGTCACCGTCAGCGTCAAGTTCGGTCAGCAGCCAAGCGGCTCCGGCGTCCAGCGTGTAGAGCTTGGCCACGGGCAAGGGGTCAAGAGTGTCCCCTCGCGCCCGCGCGACACCGTTGGCCAGCATCCGGCCCCGCTGTTCGTCTGTGAGAAATGTCATGGCGATTTCGTGAGAGTTACATACTAATTCGCTGGAGGCACAACGCAAGTCCCACGGCGACAACCCTTTTCGAATCGTAAACTTTGGATGCTAGCGCGTTGGAATAACGCACACCATTTTATGAGTTAAAGATAACGTGGTTTTAATGTACTTGAAACACGACGCTTCTGTGTATGCAGAAGCAAGGAATACAGCGCGGGCGACCGACCGGCGCTACCACATTTGAAGCAGGCCCGGCACGGGCCTTTGGCGATGCCGTGCGCAGCCTGCGCACCGAGGACGGCATCGCCCAGGAAACCCTGGCCCACCTGGCAGGCATCGAGCGCTCCCATATGGGGAAGATCGAGCGCGGCGAGCACATGCCAACCTTGGCCATGATCTTGAGGATCGCCCGCGCGTTAGGCCGCAGCGCAGGCGAGCTGATACTGGAAACCGAAGCGCGACTTCTCAAGGAAGAGGGTTAAGGCTTGGATTGGCCGCCAGCAGTCGCCGGCGGCCAAGATCGACGCTAGACCAAGATCCGCCCAGCGAACCGCGCTTCACGTGCATACACACTCAGACGCTTCTGGGGTGCGAAGTGCAGATCCCGTTCAACGGGAAGTCCGAGCCCGCCTTGCACAGTCGCGATCTCCGCAAGGCTCACCCACCCCAGTTCGGGGTAACCCAGGCCCAAGTCGCACAGCCCAAACGCATGGTCCTGGTCATCCGGGTCGATCTCGGTCAGCAGCCAAGTCGCCCCAGCGTCCGGGGTGAACAGCTTGACCACCGGGGCGGGATCGAAGTCTTCTTGCCCGAGGGACTGTCGGCCGTTGGCAAGCAACTGCACGTGTTGATCGTCAGTGATGAGCTTCGTCATAGTCTTCTCCTTGGAAGGAATCAGGGCGGGATTGCCCGAGACCGGAGGCAGCGCGTCGCAGCGCAGCCGTCATGGTTCGACAGACGGCCGCCAGGACGCCAGCGTGCTAGGCACGCGCAGACCTTGACGGCGAGAACGACGTGATACGGTGAAAGGGACAGCAAGCCACCCGACTCACGCCCGCAAACGCAGTGCGCAGCGCCTTCAGGCGCGAAGGCGTCAGCGATGGAAGCCCGAAAGGGGCGAGACGCCACAGGCGGCTCGATGCGCAGCACGACAGCGCGGCCGGCATCGCCGGAGACGCACGAAGACTCTCAGAATCAATGACGAATATACGGAGAGTCGTAGAGCCAGCAATGCGTCATCCAACAAAGCCGTAGAAGCGCACAGCCGCATTCACGAATCGCCGTCGAACCGCAGAGCCCCAAAGTCGCAAAAGCGGATTGGCGGGCAGACGCAGATACGGATGTACTTATTTGACAAAATCCGTAAAGCCGATCGAGATCCAGCCTCCATTCGCCGACTGCTTGCCCGAGCTGCTGAAGTAGGGACGAACAAAGGAAAAGCGCCCCGCCGGAGGCGGGGCGCCGAGGGCGACGATCAGTCGCCCTTGCTGCGCGACCAGATCAGGTTGTGCGCGCCGTCCTCGCCTTCGACCAGGCGGGCATAGATGGTTGCCGGGAACGACGGGTCATCCAGGGTCGCCGACAGATAGGGGCGATCCGATTTGCTCACTTTCTTCCACGCCGCGCCGATCTCGAAGTTGCCGGCGACGATGCGGTAGTCCGGAGCGTTCTCGCTCTCCTTGTTGTTGGGCACGATCTTGACCTTGACGTTGAGCGTCAGGGTGCGAACCGTGCCGGTGTAGCTGTCGTTCTGTGCGGTGAAAGTGCCGATGTTAGCCATGATGAAGTCCTTTAGAAGTTAACCAGGTCGCGCCCATCGCGGCCTTGGCGTGATCCGATGGGTGAGGGTCCGGGCGCGCCGCATCCCACAGCGAAGCGAAGGGGCCGCAACGCAGTGAAGGACCGGGAGGCCCGAGAAATTTGCCTCGCGAGGAAGACCGCAGGTCGGGGAAATTTGTTGGACTGGACGGTTGCGGCGAAGAAGCCCGAGGCGGCGCGAAACGAAGTGCAGCGCCACCGTGCCCGAGCCAGGATTCACGAAAAATACAAGGCCGCTGTGGGTGTGATCCTGTCGCGAAAGGACGCATGGCCCCAGCACCCTCTCCGCTGCAACAGCGTTCCGGCAAGCCCGCCCGAGGCAGTCCAGGTCCATGTCGATCGACAAAGAGATCAGAAGGAACGAGCCCGCCGCATCGGCGCTGGCCAGCAGATCGACACTTGTGGCGTGGAAGGACGCGCACGTGGGAAGGCCCTCGGTGAGCCATCATCGTCACGGCAGCCTGCCCGCAGGATTTACTCGGGACGGCGCCCATGACATTCGAGCGCAGCAATTGAGTTGTACCCCGCGCTCCGCCACCGGCGGGGCGCTTTTCTTAGTTGCCAGGGCATTGGAGTGCCAGAACCTTTGTCGCGATGCGCGACTCGATCTGTGTCCGCAGCACAGCCACCAGTGTGACTGTCGCTTCGCAGACGATTTCGTGCGCGTCGTGGACCTGAACGCGGAACGTGGCGCTCCGCTCCCCCAGGCGTTCAAGCCATCCGCGCAGCCGCAGGGGTGACCCGGGCGGGATCGGCCCTCGGTGGTCGATGCGGATCGAACGGCCGACCACCACTTCAACGGCGGCATCGACGTGCTGCTGCATCTCACGAATGCAAATGGATTCGACCACCGCCACCAGGTACCCGGTGGCAAGGCACTCGATCAATCGCTCCGCATAGCCGCTTCCGTGAGGAAGCCGCGAGAAAAGCGACTTTGCCGTCTGATCGGCCGGTACGGTGTAGGACTCTTCAAAGAATATCTCGCTGACGCCTTGGTGGTTCATGGGGTATCCAAGTGGGGTTGTCGAAGGCTCGATCAGCGCGCTGATGGCGGGCGGTCTGTGCTGTTCGATGCTCTCGTGTCCAGCATGCATCCCCAACCCACTGCAGCGAACGCCGGCGTAGAGCGCCACTTCGAGCTCCGAGGATTGGGTGTTCCGGAAACCAAAACGCGCGCGGCAGACATGCCGCGCGCGTCGCGCCGATTTCTCGATCCCCGGCCTTGTGGCCGGGGAGTCATGTGGGTCACGCCGTTGCGCGCACGTCCTCCTGCACTTCGGCTTGAGCTTGTCCCTCGGCATCCGGCTCGGCGACGGCAACTGCCGCCGCAACCGCCACCGCCTCCGGCGCGCGGAACATCGTAGGCAGCCAGCCCGTGCCCGCCGCCAGCCGCTCGGCCTCGCTGGCGATCTCCGCCTTCTTGAGCTTGCCGAGCCGGTTAACCTCACCGGACGCGAAGTCCTGCACCCCTTCCAGGGCCTTGGCCTTGGAAACATGATCGAAGTAGCCCGCTGCGGTCGGTGTCCACCACGCATGCATGTCCAGTCCCACGGCCTGCGCCAGTGCAGCAGCCGGGGCCTCGTCCTCACGAGAAGCGATGGCCGTTACCGTGAAGCTCACGCACACCGCCAGCAGCGACAGCAGCTCCAGCTGCGGCAAGGCCAACAACTCGGCAAACAGCGCTTCTGAGTCGTTGGGCAGGCGTTCAGCCCAAGCCTCCCGCACCTGCCGCATGCCCACCGCAGCCGGTGCCTCGGCCACATCCGGGGCGTGCTGCTCCAGCCGGTCCTGCGGATTGGCGGTGATGTTGAGGGGCGAACCGTAGTGCGCGTCATGGATGACGCGCAACGCAAGGCGGTGCACCACGGCCACCAATGCCACATGAGGATGGCGGGCGACCTCGGCCTGCAGGGCGGCGGTGCGATGCGCACTGAGGCGCTTCACCAGCTTCTCCGAAATGGTGGGCTTGGCTTCCTGCTGCCCGCTGCCTTCAGCTTCGTCATCCGCGCTGTGCCCATCGCGTTCCTGCTCCCGCAACGCCTTGGCCTGTTCCTCACGCAGCAACCCGCGATGTACGATCACGCCGCCCATGTGGTCGAGCGACACCACGGCCCCCGCCGTTGCCATCGTGCGGGGCGGATAGACCACCAAGGTGCGCTCGATGGCGTCGAGTTCGTTGCCCAGGTTGTCCATGTCGTCTTGCGCGGCCTGTGCCTGCTCGTCCGTCATATCCTCGTTCTCGTCGTCCAGGCGGTCTTGCAGTTTGCGTTGCTGCGCTTCGAGCCTGGCGATGCGCTTGGCCTCCGCTTTGCTAGGTTCGCGCCGCTTGCTGCGCATGCGCTGGAACTGGTGCAAGTCGGCGTAGGTGGCGCGCGGGGCCACGTCCACCCAACCCCAGCCCTCTGCCTGTATCTGCTCGGCCAACGGCG
>Ga0307516_10008981_pt1 | contig 11197 bp, 16 predicted proteins | sample 19_EM_MG_FD_203310 | JGI IMG/M metagenome (GOLD analysis project Ga0307516, IMG submission 203310) | Populus trichocarpa ectomycorrhiza microbial communities from riparian zone in the Pacific Northwest, United States - 19_EM | ecosystem: Host-associated > Plants > Roots > Unclassified | place...
TCCCGACAGACCTCCAAAGTAATTTTGAGGGGTCCTCCAGCAAACTCGTGGTACCTTTCCTTGGCGCACCGGTTCTCGAGTACTAGCACGTTGAGGTGGCAACCTCCGGTCCCGGTAGTGCACCGGTTGGAGGCTCAGCTGCGATCGCTGTGCGGTCCCGCCGTCTCCATGGGTATCAGCTCGCACGCCAGTTGCGGAAGTCGTCCGGGTGGAAGTTACAAAGACGCCGCGTTTGGTGCGTGATTCCATTATTAGAGGATAACATTAAATATTCCGTTTTCCCCGTACAACCAAGGGAGTTCTACTACTAATTCCAAATCCGCAGGTCGCGATTGATCTGGAGCTTCAAGTTCTCACCCGATACACCGTCCAAAGAGGCCGGCAACCAACGGAACACCTTCAAATCTGGGGTACCTCAACCCCGGTAAATTTTCACCAGACGGTTAACCCATACTCCGGTGTGATCGTTGTCCCAACCGGGTGGAGTCGAGGCAGGTGGCATGCAACGGTGCCTGCAGCTTGAGGACTCGTGATCATTTCTGCGCGAGATCACCTCCCGACCGCGTGGCATACCTGCTCACTACGTTCCCGGATCCCGGGGGTTCCACAGGTCGGGTGCCCAGCACACCCAGCACGCCGCCACGTACCCGACACTGTGACTATGGGGATCGCTGCTCCGGCAACTTATATCCGGCAACTTATACTAGGTGATAACCGAACACCATGGTCCCAGATGGGAGGCGTTCAAGCATGTGCGTCGAAACTTGACAACGCGGCAGGCTTGTCCCATTTGCCGGGTTCCCCAAACGTATAAAATGGCAGAGGTGCACTCCCTGGTTTGTGCATTAGTTCCCCTTCCTAGTTCTTTCTTCCACCCCCCTTTCTTCTATCCCTCTTTCTTCTATTCCTTAGGCCCGGTGCCGACACATTCACTATGCTTTTCAAAGCTGTGCTTACTTCCCTCGTCGGTGCTCTCTCTGTCGGTGCCTTGGCTGTTCCAGTCGCTCGCTCCCCGGAGCCAGAATGCGAGTTCTCCCGACCGTTCTCTACCGTGTCTTATCATGATCCCTAACCGTCGTATCCTCCAATAGCCTTGTCGCCATGCCGGGATGACACCGTTCCAGAACCCCTTAAATTCAGACGCGAACCTTCCTTCGAACTCGAGATCCGGGCCCCAGGCGGGATCGAGACGCGCGAGCCCGAGTCTTTGGAAGAGCGGGCCAAACCTGGTGAGTACTATTCCGCCCCCTAGACCAAGCGCGGACTATTCAACCATTCCACAGCGAAAGCTAAACCCAAGAAAAAGACGAAGGCCAAGGGCAAGAAGAAGGCCAAGGGTAAGAAGAAGGCCAAGGGCAAGAAGAAGCCTGCGGTCAAGGCGCGTGAGCCCGAGCCCGAGCCCGAGTCCTTGGAAGAGCGTGGCGAACCTGAGTTCGGGTCCTTGGAAGTGCGTGGCGAGGCTGAGTCTGAGTCCCTGGAAGTGCGTGCCAATGCCGGTGAGTGTTATTCCCGCCCCCCAGGACGAAGCGTGGACCTTTCAACTCATCCATGCGTCGGCGTACCCCAGTGAAAGCTAAACCCAAGAAAAAGACGAAGGCCAAGGGCAAGAAGAAGGCCAAGGGTAAGAAGAAGGCCAAGGGCAAGAAGAAGCCTGCGGTCAAGGCGCGTGAGCCCGAACCTGAGCCAGTGTCCTTGGAAGAGCGTGGCGAACCCGAACTCGAGTCCTTGGAGGCGCGTGGCGAGGCTGAGTTCGAGTCCTTGGAAGAGCGTGGCGAACCTGAACTCGAGTCCTTGGAGGCGCGTGGCGAGGCCGAGTTCGAGTCCCTGGAAGAGCGTGCCAAAGCTGGTGAGTGCCATTCCCCTCCCCGGACCAAGCCCGAACCTTTCAACTCATCCGCGCGTCAACGTACCCCAGCGAAAGGTAAATCCAAGAAGGCCAAGGGCAAGAAGGCCAAGGGCAAGAAGGCCAAGGGCAAGAAGGGCAAAGGCAAGAAGAAGCCCGGAGTCAAGGCGCGCGAGCCTGAGCCCGAGACCTGGGTTGAGTTGGACTAACTGCTCCAACGAGCACTCCATCCCGGAATCCGTCCCGGGCCTCCCCGGTTCAAGCGCGGCCCCGTCCCTCTCACCCCCTTTCCTCCTGGCTCGTAGTTAATTTCTCCTTCCGCTCACGGGCTGCTTTATTTTCTCGATAACATAGTGATTTGTTGCAACCACGCTCCCCGTGTAATGTCTAAGCTGAATAGATGACGATGGTTAGAACTGGTACCTATGGTATCTGTCCCCACGGTTGGAGATCCTGGAAACCAAGCGGAGGGTCGCATACATTCTTCGGTCTCCGCAACATCTCCCCGGCCCGCCTCCTAACCGTGAAGTATGGATGTCACGAAACCCCAAGTTGGGTTCCGGCGAGAAACCAGATTAACATCGCGTCTTACCATCTGGCATTCCCTTGACCGCTTTATTTTCCCAGCGGTAATTCAACGTTCAGATCCAGACTCTGAGGGGATTTATGGTTTTGACGACGATGCATGTGAGAACTATCACGGGTACATGCTCGACTCTAGCTGAGTACGCTGTCAACTACGTCTACGAAGGGTCATTGATTCATTTCCGAGCCAAGGCCGGTTCCGCCATCGTCAGTAAACTTACCCTTTCGGTTAAGTTTGCAGATGTATTTCAATAGCCCCGACGGACCACAGGAAGACTCTGTAGGCCCCCTTCAATCAACTTTCACGTCGGGGGACCGACCCGCTGAGATGTGCCTGGAACTCACGCCTCCCCATCTCCCGCGTGAGGGTTCTCAGGGGTTCTCGCGCTTTCAGCCTTGAATAAAAATCCCAAAATCCGCTTCTCGTCCGCGGGCGCCTTGGATCCGCTCAGTGAGTCTCGCAAAGCCGCGTCAACGATTTTCGTCACCCTCCTTGCCGCCGGTGCCGTTGTCGTTCTTGTTGTCGTTGTCGTCTCCGTCGTCGTCACCGGACATCGATCGATCCGGATCCGGTTGATGGCCCACCTCCATTGGTATCAGACCCCATACACTCAGAGCACGAGCGTGCATCCACAACGTCGACGCCGACTCCCCACTAGCGGTATCCGCTGGTTCCAATCGTTATTGGGGATTGTTCGCCGTTGCGAGGAGTTGAAGGTGCCGTGGCCCAACTTTGTTCTCGACGATTTTGTTCTTCCCCCACCGGCACTGGGCTATACTCAAACGTCGTAAAGCATCCGCTCAGCAATTTTCCAATTTCCTTCCAGGCTCTTATCTCCCGTCGCGTCCCAGATTCCCAATAACTGTCCTAAACGGAACTCCTCCAGCTCGTTAAAGACAACTCATCAAAGACCAACGGCTGGAATGAGCGATTTCCTGCCGCAGGAAGAACCCGTGGTACTGGAACGGGTAAAGGGTTCGTATTGAAAACGGAATTCAATGATCCATGCCGCCGCCGCTTTGCGGTACATCTGGGTGCTGAAGCTGGAGAACAGTCTGGTTCACTTATCGTCAGGAAGAGTGACTTTGGGCGATAGGGGGAAGGCCGGAAGGTATTTAAGTCGGGTTCCTTCAGCCCTAAGGTTTCAACCGTCTTCACTTTCTTCACCACGATGTCCTCTTCCATCCTCCGTGCTTCCCTCATTTCTCTCGTCACCTTTGTGGTCGCCGTCTCTGCCATCCATGGCCTGACCCTCAAGACCTCGACCCCCAACGTCAACATCGGACAGTGTCGAAAAGGATCTTTTTTCAACGAACAACAGTGTGGGCCAGTTGCCTACTGGAACCTGACAGGTCCCTGGCCCACACAAGTAGCAGCAGACAGTACGATCGTCGAATATATAAATTCTGAAACGTGAACTAGCGAGTAATAATCCATAAGAGTTGAGTACCTGCAACCAAAGTTCACGTCAACAGACCAGCTGACGTCTGACACGAATTCAATCCTTCAACCCAAAAACACCTGGCAACGCCATCCAAGCCCGCTTTCTCAACTCTGCATGACCAGACTCCCACCTTTCCACACAGCCGCTGCAGATACCCGGGCCAACGCATTGAACGTCGCCTCCACAATCCTCGTAGAACTCGGGGACCTGCAATACTTTCGTCCCCAACCGGGAGGATCCCACAATGCGGTCAAAAACCTTTTGGTAGGCCTCGAATGCTGCCGGACCAGTCGGAGTGCGTGACGGACAGTTCGACACGGAACAGGGGCGAGAGCCTTTCGGTTCGAAGATCACACGGCGGGTCTCGTTGCGCTCTACTTCACGGAGTGCCATAAGTCCTGTGATCGCATGCTGAAGGACCTCAGGGGAAAGCGTGGCATTCCGTGGTAGGTTTCTGTCCATTAACGAGTTCGGACCCCTTCGAGTCGCCATGTAGTATGCCATCGGTAACGCGGACGTGAGTTTCTGCTGGACAAAGAGATTGAGGACCTCATTCGGGTGAGGAGTCCTTCCGCTGAAGATGCTCTCTCCGAGCGGCTTCGAAGGCCCGAGCCCCTCAAAAGTCTCCGGATATGCGTCGCGGACGACCTCCAGCATCTGAGATCGGACAGCGGTCATCTCGTACTTCCCAGTGATTCGGAGGAGGGACGAGAACGTGGCAAAATCTGGCACTTTATTCCGTTCAAAGGATCTGTCACATGTGGGCAGGTGGTCAGTGGGATACTCCGGCGATATGCGGGTAGAGGGACGCACTCCGGGAGATATATCACCTTGAGGAGCGTGGTGAAATCTGTGGCGGTGTCTGAGGACGGAATACGGGGGCAACCGTTTGGTGATTCCGCCACAGCCAGGCTGGCCTGAGCAAACATCCGGCGAAGCGCAGGGGAGCGCAAGGAAAGGACGCTGGTGTGAACACGGAAGAGCGTGTTCTCGCACAACACTTCTACGTTCCCGTCTTCGAGGTAGAGGATTTCATGCGGAACCGTGGCCGTAGGGTCGATGGGAAGCTCGCCATCAGAGGTATCGGCAACCGAGGGGTCGATCGTAGATTCGTCGTCAGAAACATCCGCAATGGTGAAGTCGGAGAGAGTGGTTATGCTGATGGACGGAGATTGAACGACTGGAGTGACGGGGGATGCAGGAATTGTGGCCGCCACCGGGGTGGCGATCGGTTCGAGTGGAGGGGGTTGAGGGAGCTGATGCTCGAGTTCGTTTGGGAGCCCGAGGGACGTGACAACTGGAGTTGCAGCGGGGTCTTTCTGGTTCGCACCAGCTGGTTTGGGTCTCCCGGTCGTGAAGACAGGTGGGGGAGGGAGGCCCTCCCACCCACGCTCCCGCAGATCGACTATCTCCTGAAAGTTTGTTTGAGCCCGTGGCCGCCCATCGCTGGGTGTGGAACACGCACCCGTGTCTGTCTCGCTCTCAACGAAGTACCGCTACCGTAGTGGTTCCTGAGTAGCTCAACGCAACGGTCGACTACTGACGCGTCAGCATACGCCTCAAATGTGGCTCCTGCCAGTTTGAACAGGATGATGAGCGCGTGCGCCTGATGATCGTACAGTTTCGGGTGGGAGATGAGCGACTGTAGGACGTGATTGCGGATCACAGCTTCCTCCACGTATCCGAGGTTGGCTAATTGTGCGATAAGATTAACATCTGCGTAGAAACCATCCGGTGCGTTGTTTACGTATCCCTTCATCTTGTACGATACGGTTAACAGATTGTTGGTGAAGAACCCGCGGAGGGACTTTGTGCAGAGGTGGTTTTGCAGCCCAGAGCTTTGGGGGGCAGGAATGTAGTCTGGCTCTACATCGCTCGCGAGACGAAGTAACAGATGAGCAGTCGAGTGGATGAGTTCACCGCTCCCTCCGGAGGGATGGAACGAATTCCCCATTCTGTTGTTCCAGATTGCATCGAAGATCTTGTCATGGGGGATTTGGAGGTGGGTTTGCCCGATATCGATCCAAAGGCGACAAAAGGCGAGGGAATGTGGGTAGTTCTGGTCGGATAAGTCGCGGACCGCGAAACCCAAAGCTTCCTCGACGTCTCCCATTGCGATTGTGGCGGTAGGATTGTGAGCCTTGCTTGTTACGTAAGGGAACAATAGGGTGCGGCGGCGTAAACCAGAACCCGCCTTGGGAGTCACCAGCCACTCCCCGCAACGTGGTTTCCCTCGAGGGCCTGTGCCCTTGACCAACACTGCAGGTAACGGGCATTGTATCTGTCGAATAAATCCTGAAGTGTGAACTGGTGAGCAACGATCCGTAGGTGTAGAAATGCCTCCGCCCATCCCAGAAGGGTGCCAAGTTTCATACAATTGGAGTCCAAAACCCGACAGAACTGGGACCCGAAGGTTCCTATGCAAGTTCGTGGATATCACTTCGTACGTGTCGCAGACTTCGCGCAACGGAGGAAAGGGGCCGGGGACGCTACGCAGCACCAACCCCAACTTACTTCCGATGAGGGGGTCTGTACCAGACTACCTAGCGGGATATTGTGACAAGATGACCGGAAGTGAATGGGCGAGGAGCGGAGGGAGGCGGGAAGGATAGTACGTAGGTCACGAGCGTGCAGGTTCATCGCAGGTGTTGTCCAGGTTGTGGGAGGGAATACGATTGTGTGCAGAGGAAACTCTACAAAATCCAACGCACGCAATCCTGCAGGAAACCATCAGTTGATATTGAGGCACACGCGAGGAGGAACCTTCTATCGTCGGAAAGGCGCGAGACTTTCGTGAATACAACGGCAGATAATGGCTACTCGGACCTGATCGATGGTGAGTCACTCCCCGATGCTGGCGGAGACCGCGGCTCTCACACTCACCTGATACCCATACGCCCTCCAACCATGACGTGGTGAGATAGGTCGCGGACGAGTGCTTGCAGACCCGTGTAGCCAGGCGCGAGGCCCATGTGTAGGCTCAGACTGTACCATGGCCGGGGCACCCGTCTGGGCTTAGATATACGTCGAGCTCCCTCCGATTTCCGAGTGGCTTCACGGCGTTATGCAGCCGGTCTCGCGTGCACAAGGAATTCGAAGCGCGATGGGTGCCAAACTATTTCCCACGATTGCGGTATATCACTAGTCACTTCTCGTTCGGCCCTGGGATTGATTATCTCGGTGGGTTCTGACAACACCAGGCTCGTTGCGCAAAGGGTCTGGGAGGCGAACACCGAGTGATTAAATGTCATTATATGCGGTTCTGTAGTCTACGGGTTGCAGGGTACGGAGGTTAGGATGTGTAGTCCGAAGAGGAGGGGGATATTGTCGAAGGGCAGTGTCTCGGTCGGGCATGTGCTGAGGGGGATGGATTACGATCTTGGAAGTCGTAGCCAAATCATTCAGAGGTATAGTAGGGGTTTTTGCTCTTCATGTCCACTAACTCATGACTTTCACGTCCTCCCACAATCCGCCACTCGGGAACACGCACTCGAACTGCGTAACAAATTGTCAGCAACAATGAGAAGACCTAGGGTAAGCTGGACTCACATCAAGGAGGGGGGAGTCCACCGTTTGGAAGGTTTGGTGAATCGCAAACGTCTGGCGAGCTAACCGTCAAGACCAAAGGGAGTGGAGGAGTGAGCCTCACGGCGAGGGAGAAGATTGGGTCGTCCAGAGTCCACTTGAGTCCTTCGCAGCAGTCGGGTGCTCCGGTATCACTAGGGCAGAAACCATATCGCCTCATGATAAGATGAGGACTACCGTGTGCCTGTGTACCAGGTCAGGCGTGCCGAAAGAGGCGAAGGGCAGTGACGAAACGGTTGCACACCTGCGGTCCTTTGAGACAGCCTGAAAACCTCTAAAGTCGACGAAAAATCCACTCAACAGGAAGTCGTGGTTGGCCCAAGTGAAGCTTCCGTTGGTATACAAGGTTGAGGTCCGTGTGTAAATAAACCAAGTCTGTGGGGATAGAACGACGGGAACATGGTGAGGGTTGGGAACCGGCGTAGGCAAACCACCATAGTACGACGAACCAAGTTGATAGGTGGAATGGGCGATACATCTAACGGTTGGGTTGCGACTAGATTGGGATCGTGGAATTGCGCCGACAGGCACTGGTGGTGGGCTTTGAGTTTCAAGCAGGACGCAGAGGAAAGGCAAACACGAACATTGATGTCATCGATCCCTCTTTCAAGTGGAAAGCGCTCTCCGCTGCTTACGACGCCGGGGTTGGAAAAGGCAGGGAGGCGACGGGGAAAGGGAGGAGCGTTGGGTTGCTTTCATGAGCACCCTGAGGGGGTCTGTGTTCGCATCTTTGGATCGAGGGCCAACCGCTGGGTGTCAGCGACTCGGCCTGGAGCGCTTCCTCGCAAGCTTCATGGATTGAATGTGTGAGCCGGGGTCAATGTAACGAAGGTTCACGAAGAGGGAAGGGGGAAACGAGAGTCGGTCGGAGTGACACGTATAAAACGCGAAACCATTGACGGAGTGGATGGTGAGAATGCAAGAGTCACGGAACCAAACTTTCTCACGACCACTCGTCTGCGGCCTCGAATTCCGGAGGGGCGCAGGATCGTCGTGCTCGTATCCGGGTCTGGTAAGTCTAACATCGCTGCAGACTCGCCACCCCCCTAATCCGAATAAACACTAGGAACGAGTCTTCGAGCCTCAACGTTCAACATCTGGCACGTCCAAATTACTTCCATACGCGGGCCTCCGATGCTCCGTAACAATCGCGTTCCGTCTGTTGTTCCCTCGAAGTGAGCGACCTCCCGCGATTCGAAAGGCATAGGGGGAGGAGGTACACTTCGAACCGGAACAGGAAATGCCGCACACCAAGCGCTGATTTATCGTGCATTTGGAGCCGAGGGACCTGAAAACTAGCGCCTCTGCTTCTCATGATCATGATGTGTTCCCGGAGCTGCACCCCACCCTTCTGGTGCTGTACCACTCCTTTCGGTCCCGACTCGCAGCGACTTGCATCCTGTAGCGAACACGGTCTGCGGTTCGCGTGGATGCTTCCCCAGGCGCTCTCTGGCCCGAGGACTCAACACGCCTTCCCTCCGCGATCGACCTTTCAACCGCCCCTTGATCTATGCGCCCTCTGCCGTCTCTGACCCGAGATACTTAGCCCTGCAGCCATGTGGGTGGAATCGATCTACCACCTGTCCTAACAAATTTGGGGTTTTCGTCGATAGGTTGGTCTCGGTCCGAGCATTTTTTCCCATCTCCAGGACGAAACTCACCCCCTATATTCGGGGGTCCTCGGTCAAGCTACATCGGTCCAGATTGCGAGCTTCGTTGGAGCCCTAGATCGCTGTCTTGGCATCGCAACCGTATGTTGTTCCTCGGAACAGATAGTCGGCTCAGCACCCATGGGGATCAGAAGGCCATGATATTTGATCCAAGCTCGTTCAGCATCAAGCTCTCGGAGAAGTCCTCTCTTCAATCGCATTCACCACATTCGTTACAACCACCTTCCTTACGATGCAGGTTGCTTCCCTCGTCGTCGCCTTTGTCGCATCTGCGGTCGCCGTATCCGCTGCCCCAGGTTTGACGCTCAAGTCTTCCACCCCAACCGTCAACGTCGATGGATTGGAGAATCTGAAGGTCACCACTACCGTCACCAACACTGGTGATGGGACCCTCAAACTTCTTAACGACCCGCGTGGCGTTTTGAACTCCTTCCCGGAGAACTCCTTCACCGTCACCAACCCCTCCGGCTCCAGCCCATCGTTCACCGGCGCAAAGGTGAACCACCCACTGCTCGTTGACAAACTAGACACTTAAACTTTCGGCTCCCGCTTCCAGGTCAAGTACAGTCCCGCATACGCCGCTGGCCTGAATGATCCCAGCCTTTTTACTGTTCTCGCTCCCGGTGCTTCCGTCAATGTCACTCACGATCGTAAGTCGGATCATGTTGGTCGCTCTTGAATCGGACATAATCTCACGGGATAATCGTTACCAGTCTCCACCACGTACAACTTCACCCAGTCCGGGTCTGGAGACTACTCTATTGAACCATCGAACCTCTTCACCTACGTTGATGCTGATGGTACCCCCAAGGACCTCTACGCCACTGTTCAGGACGTCGCTGAGGTCAAGCTCTCTGGTAACCTCGCTGCCTCCCGCCCCCACGACAAGCGGGCTGGCTTCATCGGTTGCTCGGCACCCAGACAATCGCAGATCAAAACTGCTGCTGCGAGCGCCCAGACCTACGCCGTTAATACCTTCGCTTACCTTCTGGGTATCTCGGGCGGCACGACCAGGTACAGGACCTGGTTTGGTACCTACACCGCTGCTCGCAAGAGCGCTGTCCAGGACCACTACGGGTTGATCAGGAACCATGCACTTTCGACCTTCAACTACGACTGCACCTGCACTGATCCTGGCACCTACGCCTACGTCTGTGCGTATATCTTTCGATCATGATTTTGTTGTCCACCCGCTAATAGATCCACCGACCAGATCCCAACACAGATGGAAAGATCTACCTGTGCGGTGCCTTCTGGAACGCCCCAAACACCGGTACCGATTCCAAGGCCGGAACACTCATCCACGAGTCCTCCCACTTCACCGAGCACGGTGGCACCAACGATTGGGCTTACGGTCAGACCGCTTGCAAGAGCCTGGCCATCAGTAACCCGGACCGGGCCATCAACAATGCCGACAGTCACGAGTATTTTGCCGAGAACAACCCCTACCAGTCGTAAATCCCATCATTCCTATGTCTTGGGGGAGTGCGGCAGTTCTAGCGAGGTACCGGACGTCGTCGATGTATCCACCATGTTGTACATATTACTCACAATGAATGACACGGTTATACAGATTTGCCACTGTCAGAATTCACGGTTCGTGTTCCCAACCGTGCCGGGCGGTAAACCCCTAGGCGGCGATTTTCTCCATTCTTGAATACGAGCGCGTGGAGTGTCTGCAGGACGCCGAGTCTGAGTTGCCCCGAATCCGAACAGCCGCGTGTGGAGTCGTCGAATTTATCAGACGTGCACGACCTCCGCTTCCTTGGCAAATACCACTAACAGCAGAGAATATAGTTGTCAAATAAACCATGGAGTGTTCACTGGCGAGTAACTATTCGTAGGGTATAAATACCTCTATCCCTCCAGGAAGGGTACCAGCGGCCAACCTTTTGCCGCCAGAACGGGTGGGGTCTGACACGGATTCAGTCCTTCATCCCAAAAACACGCAACAACACCACCCAAACCTTCTTTCTCAACTCAACGTGGCCAAACTCCCACCCCTCCACGCAACCGCTGCAGATACCCGGGCCGACACATTGAACATCGCCTCCACAATCCTCGTAGAA
>Ga0307516_10008982_pt1 | contig 11197 bp, 8 predicted proteins | sample 19_EM_MG_FD_203310 | JGI IMG/M metagenome (GOLD analysis project Ga0307516, IMG submission 203310) | Populus trichocarpa ectomycorrhiza microbial communities from riparian zone in the Pacific Northwest, United States - 19_EM | ecosystem: Host-associated > Plants > Roots > Unclassified | place...
AATATTTTAGAATTTATATTTTGTTTGTGTTTTGGATATTGAATTAAATTTATGTTGTTGGTTTATAATTTAAATTTGGTTTATGTAAGTGTTGCATTGTAACTAGTTATGTGTTTTTTTTATAGGTGTTTTTTTTTTTGGGTTGACCCGAGTCAACCCATCTGACCCGTGACCCGATCACTTGACCGGGTCGATGACCGGGTCGGGTTTCAAAACTATGGTATCTATTTTTTTTATCATTTGATTAAATAAAAAAATCAATATTTATGAATAAAGTCCTTGAACACAACTATGTTAAAGGCTTGAGTTGGATGCCAAATATCTTGATCTATATCTACCTTTTAATTTTTATCTTATTTATCATTAATGAATTTTTATTTATTTATTAACACATATAGTTCTTAATTTATTTAATTTGATATATACATAAGCTTTTCATTTTCACTTGGTATTTTTTATAAAAAAAATACGTCGAAAAAGCCTGCATATTCATTTTTTTTTAAAGAAAAATTGATCTACGACAGAACACAAATCAAATAGCTAGTTTTATTCTAGACAATGTTGTCTTCCAATTTAACAATTTTATTCTAGAATTGTTTAAAAAAAGACTTATTTTATACATATCTCTTCAACAAAAAATTATTTTTGGCTTTTTTGTATTTGTCTCTTATGTTTGAAACATTACTCAGACATAATCCTAGAGTATTCAAATATTACCTATCCCTAAATGTGTGAATTAATAAAAAAAAAAACATGATATTCTTGCATAAGCTAAGCTTATTGTTGTTTTAAATCAAGTTGGTTTGGACGAAATATAAAGGAAAATATCTCAGTTTATTGAGGGTTGTTGCTATTTACCAATTTTCTCCAAATTTTTTGCAACCATAGTTTAGTTAGATTTGCATCGATAATGAACATGCAGATAAAGGGAATTTTGATAAGATTGCCATAATAAATGAGAGGTTTTGCAATAATCCTATGGCTCTTGGTGTCTTTTTTTATATATTGCACATTTTCACGAGCCCATAAAGAAACTCATTAGACATAATATGTTTAATGAGTTTCTTTGTGGGCACACGCGCGCACACACATATATATAAAGCACCTACATTGCCATTTGCCAAGTTCCTTAACCCTAACAAAGAAAAATACAAGCTATATTTTGAAGAAGTTACTAGATGGTGGTTGTGATACGCCGCGGACCGACTTAACTTTTTCTTCGATGTAAATAAAAAAGATGTTGAAACAACACAAGTGTTCCTAAGAAATTAAAAAAATAATCTAAGACTCGAGTTATTATCATAATTAGATTTAATAAGTTCACTTAATTTAAATAATGCGAATAAAAAATACAATGACAATAAATAAAATGGAAAAAAATTGTCAATGTAAAAAGAATGTTTTGGCGACACCAGCGTATTTAAAGAAACAAGAAAAATATGAGACCCAGGTCATTGATTTGATTAGGTTCAATAAGCTCGGCTTAATGATACAACTAAAAAAGACATCAATAATAAACAAAACAAAAAATAGCAATAATTAACTATATATAAAAAAAATGAGCTACCACTATAATAATTGGGAGGAGAAAAAAGAAAAGAATATTGAAGACTAATTGTCACTCTGCTATGGACATCGTTTTATGTCAAAAAATCATTTTAACCCAAAATCTGAAGCTATTAGGAGAAGTTCTAATATATTATATATATTATTCTCTAATGCACCCTCTTAAGTGAAAGCCTTTTATGCTTGAAACTTGCACAGATTTACACTATATGTGCTTAATTTTATTAATTAAAATAAGGTTGGTGAGATTAGAACTTATGACCATTTGGCCATCAAATCTTTGATATCATATAAAGAACCATCTTAACCTAAAAATTTAAGTTGTTTGGTAAAATCCCAAGATATGATTTATATTAGTCTCTCTTACTTACTTACTTTTATATATATACATATACATATGTGTGTGTGTGCGCGCGCGCGCACACATGCTAAAAGTATGTCATTAAGTGAGTCTTTCCAAGTGGTTGCAATCATTCAAAAAATTTCATCATCTTGGAAAAACTCCAAGAACTATCTCAAGCATAGGGGCAATGAGATAAGAATTGAAGACCTCATTTTGAGGTTGAGGATAGAAAAGGATGATAAGTTAACTAAAAAGAGAATTAACTCTTCTAGTGCCCTAAAAGTAAATGTTATGGAACAAGATGTAAGGTCTCATAACAAAAATAAAAAAAGTTTGTTGTGAAAGATAAAGAAATTGCCAAAAAGTTCAATGACAAGTGTTTTATCTGTAACAAGATTAGGCATCTGACCAAAGATTGCAGAAACATGAGTAAGCAAGGAGACCCTATGAAAAGGATTACTTAAGCCAATGTCACCGAGGTTGATCACCTCACTAATAAAGTTTCATAAATGAACTTGTCTTATGTTGTTTTTTAAGTCAACCTTATAAAAAATTATGAGTAGTGGTGAGTTGACATTGGTGCTATAAGACAGGTATGTACTAAGAAGATGATGTTTTTCACTTACAAATAAGTGGATGGAGAAAACCTATACATGGAAAACTCATCAACCTCCAAGGTACTAGGTGTTGGGAAGGTCATACTGAAGATGATCTCTAGAAAGTTTTTTACCCTCAATAATGTATTGCATGTTATTGATATTAGAAAGATCTTAATGTCTGGCTCATTGTTGAGAAAAAATGGTTGTAAAATGGTTTTTTAAGAGTGATAAATTTATATTCTTTAAGAGTGGTATGCTTGTAGAAAATAGATATCTGTGTGATGGCTTTTTTGAAATAAATATAATGACCATTGTAACTAATAATGAGAACACAAATAAGAATGTCTCTTCTTCTTATTTGTTTGAGTCTTGTGATGTGTGGCGTGATAGGTTAGGTCCTATGAATTATAATTTATGTGAAGGTTAATAAACCATGAATTATTACTAAGTATGATTTTTGAGAAAAATCTATGAAATTTGTGTAAAATCAAAATTCACAAGACTTTCTTTTCAAACAATTGAAAGAAGAAGCGAACATCTAGACTTAATCCACTCAAATATTAGTGATTTAAAGTTTGTGCAAACGAGAGGCGGAAAAAATTATTATATTACTTTTACAGATGATTGCACAAGGTATTGTTAAACCTATTTTCTTAGGAGCAAAGATGAAGCTCTTGAAATGTTTAAACATTACAAGAATGAAGTTGAAAATCAACTTAACAAAAAGATAAAAGATAGTAAGAATATAAAGCACCAATTGATGAATTTTATTTTCAAAATGGTATTATTGATCAAACTTTTATTCTTTATTCACCACAACAAAATAACATTACAGAATGTAAAAATAAAACATTATAAGAAATTATTAATGTCATGTTGATAAGTTCGAAAGCACTTCAGAATTTATAGGGGAATCAATTTTAACTGTCAATTATATATTTAAAAAATACCCCATAAAAAGTTAGTTAAGACACCATATGAATTATTGAAAGGTGGAAGATCTTCCTACAAATACCTCAAAGTGTAAGGTGTCTTATAAAGGTAGCAATATCTGATCCTAAAAAGGTCAACATATGATATAAAACTATATATTGTGTATTTATCGGATATACATGCAATAGTAGTGCATGTTAATTTCTTATACACGAGTCAAGTATTGAAGATATTCATCTTAATACTATATGGAATCAAGGAATGTTATATTCTTTGAGGATGTATTTACATAGAAGGAAGCATGAGAAAATCATTCATTAAGAGAATGATTGAGGCTAGCTGAAGTAATCATCATCAATCAGAAAATGATGAAGTTGAGCTTAGAAAGAGTAAAAGGAAAAAAATGACCAAAACACTTGGTCCTAATTTTTTTTTTAACATACTTGTTAGAAAATAAACCTTAAACCTACTCTGAGGCAATGTCCTATCAAGAAGCTTCTTATTGGAAGGAGACAGTCAATAGTGAAATTGAATCAATTATGAATATTTAAATTGATCTTCTTCCTGAAAGTAAACCATTAGGCCATAAATGGATCTTTAAAAGAAAAATAAAAGCTAATGGCACTATTGATAAATATAAAGATAGATTTGTTGTTAAAGGTTTTAGACAATAAAAAGGTATGGACTATTTTGACACATATTCATCTATGTCAAGAATAACTTTTACATGAACATTAATAGTCATTGCAGCTATTAATAAGCTTGATATACATCAAATAAATGTAAAGACAACTTTCTTAAATGGTGAACTTGAAAAGGTGATTTACATGGAACAACTCGATGGGTTTGTTGTCAATGGACAAGAAAATAAAGTTTGTAAACTTATCAAATCATTATATGGTTTGAAACAAGCACCTAAACAATGACATGAAAAGTTTGACAAGGTTATGTTGTCAAATGAATTCAAAATCAACGAAGTTGATAAATGTGTTTATGTAAAAAACACAGATAAAAGCTATGTCATTGTATGTATCTATGTGGATGATATGCTAGTTTTAGGCAACAATGATCATATAATCAGTCTACTAAGAAAATAGTAACTAACAAGTTTAACATGAAAAATTTAAGTGTTACAAATATCATACTAGGAACAAAATTGTTTAAGACATCTAATGGATTGATATTGTCCCAAGGTCATTATATTGAGAAAGTTTTCAAGAAATTTTCTAAAGATGACAATATCACTGTCAAAATACCAATTGATATAAGTGTATAACTATCCAAGAATAGAGGTAAGGAATTAACCTATTTAAATATTCTTGAATAATTAGAAGTCTAATGTACGTTATGAACTGCATAAAGCTTGATATTGCTTATTCAGTTAGTAAACCAAGTAGATTTATAGGTAATCCAAGTATGGGTCATTAGAAGGCAATAAAAAGGATACTCTAAGTATTTGAGGTACACCTTGGACTATGAGCTACACTATTCTGGTTACCTAGCAGTACTAGAAGGGTAGAGTGACTCTAATTGGATATCTAATACTAAGGATTTGAAATCTACAAATGGATATATCTTCACACTTGGTGGAGCAGATGTGTCATGGAAATCCTTTAAACAAACATGTATCACTAGATCTATAATGAAATTAGAGTTTATTACTCTTGATAAAGCTGAAGAGAAAGTCAAATGGATTTAGAATTTCTTAAAGGATATTCCATATTGGCTGAAATTATTGCCAATTATTTGTGTTTATTGCGATAGTCAATTAACAATTGAAAGGGCACAAAGTAGTTTGTATAATGGGAAGTCTAGACATATATGTCATAGACATAATATCATTAAACACTTGCTCTCAAATAGAATTATTTTCATTTACTATGTAAAGTCAAAGGAAAATATTACGAATCCGTTAATCGAAGGTTTGATGAGAGAGCTTGTATATAATTCATCGAGAAGAATGGGTTTAAAGCTTTTAAAAGATGAAAGAATGTAATGATGATATACATACCTAGTTGATTGGAGATCCCAATACCGAGGTTCAAATGAAAAACTAAGTCATATAACATTCTCGGTAGCACTAGAAAATTATTATTTTTTACTTATTCCTATGATGAAATAAGTGTTAGCCACAACGTGATAAAGGGTGAGCTGAGCTCTTAATGATTTTCATATCATGGTACATCAAGTGGAGTATAGCAAAATACTCTTAATGAAAGATCACTTATATGAGTGAGAATATATGGTCGTTTCTTTGAGAATTTCGATAAATATTGAATTCTCTAAAGCACTCATGAATTCAAGAGTTGTTTAGGGCCAAAATCAACACAACGGTGAGAATGAAAAGAAATCTCTAGGTAGAGAACTATGTGAGTACTATTGTCTTGGTTTATATAAAAGGTTGAATAGTTCAAGATATCATGTTCACTATTTAGTCAAGTAAATCTGATAGTATTTCACTAAGAAATGTTCAAAGTCAAACTATCATAATGTAGTAATCTACCAAATCAGTATCTCTTAATAAATCTTTGAGTCATTTTTAAACTGTTGAGATAGTTTCTCTTCATGTGGGGGATTGTTGGAAATTTGTTTAAAATAAACAAATTGTAGGGGAATGAGAAATTAATCTCAAAGAACCCTTGGTTTTTCCACTTAAAGAACTCTTGGTTTTTCTAGATTTAATTCTTGATTTATTATGGTTGATAATGGTGGGAATTAATTTTTATTAATTCCTCAACTTTTTAACTTTCAAAATTCATTTTAAAAAGGGGATGAAGAAAGATTTTCTAACTTGAATTTTTAATATTTTTTCACAATCTTTCTCACCTTATTTTTAGTGTTTTCATTTTTTTTTATGCTTTGGTTTTCCTTCAAAATCTAGAGCTTAGGTTCATCTTGTTTAAAGATATTTGAGTTTTATTTTCTTTGGTTCACACACCTTGTTTAAAAGTGTATTTAAACCAAGGTGGTATTGCTGAAATCTTAGAAGGGATATTGCAAACATTATAGTTGCACAAGTGAAAAGCAATAAAGCTTTAAGAACAAAATATTCATTATTGATTACAACAAAAATCTCATTATTTTAAAGTATTTTAACAAGTTAATACCTTTTTTATATTAATTTAAACATAAATAAATTTTTATTATTAGTACACATGCTAGGACTTTAAATTAGTATTAATTGTAAGTTTGGATATATAATTAGTATGCATGCTAATATTATATTTGTGTTGATAATATGTTTATCTTGAGTTATTATTTTGCATGTTTATTGATTTAAACATGTATGAACTTTAGACTTTCCTTGAAAACTTTTTTATATTTAGCATACTTTATTATAGTAAATTAAACATCATTACTCACTAATCTAATAAATACATATTTACAAACTTTGCTTTACACCCATGTGAATGTTCTTCAAGTTGTTTAAAAGTTTATAATAGTATAGTAGTTTATTTATGTATTATTTGATTCCTTGTTATTTTTCAATCAAGTTTTTTCTTAATAAAATTTCAAAACTAAATGATACAATAGTATTTTCTTAAAATATAAAGAATAATTAATTAAATTTTATACGCATAGAGAAAATAAAATATAACATATAAATTATTTTTTAAAATCATTACCTTTTAATTTTGGTTTCAAGATATAAACCTTCTAAATTCAATTTCAATCAATAAAATGAATTTTAAAAATTGATACCAAATTGAAAAAAAAAAATACTACACAAGATCTGTTAATATTTTTATTTAAATATATATAATTATAACGACTATGATAATAAAAATAAAAATATATATGTTAATATAGTTAAATTATCAAATAACTAATTAAATATGAATAATCAAACAACTAAAATTGTATCATACTTTCTTTTTAATAAATTTGGTGGGGGTTCAAATTTCTAAAGTAGGGATATTTTTATCGGTTAATATGAAAATATATACTACAAGGATATTGTGGATAATGAACTAGAATATTTAGATTAAAAGTAATTGAAATAATAGGGATAGATTGAAGACTGACCGTCATGTTCAGCTAACTTTCAAAAATAAAAAAATTAGAAGAGGGAACCTACATGACGCTAATATTTACAATCATTTTCTCATAAAAACAAAAATCATTCATCAATTTTTTAATTGATTTGTTGATTGCTACATGAAAACTCCATTTCAAATTATTCAATTTCAAATCATATGGATTTTTCGTATTATGCTATTGCTATTTTCTTTATAAATTGTATTATACTTCATCATTCTTTCATAGATTTTAAAAATAATGTAAGAAATTGTGTATTCTATTTTTATTAGCATTTCTCTTGAAAAATAATAGTTAGATATGAAGGATATTATTTTCAGTTTTTGTTAACATAACTTCACCAAATCTACTCAAAATTTAGAGCAAAATGCAATCTAAGAATGTTATATTAATAAAATAGTTTACAAGAGAGAAAATTCATATATTAAAAAATTCATCAAGACAAAATCTCTTGAACAAATATTTTTTTAAAAAAACAATAATAATTTGTGTAATTTCTTGAGTACATTGGGAAATGCATTACTAGTTATTTAACACTATGAAATAATAAATAAATAAAAACTATTTGGAAAGCTATTAAAAATGTTATATGGATTTCTCTAAAATAGCGTGTGCTCCAATATCCTCACCATACCAATTTTAATATCTCAAGCTATCTTATGATTGTAAGGAATACTCACAATTTAATATAATTCTAAACTTAGTACCCATAATTCACCAAGATTCTCAGGTTTTGTTTCTCTTTGTTAACTTCCTCTTGATTCTCTTAATTTTGTTGTTCATGCTGTAAACTCTTTCCAAAACATCTTGAATCAATTTAAATTCAGATAATTCATAACTCCATGATCAATCTCAGCATCACAATCCTTCGTACCAAACTTGACAAGGACAGAAATTTGTAAATAGCCAAAAAAAAAAGACTTAAATCTTTAGTTCATTGGGTGTGACTACGATTTATGCCCAACCTTCTTTCAGAAAAGACATTGGTGGAGGTAAGTTGTTTGGAACATTGTCACACCATGTTGGCCAGCCTCAATTTAAATTGAAACAATACTTGAAAGCAATCAAAAACAAAGAACTCACCCTGGATGCTCTTATAATCCAAGTTCGGATTCAAAAGGAAGCTCCTTCGTTGCCTGTCATAGAAATGGAAATGGAATACAGGGGGAGAATATAGTGCATTAACTTGCTGCTATTTGGTTGTAAACTAACCTGTAATCTATTTGGCCCTGAAATTCTGCAAGTTTTGACTTCCAAAGTTGGACCTGACGACTCAACTGTATTATGCAATATTCAAAACTGAGTAGAAATTAAAAATCCAGATAAAAACAATTTCAAATCCCATTGTTTGATGAATATAGTAGTTGGGGCGGGTTTGAGTCCCCATGAATATAAATTACTCTTACAAATGCTGTGTCTTGGACAAATATCCTCTTACCATCAATTTGAAGTCCCAGTACTCTCACTACAAACTAGAAGCTAGTTTAGTTCCTTGCAGTGGGGAATTGTCCCATGATGCAAGAACCCAGCAGGGGTCAAGACCATGCTTCAACATGGTATCTACCATCCTTTTCCAATCTCCTAAGCTGCAAAACAGCAGTTTCCCTCGAAACTCCAGCCTCTTTGGATATAATTTCCTCCAAGGCTGACATTACATCTGAAGGCATTTTGGTTGATGAACCAGAGACGTATATTGAAGCCCCCTCCACTAACAAATTCCAAACCCTCTGGCTCTGTTCCCGCATCTTATGCTGCACATAAACTTTTTGTGGTTGATCTCTTGAGAAGGCTACATAAAACCCTCCACCCCTTGCTATGGATAGCGGTCCACTGTTTTGTGCATGAGACAACCAAAAATCCTTGTACAAGAAGTCATTCTCCTGATTTCGACAACCAAAGAACAACATAATAGGAGCAGCTGAGCCGGACATGTCTTGTATGGCTCTTTCCTCTACAAATCCACGAAAAGGAGCGCAGCCTGTACCAGGCCCAACGAGTACAAGGGGAATTGATGGTGGTGGAGGAGGAAGGGAGCCTTTGCAAAACCATGCTGGAATATATACACCTGTTCATTCAAATAAAAGTTATTGTATAACAGGTGACATAGATCGCTCAATTGGAAAGTTTCAGTTGCATTTTAGCATACCCATACCATCTTGTGGATCAAGTCCAGCTAGCCACGTAGAGCAGAGACCAGTTCGCTTCCTCTTAAAAGGAGTTGTCCATGAAACTACATTCACAGTCAAGTGCACTTGATTGGGGTGAGCTGAAGGGGAAGAAGAAATGGAGAAAGCCCTTGTTTTCAATGGAGGAACCAACTGCACCAGCCACTCAAATGGCATTTGCACAGAAGGGAAATCTTCCAGTACCTATATTGAAAAGATACAATCAAGTCCTTGCAAGGAGCCACTGGAGCCACTAAACTATCCTAACATGTAAAAATGGAGCAGATCAACTCTGATAAACTATTTAAAATGCTGGAGCTTCTCCTGCATCCTTTGAGAGAGGACAAACCTAGCATTGTAAAAGGTCAAAGTTCCTATTACCGTTAACCTAGTAATTGACCAATTAAGAAAAAGCAGTATGTCCTATTTGCATAGCTTAATTTACATACTACAGTTGTTATCTTCGCACAAAAGCCCACACACAGTGTAGATAATTATTCGGTTTTGTTGACTTCAAGTATATTCCTAGAGTAGTATTACATTCAATAGAAGCACATCACAGTAAGATCTAAAAGAGAAACTTAATTTAAGTGCGTGAGGTTTTATTTCAGCAAAATAAACTGATAACATATACCAACATTGTGAAGAAATGAATGTCAACAAAAGATGCTCAACAAATAATGCACAATGCACCATCAATTATGTGCAATAACTCACCTCTAGAACAGTTCTTCGTTCCTTCTGGTTGTACTGGTAAAGATCATCTCTTCCTTCAGGAGAGGCGAAATATTGAAGTCTCTCCTTTTCATGTTCGGCTGTTGCAAAATAACTCATCACCTGAATGAGAAAAGGATTGTCAGTATAAGACAACAGAATAGCACAGGCTTGTGGCAACACCACAACAATCAAAACTGAGCTAGCAAGGAGCATGAATATAAGATTCAATTAGCAAAAATACATGACTTTCTTAATTTCTTTCCTTCAATTGAAAGGAAAAAATTCCAATTACAAAGCTTCAACCTTAATTTCCATTAGAACCATTGATTAGGGGAAACCGGCAATGCTAGTTGGAAAATCAGAAATTGTAAGTTGCCTCACTTTATTATACAAGTTGGCAAAGACCAGAGCATAGTGAAGCTGAGCAACTCAAACTCCCAATCTTATCAACATCTATGGTAAATTGCATCTAATTCAATAGAATAGGATAAAAAAAACAAAGAAATATTTTAATAGATCAAACATTTCTTTACCACAGCTAGACATTGGTTATTACACGAGAAAGTTTTGAAAATAATGTAGCTATTGAATGGGGATGAACTACTTTGTGTTGAAACATATGAAAAAGGTGCTGCCACCGAATCTATTTCTCCTTATCATTACTGTTTTGAAATGTCAATTTAAGACAGTTTTAATTATTCATGTAAGAGAAATAGAGTAATTCAAATTTACATGTGCAAGAAAAGTACAATAATAGTTGGGCACCAATTTTGAATTTACCAATATCATTTTCCAAAATACATCTTTTCTTCCATTTTCTAAAGAAAGAACCAAAA
>Ga0307516_10008983_pt1 | contig 11196 bp, 13 predicted proteins | sample 19_EM_MG_FD_203310 | JGI IMG/M metagenome (GOLD analysis project Ga0307516, IMG submission 203310) | Populus trichocarpa ectomycorrhiza microbial communities from riparian zone in the Pacific Northwest, United States - 19_EM | ecosystem: Host-associated > Plants > Roots > Unclassified | place...
ATGTCATAAACTGAAGAGGGTACTACACCAGCTGAGACAACTACAACATTGGATACAAATGATGAAGATGCTGAAACTGGAGTAGAAGGAGATGCTGAAGCAGAGTATAATGAGATTCAGCAGGAGCAGAGGTCTGATACAAAGGTGTGTTATAATTTTGATCTATTCATAACTAATCTCAACCAAATTCAGCATCGCAAGCATGCCCACCGTGGCCATGATCCACACACTGAAGATATACGAACTATATTCACAAAAGAGACTCACCACTTGATGCCTGATGGCACAACTGCCAATGGCCATTGGTGTGAAATATGCCAGTGAGTTCCACTATTGCTTTGTTGATTCCTGATGCATCTAAGTTGTGAATTAGACACCTTTATGTTTGCAATTCTGACTGCTGGTTCACTGGAGGTGTTTCCACACTACAGAAGCACATTGTATGAAACTGGGCTACCCATGGGAAACAATACCTTGCAAAAGGATCAGGAGAAAAATGCACAAGATCCCCATCAAGAACTCAAGAACTATCTGGACAGTTCACTGGAAGATACAAGTGATCAGATAAAGTGGTGGGGTGTAAGTTATTTATTTATAAGATGTTATTGGCTATTAACATAATAAGTTAGTTCCACTCCCATCAATACCCCATCTTATCCAGAATGGCTCATGACTATCTTGCAATACAGGGATCATCCACAGCATCTGAGAGAGCATTTTCTCAGGGTGGACTAACTGTTACAGTGTTACGAAACTCACTCTATCCTGAATGTGTGGAAGCTTTACAACTGTTGAAGAGTGTGTATTCATCAAGTGATTTATCTGCAGCTAGTGAGGCTTTAAAGTGGGAGCCAAGACCTTGGAAACCTAGTGACCTCATGTAAACACTTAAATACACTTTTTACATCAATATGCATTTCAGGTTCAGGTTCAGGAAAAATAGGCTCTGAACCGAACCGAACTGAACTTTACCAGCCCTATGTGAGACTGGCTGCCCTGGAAAGGCAAATATTTGTACGTGCTCCTGGAAATGGAGACACCCCCTGCATCAAGGATCTGTATGCAGTGTGGAAAGGATGGGGCAATTAGGTGCACCAAATGTGCTCATAGGCCGATCTTCTGCACAAACTGTTGCCTTGATACACATGAGGTTGGTCCCTTCCATCGGATTCAGAGGTGGACTGGCAGCTTCTTTGAGGACTTCTCTCTTTACCTGGTGGGTCAGTTCTTTCACCATATCCACATGGTAATTAATAAAGCAGATTGGATTTGTGATGCACTTGGGCCACAGTGGAAAACCATGTCCTAGCAGAGGGTATAGCCGTGGGAATAATGCAAGTGATGATGAAGATGCTTGGGAAGATGTGGAGGACGATGGGAGCCCACCTCATCTAGCTAGACTGTGGGACCAAAGTTTCCTAACTTTGGTGCACACTAATGGGGTGCACTTTTGCAACATTCAGTACTGCAGCTGTGATGGTTCAGAGGATTCACATCTGCAACTTATGATGGCTGGCCTTTTCCCTGCGACAACAAAAAGTCCCAGGACTGCATTTACCTTCCAGGGGCTGGATGATTTTATCCAGGACAATGTGAAATGTGGCACCACTGCGATGAACTACTATAGTAAGTTGCAGAGACTGACATCCAATGCATTCCCACATGCAGTGCCAGTAAGTGAAGTAACCTTTTGTTCACCGTGGCACTGACACCGCAGATGAAATAGAATAGGTACAGAGATCTGCTGAGATTGTCCAGGGCATGGAGATTGTTGAAGCTTCTCAAGTGGAAAGGATTCCATGGAATCTCAGAGGAACCTGGGCCAGGGGAGCTGGTCCTCTTTTGCCCTGCATATCCCCAACCTGGGGTAAATTTACCGCCCACAGGAGGGGTCGATCTCACACAGTGAGTATAGGTTGTAATTATTCTATTATTTGCAAATACAACTGATGTGTACAGCTGGAAATATTCGAGGATCATTGCTATGGATGGAAATTTCAAAGCCGAACATATGTTGCTCAAACAAGCTCCAAATGAAGTCTGGTTGATGGATGGAAAAGGGTTCATGGTAACATTGCAGCCTTATAAGTCCTATTTAGCAGGAAGCGCAAATCGAGTGGAGGTATGACCTCTTTTACTTGAGCTGCGGTAATTCCTCATGCTGCCATTAGAAATCAGACTGTAGCAATCATCATGTGGTCAATCAGGCCAATACTAGTCGAAGTCAGTTGGCATCAACTGGAATTGGTGGATGTGCCTGTGCTAGACATGGGTGCTTTGTTCTGCATGCCACGGTTGATTTCCAAAAAGGAGAGCAGTATGTCCGTGGCTCCCATATAAAATCACTTCATTGACCCATGGATAGGCAAGTGAACATGGATTATTCCTTGGTGCATGCAGTGCATCACAGAATGGACCACCAACAGCGGGTGGTAAACTTCTATGACATCAATTGTCAATACAGCAAAAACCTGTATTGGCATATAGAAGACAACCAGTTTTTGTCTCTCCCACCCAGACTAAAGATTCAACCTGGCATTGGTATAGTATGGCATGTCCATGGACATCAATTGGAATGTTTCATGAGGTATTCCCCTAATTTCATTCCTGGAGTAGGCAATGTGGATGGGGAAATAATGGACTCTCTGGTCGTCCTTAAATATTATTTCCCCCTCCACCCAGGGAATGGCTGCCCCTAATTGGCAGGAAATGCTGGACTTCCAAATGAACAACAGTAATCTCTTGAAGATGGTCCGCATGTGTGAGTGATCCTTAATTGTGGGTATTGCACCAGTATTCAAATATTCCAGCTTTGTCTTTGAAGAGGAAACTAACTGCTGCCCAATGGAATCTTTCATCATCTCGTTATTCCTTTGCTACTTTGGATACAACTGTGCCTGAAGACATTCATTATATTTGGAAGGCCCAAGAGTCAAAGGCACTTGTGGAGAGGCTATCCAATCCAACAGCCATGGATATATTTGAAGTCTGGTTAGAAAAGGGTATGTCCTCATGTAATAAATACAGAACAAGGCTGAAATCCCATGGCAAGCACCAAGTATTAAATCCATGGAGATTAGCCTCATAGAAATGCAAGCCATGGCAGGGGCACTGCGAGGATCCGCCACATGGATGGCAAGGGCCTTGAAGGTGGAGGAGTCTCAGATAGGGTTCTTATTGGATGCATGCAGGATTGATTCAAGAACTACCAAAAGCCAAAGGCTTGACATTTCCCACCGTCACAACAGGCTACAGTCTCAAGTCAATGGCTTGTTGCAGACCACAGCAGCATTTGTTGTGGCCGACTGGGACAGTGGACTTGATAGCTGTGACAATGGTGACCCAGGGAGTGATGAAGATGGTATTTTCATTACTGTATCCCCAGGGAATGCAGAACATGCCATACTGCTGCTGCCTTCCTATATGGGATTGCTGCAGTGCAGTGAATTGGAGCTGAATGGCCTGGTGGAGCAAGAACTTCAGCTCAGACAAGGCCAGGCCAATTATGCTCTGCATGAAATATGGCTTGCTCTCACAGACAAGGCAATTTTATTTCACACAGAGGTCCGACATGGGAGAAACTATGCTGTGACAACCTGTGCTTGGAAAAAGGTATTGGACCTGGACACCTTGGTCAAAAGATATTCTGCAGTCTATAATCAGTGTCAAAAGCAAATGGTTGCTTTGGGAGCTGATCAAAGCATTCTTGACTGGTATCAAATACTGAACAAGAAGGATCTCACAGTGAGTACCGTGGTGTCCGATCCCAATGCAAGGGGCCATCGTCATGACTCCTTGACATGGTTCTGGACTATGGACATTCCAAAGGACACTGATAAAAATGATTGGATGTCAGAGTGTAAGCTTTGAAATCTTCAGCCATATATACCTACTTAACAATTTCAAATAGTTTACCAGGTTCATTGGTTACGGGCAAAGGCAAAACAAGATCGATGGACTGAGGAGGTGGACCTCATAATTTCAGAACAAGGTTGGACACATAACTTCTTCAGAAACCGGGCAAATTTCTGGGAGGAAAAAGCAGTGAAAGCAGCATTGGACTGTGACCATGGCATGGCATGTTATGCAGCAAGGCAATATGACATCTACAACAAATTGAGTAAACTTTGCCAATAGATGATTGTTTGTATTATTTTTACATCCTGGGAATTGGAGATGATGAGTCACGGCCATGATGTGCGAAGCTATGGTTGGCAAACATGCTGTGCCAATATTGGTGAATAGTACTTACCCTACCACCTCACCTAAGCCCATTATCCATCCAAGGCCCTCCCCATTATCTCACAGGATACTTGAGTTACTATACCTTTATGCAGCCATGGTGTCAATGGCTTCCCCCATAATTATTCTTTTGATTGCTCAGAAGCCACCCATTGAACACAACATGCATAATAATTCTACATTTTATGTGTCATTATGGAATACATTCAATGGTCTGTTCCCCTCCAAAGTTTGTCCGTGGACACCACCCACTTCTCCTCTAGCTCATCGGGAGAATCCATTAGGTATTCCACCATGCTCATTTGGTTGACAAGATGATGTAATCATGCATTTTGACAAAAGATCCTCTCATCCACTTCATTCAAGAGATGCTGTGTTTGTAATTTGATATCCTCCATCCCCAACCCAGGGGTTTCCTTGACTTTGAATAGGCTGGAAATGCCATAATCCCCTGGCTGCAATGAATGATGATTAGCAATGTGTTTTCATATTGTTATGAACTCACCTGGTTCTGTGCAAAGAATTGCTGTGCCTCTCTGACTAGCTGGCTGAGTGTTGGCCGCGGTACCGCATTGCCAGGGATACCCCATACCCACCATTCTTCTGGTGTGGCCCATGGACTGTGGACTCTGGCTTCCATGGGATATGCCTTGAAGACCTTGATGGTTTTGATCTGGTGCATCAAAGTTGGTGCATCTGGGTCCCCAATAGACACCTATTCCATCACTTGGGCTGCAACCATGGGAACCTGCATCTCCAGCCCGTGCTTGTTGCACATTGCAAGTAATCACTCCAAAATTGCCTGCAAGATTGGTCAGCCCATTTGATGTGATTGGAATTCAAGCATCGCACCACTTCTGCCAATACATGGGCATGCCAATCGATCTTCTCCCACAGCAAATCTTCCCCTCTCTGCTGCAAAGCATGTATGAACCGATGGAATCTGATACCTGCATATTGTAAAGTAGCAGAGAGTGTGCATGCTTGAATACTGGAGGAATCCATGGGTGTAGAATGGGGAGTAATGATTGATATTTATAATTGATCCACCAACATTCCCACATACAGCCTACCATTGTTTATCATGGGAAAAGCTAATTAACTGCCTGACCTCAATAATCTGACCGATGCTTGGTGGTGGTGGTGAAGGTTGGTTGAAGCATGCATGTGCCGCAAGTGTGCCTCACCTTAGCGTTCTCCTCCATGTGGATGCGTCTTCCGGATCCTGGCACTTCTACTTTTATAACACACATGACAAACTTACTTCCAATTCGAGGCCAACTGCTCCAGGCGAGCCGCAGACATCCTGGCAATTTGGTCGAGCGAGATGGAAGTCCTGCGTTATCAAAATCTAGGGGTAGCTCGACAACCCACCCATCAGAGCGGCGCAGGGATGAGGAGACTTTCATGATCTTTAACGTTGGATCCATCAGTGTGGCTGACGCTTGGAAAGAACTGAATGAACTCCTCAACCTGGAGGTATGCAGGGGTATCAAGTCGCTACAAAAGTGCATCCGAACAATAGGACTCCAAGATTGGACCTAACAGTCACGATGGACATTGCTGCAGTACTGAAGCGAACTGTCTGATTGATGACTGAACTAAGGACTGCCAAATTTGTAAGGGCAATGAGAGGTCTCATGGTGGACAACGCCGAGTGGCGCACATGCCCCATAAGCCTCTGGCGGATCGACCTATGGAAAGCCTGGAGGGACAGGCCTACTGTCGTCTGAGCGCCCATTCTTGCTGTCCCGCAAAGTCAATGGCATGACCATGTGGCCACGTTGAACGTCAATGGTCTCGCTAAGAAGCAGATTGAAGTGATGGAATTCTTGACAACGCACCAGGTCAGCATATGTGCACTCCAAGAAACCCTGGTCTCGTCACATGCCAGTCCAGTACGGATGCAGGGATACCGCTCGTACACCCAACATTGAGGGGACAGATTCCGGGGACAAATGCTCCTAGTAAGGGAACACCTGTCCTCATATGAAGTCGGTAAGGAAGCACAACTATACATACACATCAAGGTGAGTGGTTTACCTGGTGTCGCAAAGCCTCTACACGTGATTGCGGTATACATGCCCTCTGGTGGCCTGTACCATGGTGAAAGAACGCAGCGCATCAAAAAGGTCTTTGCACTGAACCGCAAAATCTTGGACGAAAACCCCAGTGCACCGGTAATCATATTGAGAGACTGGAACCTGACCCCACAGGAGATGGGAGTCAAATTGGAGACAGATCTCACTGGATTACATATCCTCAAACCTGTCGGATCGGCACTGTCCTGATTTCCAATGAAGGGAAAACCGAGTGCGATAGACCACATGATAGATGTTGACCGAGGGTGAACCATCAACTTGGTATAAGCGATCATTGCCCCCTCATTGCTACAATGAGAGCTGTCATTAAAGATGACACACCCCAGGCTAAGCAATGGAGGTATGACATGTATGCCATCAAACACTTTGCCAGAGAGCTAGTACACTCCAACTGCTGGGACGTGTTGGACGTGGAAGAGGCCTCAGATAGCAATGAACTGAACCAGAGTACAGCCTCCTTTGTTAGGACAATGGACCAGGCGATGAGATTGCTTGGCATGAAGAAGCTAAAGGTTCCGGGAAAACCCAAATTCCCAAAGAAACTGGTCGTGCTACTGAAGGCCTGCAACGGTGCAGCCGATAAGCTGGCCAAATCAGTCCTTGGAGAGACTGAACCTACCAGTAAGATGAAAAGGAAATTCCTATACCACCAACATCGCTTTGCAAAGGCGCGAGACACGTGGAAGGCAAGGAATGAAAATATGGTCATCGACTATACCTGTAGAGACATCCAAGCATGCAACTACAAAAAGGTATGGGCCCAGATAAAGCAGAAAATTGAACATGATGGCGCATCTGAAGCACTTCAACCGGTGAGGAACCGGAAGGGAGACTTGTGTGCAATGACAGAAGATATTCTGGAAGCGATTGCTGATCATTATGATCAATTGGCTAACGCTGACGCTGGTCCATCTCAGGATGCAGCACACTGGGCCTCGGTTGATCTGGGTGAGGAAGCCCAGGAAATGCAGGGATTGAGTGATGACCTAACTTGGAAGGAGGTGCTCCTCTCCATTAGACATATGAACCGTAACACCTCCCCAGGTCTTACCGGTGAACACGAGAACATCATGAAGGAACTGCTGCATGAAGAATGCATGGCGCAAGTGCTGAAGTCCAACCCAGGGATGGTTCGGCCGGAGGTGATCAACTTCGCGCTGGGGGAATGAGACCTGCCCCCATTCCCCTTGATGTCAATGGGAAAAGCATTCTATCATATACTCACCTCTATCTGGAAGCTGGAGCAGATACCAGACATGTGGAACGAGGTTCTCATATGTAATCTGTTCAAGACCAGGGACCCGGAACTAATGGTCAACTACAGGGGTATCAGCCTGATCTTGGTGGGACTGAAGGTCCTGTTGGGAGTGATGGCGGATAGGCTCTATGTTGGCTGCAAGGAAGCTCAGCTCCTGGTTCCAGAACAAGCAGGGTTCCGTAGAAAAGAGGAGGCGGTTGCGCAGTACATAGCCATTGCTGAAATCGCGAGGCACCGCAGTATTGATGGGAAGTCGACTTATGCCATATTCGTCGACTTCAAGAAGGCATTCGATAAAGTGCACCATGAAGCTCTGTACAGAATTTTGGACAACATGGGGGTTAGAGGCAAGTTCTTGAACGTGATCAAGTACATGTACCACAACTCCAAGATGACTGTCAGAGCTGGAGGCAGAACTACTAGATTCTTTGGAATGAAACAGGGAAATAGACAGGAATGCCCGCTTTTGCCACTCCTGTTCATCATCTTTGTGAACCGTTTATTGCGGGACACTAGCTGTGGTGATGTCACTGTGCCGGGAGTATGAAAGAACATGCAGATCATGAAATGTGGAGGAGGACAATATGTGGATGACTTGGTGGCTATGGAGTCAACCTTGGAAGATGCTAAGACCTTCTGCCAGAAAATCTACGACTGGGGCCTCAAATGGGGAATGGAACTGGGTGTTACAAAGTGTGGCGTGCTCCTCTGGACCGAATCAGAGGAGGAACGTCAAGCCTATGACTCCACAACCTTTGTCACCCCAGCTGGAGAACTGCCCAGAGTAGCGACCTACAAATACTTTGGAATCAAAATGCAGGAAGACTTGCCCGGATCGCGTGCCCATGGAGGTAACGAACTGGAACATGTCCAGAAGATGGCAAAGAAGGGAGAGAAAGCCCTGAATGCCATAAGACCCCTGCTGAGAAACCCAGAATGGCCCCTCCCTGTGAAGGTAGCCCTGATACGGACTCTGGTGATGTTGGTGATGGTATATGGATCAGAATGGGTAGGATATAAGCAGCTGCACACTCGGCCCATCCAGCATGTTATATCCAAGGCCTTGAAACTAGCCATTGGGAACTCCAGCAGATCATTAGCATATGACTACTTGACGCTGAGTTATGAACTGGGCATTCTGACAGTGGAAGAAGAACAGGCGGCACTTAGAGCACGGCTCTCTGCAAAGCTACTATTTGTTGTAAATTAACCAGCATGCGTTACTAGGTACTTACGCGCATGACCGCGCGGCTTACATAAGCCTTCCTAGCGCACATACACAGTAGTATTTTCCTATTAGTCCCTCAGTAGCTTGAACATCTACTGAGGGTAAGTAGTCCTTTACACACTCCTTTTTACACATATTCACTTGTAGTAGTTACTACAGGTACTACTCTAATACAGTAGCTTGAACATCTACTGAGGTTACTACAGGGTTACCAACTTCCTTTCTACAGCTTCTGTCCTCTAGGTCCACTGCAGCAACCCCCACAACAAACTTTTTTCAAGACTATTCACCAGAGGGATAAAGACATGGCTTAAGATGCTCCATGAGCAACCCCTGGTCTCCCGGAGTAGAACCTGGGTGTCTACTACCAAGGCATGGGAAAAGACCACCCTAAAGGGGATGAACAAATATGGAGAAGGTCTTCCTCTACGACCTTGGGTCGCCAAAGGCCACGAGTACGAGATACACACTAGATGTAATGGGTATAGGTCCATCACGCTCGACGACCTTAGAGACGCCCATAGTGTAGTAAATCGTGCGGGACAAGAGGTTGGGGATCATCCGGAAGGAGTACACAGATACCAAAGGGGACTGGTACTCATCCACTACAATCCCGTGAGAGAACAAACCTTGCAGATAGGAGGTACACTTGATGGACAGGCCAAAACACAGCCCAAATGGGAGTACATAGTGAACATACGAGACTGTGTCTTGGACAGGGCGATGACGGCCAATAGGTTGGTCGCTTGGAAGTTCTATAACCACTGGGGCCTTGGTGCAACATGTGGTTTCATCCGTGCCTCCACTACCTTCCCTACCCTTACCAAAGGAATTGCCTGGCTGGTGCATGTTCGATGTAGAGCTTTGCCCAGGGTGTTTGATTGCTGGAACCACATCATACGCTCGGGGAGACAGCCCACATACCAAAAGAACAAGTGCCCACTATGCCTAGAAAAAGGTACTCCATGGATGGGAATGGGAACATCTGTTGATGGAATGTCTAAACTGACAGGTCCGAACTGCCAGGTATGTACACTTGGGGGAATCGATCGACAGTCTGCGAGGGCAACTGACGATTAGACCGGATGTTGGCAGCGACACTCAAGTGAAGCAAAATGGTGATCTCGTCTCAGGTGAGCGGGTCCCCCTCAACAGGGCCATTGCGGTGCACTTGATCGGTGGGGTAGTGAACAGTGATTTTGCCAACAACTACCATCTGGGCTTTGGTGCCTTGGACAAGCTCCCAGAGGGACAATTGTCACAGGGCTACGTCTATGTTAGTAAATTCCTTGCTGAGGTATGTCCACTGTACATGGCCGCTCTCTTTCCGGAGGGTAGCCTGTACTATACCAACTTGGATGACTTAGTCTCGTGCTACATGGATAGCAACATCGCCCCAGAGGAGGCAGATGGCGACGATGCATCCAAGCGCTTGGAAGAGCAAAACGTTGAGGAGGGAAACCTCTGAGACAACCACAGCAGGTAAAACTGCAAATGAGGCCAAAGTCATATGATATGGCACAGACAGCCTCTCCAGTCTGAATCACCGGTGGAGTTCCGAACACCGATCAGGTTTACCGGGTCCCAGTTTGCTAGAGAACCCTGGAGATATGGGAGGGCACAGGCTGATCCCTGATTTGCTTGTCAAATTCGCCTGCGAGTTATTTGACGTGGAGGATTGGCTAGGGTACCATCGGGAATAACATGACTCTCAAGGTAGCCAATGCCTCATCATCTAATTAGTGATGCGCATGAATGGAGAACCATGACCGAGAATGGATAAGGGGTAATACCGTCATATTTAATCTGACTCATCAGTTGTACGACGAGGTCAAGGAGGGTATGGTACAACCCGAGGAACCGGCACCCGTGCCTGTTCCAGGCCCTTCTAGGCCCGCTTCTTCTCAGAGCATGCCCATCACTGATTGGGCCCCTACCCCTCCGCCTCCCATCACCGCTCCTGCCCCTCAACGGGGTTGGAACGATCTGTACCCCCCTCCACCAGAGGTACGCTATGCTGCTGATGTCATGGACGTCCCCTTTGACATCTATGGTCGTTCTATGACGATGGTTGGTGATCGTCGTCATCAGTTTTTAGAGGATCGGCATAGAAACAATCCTGGTTACAGTGTGAATTAAATAGATTGTACGCTTGTAGATAATTTAATATTTATCTTGTAGAACTGGTAAGAGTTGACCGATAAGATAAGATAAGGCCGATTAGATTAGATAAGATAACTATCGCCTTATCATCTACCAAGCGCGGGTAAACGGCGGGAGTAACTATGACTCTCTTAAGGTAGCCAAATGCCTCGTCATCTAATTAGTGACGCGCATGAATGGATCAACGAGATTCCCACTGTCCC
>Ga0307516_10008984_pt1 | contig 11196 bp, 14 predicted proteins | sample 19_EM_MG_FD_203310 | JGI IMG/M metagenome (GOLD analysis project Ga0307516, IMG submission 203310) | Populus trichocarpa ectomycorrhiza microbial communities from riparian zone in the Pacific Northwest, United States - 19_EM | ecosystem: Host-associated > Plants > Roots > Unclassified | place...
GTCTTTGGCAGTCCGTCCAAATCCTATCCCAGGACGGACTAGGGCAGTGGGGACCCTGCCCGGGACGGGACCGTCCTAAAAGACTGCCGGGCCCGGCCGGGCAGGACGGACTATTGCGAGGCCTGCCTGAGTGATGCAATGTACGTTTTGCCGGCTCCAGCTAGACGGTCATCACTGATACACTTGTGACGATTTGTGTATGGGACCGTGGATATCCATTCTACGATCTCGCTCATCCTAGCTAATGTCAGTCGTTAAAATAGCGCTGTCACACCTATTTCCTATGTCATAGCAGGATAAGTTAGATGTGGTGGCGGCGCGGCATGGAGGAACTGCTGCCGACAGCACGGCGCGGAGGATGTCATTTTATTGCGACAGCGTGGCGCAACAACAGTGGGATAATTACACTGTCGTTCCTTTGCACTGATATGTCATTCTCTCTTAGACGGGTATTTATGTAGCATTCTTTCTGTACGGAGAAGGAATATTGTCTTTGTCTTCAAGCAATCACTAGCTCTCTCTCTCTCTTCCCCGTGTCAAATCCCCGCATCGAATCTTCTAGTTTCCAAACGATCCCACTTCCACAGTTCTCCCAACAATGTCGAAAAACATTTGGAGGCCAAACATGTTTCTGATGATGAGGTGTCGCTTACTCTTGAATCTACCGGTGAGCTCTCGTTAACCAACCGTACGACCATGTCGAATTGCTGTTCGCTGGATTTCACGGTGACCGTATTGAACACTCCTCCATGGAATTAAACATGCGTGGGATCCTGGTAGTTCCGTTGGTTCCCAGTGCCGTCCATGTTGGAATGGGGTAAGTGTCGGGCGCGATATCGTCTACGTCCGACTGAAAGAAGCCTGGAGTACCTAGATCGATCGCTTGGCGATATTGGAAAAGGCACGCTTGTGACATAGTACGTGGCAATGAAGGGCATGGCTACGTAGATCGCATGCGATCAATGAATTTACAAAAAAAAAACAGGTGGTATCTGAGAAGATCTTTACAAAAATGGGTGGTAAGGTCCGAAGTCAACTGCTAGACACAAATACGGGGGTGCTCCTAGCCATGAATACTGATTCTTGCACACTCATCAGCACCACGCCTACCCACCAATTCCAGACAGTACCTCGCTGCAGCGAGGGCAAGAGGTGCCCCGACGTGTCTCCCCACCGAGCTAACAAACGCACACCCAGTGACCAGGGCGCGAAAGACGAGAAGTCGCCGCTTAATATCATGTGTTTTGAGGAGAAGAGGCGGAAATGCTTCAGACCAGTCGCGCGGGGATCTAGTATCGTGGGTCATAAGATGGCTAACAATGACGACAAATACACAAGCTACAAAGCAGATAAGCAGTCTCTTTCCCCCTCCAGACCTTCGTACAAGTACCAACTGAACATGGAATTTTCCGTTGGCCTCAGTAAAAACCTATGCGGTAAACCCTGTGGGAGAAACCCGTCATAGGAAAAGAGCGCCAACCCGCCAAATTTGGAATATCAAATGACTCAGAGCTCGCACATTCCAAAAACCACCTGCACCTTCGGTCCTCTCCACTTGAAAAAACTGGAAATTTCCACGCGGGGGGTCCGCAAGTTGCAATTAGCAATGTGGATTCATGCCCAGTTCTCAATAATGTCCTCATCCTACCTTAATTTCCAGCATCCTGTGCTGGCTCAATCATATCCTCATAGCCACATAACATTATTTGGATCCTACAGACACAGGCCGTATTAGTATCGCAGGGTAGAACCGAGTTGATTTACAACATTTGGTAAGTAAGGGGAAACCTACATACTGTCGAATAGCACCATTCCGCTAGCGTTAGCAATGGGAAACAGCAAGCCATTCTGAGATGAAACCTACCGACTATTTAGCGCGGTAATGGGGCATCATAGTCAGTAAAGATCGATTTTAGCAGGGAATGGTAAGTGATACGCACGGGCTATTAAGAGACAACCGAGTTAAGGTTAGCGACGTCGAAGAAAGCGGGAGATGGAACGCACAGCCTTTCCAGTTAACAGACGCCCAATTCAACCCATCAACAGTTGAGACTGGTTGTTTCGGAAACTCACTCGCTGTCAGAGGAAGCCAGTGAGCGTCCGTTAGTCACAGATTACTGCGGTGAAGGTTTTTGGATGCCTCACTCGCTATTGGGTCGCATCGAGAGACTCAGTTTATTCGCCTACTGATTGGAAAATATGCAGGGAGCCTTACCGTCTGAGGCAAAAGTTAGCCTTACCAGTACTAGCGGAAACTCAACAGAGACATGAGAGGACCCACAGGCTATCGGATTAAGCAGCAAGGGTCCAATTAGCCACCTGTCTACGTGGTAATTTGCAGAGAAACCCACTAGCTTTATTATCAAAGCGACCATCAGGTTCACTCATCGATTGTGGCAGCACACGTGATTCCCAGGGAGACTCACAAGCTGTACCAAACCGTCAGGCGCTCAGCCCACCAGGCGGCAAGTGATTCACGGGGAAACTCACTTGCTGTACCAAACCGTCAGGCGCGCTCGACCCATCGCGGCGAACATGATTTGCGGGGACACTCACCAGCTGTACCAAACCGTCAGGCGCACTCGACCAATGGTGGCGCACGTGATTTGCGGGGACACTCACCCGCTGTATCAAACCGTCAGGTGCGTTCGACCCATCGCGGCGCACGTAATTTGCGGGGACACTCACAAGCTGTACCAAACCGTCAGACGGGCTCGACCCATCGCGGCGCACGGGACACTCACCAGCTATACCAAACAGTCAGCCGCGCTCGGCCCATCGGGGCGCACGTGATTTGCGTGGACACTCACCCGCTGTGCCGAACCGTCAGGCGCGCTCGACCCCGCGGCACGCGTGGTTTTCAGGGACACTCACTCGCTGCACCAAACCGTCAGGCACTCGACCCATCGGGGCGCATGTGATTTGCGGAGACACTCACTCGCTGGACCAAACCGTCAGGCTAGCTCGCAGTGCACGTGATTTGAGGGGCCACCCACAAGCTGTACCAAACCGTCAGGCGCGCTCGAATCGCGGCGCAAGTCATTTGCGGGGACACTCACAGCCTGGACCAAACCGTCAGGCCCGCCCGGCCCATCACGGCGCACGTCATTTGTGGGGACACTCACAGCCTGGACCAAACCGTCAGGCACGCTCAACTCATCGCGGCGCACGTGATATGCGGGGACACTCACTCACTGTACCAAACCGTCAGGCGCGCTTGCGCCGCACATGATTTGCTGGGAGACTCACACGCTGTAGTAAACCGTCAGGCGCGCTCGGCCCATGGCGGCGCATGTGATTTGCGGGGACACTCACCAGCTGTACCAAACCGTCAGGCGCGCTAGACCCATCGCTGCGCACGTGATATGCACACTCACCAGCTGTACCAAACCGTCAGACGCGCTCGACCCATGGCAGCGCTCGTGATTTGCATGGACACTCACAGGCTGTATTAAACCGTGAGACGCGTTCGACCTATCGCAGCGCACGTAATGTGTGGGGATACTCACCCGCTGTACCAAACCGTGAGGCGGGCTCGACCCATCGCGGCGCACGTGATTTGAGGGGACACTCACCGGCTATGCCCGCCCGTCAGGCTCACGCGACCCATGGTAGCGCACGTGATCTAAGGGGACACTCACCAGCTTTACCCAACCGTCAGCGGGCTCGACCAGTCGCGGCACACGTGATTTGAGGGACACTCACCGGCTGTACCAAATCGTCAGGCGCGCTCGACCATGGCAGCGAACGTGATTTTCGGGTACTCACCGGCTGTACGAAACCGTCAGATGCACTCCACCCATCGCGGCGCACGTGATTTGCATGGACACTCACCAGCTGTACCAAACCGTCAGCGCGCTCGACCCATCGCGGTGCACGTGATTTGCGGGGACACCCACTGGCTGTACCAAACCGTCAGCTAGCTCAACCCATTACTGCGCAAGTGATTTGCGGGGACACTCACCCGCTGTACCAAACCATCAGCGTGGTCGACTCATGGCGGCGCACGTGATTTGAGGGGACACTCACCAACTGTACCAAACCGTAAGCCGTGCTCGACACATCGCGGCGCCCGTGATTTGCGAGGACACTCACCAGCTGTACCAAACCGTCAGCCGTGCTCGACACATCGCGGCGCCCGTGATTTGCGGGGACACTCACCAGCTGTACCAAACCGTCAGGCGTGCTCGACACATTGCGGCGCCCGTGATTTGCGGGGACACTCACCGGCTGTACCAAACCGTCAGTCGCACTCGTCCCATCGCGGTGCACGTGGTTTGCGGGGACACTCGCCGGCTGTACCAAACCGTTAGGCGCGCTCAATCCATTGCGGCGCACGTGATTTGCGGGGACACTCACCCGCTGTATCAAACCGTCAGGCGCGGTCGACCCCTGATTTGCGGTGACACTCACCGGCTGTACCAAACCATCAGGCGCGCTCCACCCATCGCGGCGCACTTTATTTGCAGAGACACTCACCAGCTGTACCACTCTGTCAGGCGCGCACGACCTATCGCGGCGCTCGTGGCGGTGGCACTTACCGGCTGTACCAAACCGTCAGGCGCACTCGACCCATGGCAGCGCACTTGATTTACGGGGACACTCACCAACTGTACCAAACCGTCAGGCACGCTCGACCCATCGGGGCGCTCGTGATTTGTGCGGACACTCACAGGCTGTACCAAACCGTCAGGCGCGTTCGACCCATCGTGGCACACGTGATTGCGGGGACACTCACCGGCTGTACCAAACCGTCAGGCACACTCGACCCATCGCAGCGCATTTGATTTGGAGGGGCACTCACCGGCTGTACCAAACCGTCAGGCGTGCTCGACCCGTCGCGGCACACGTGATTTGCGGGGACACTCACCGGCTGTACCAGACCGTCAGCGCGCTCGACCGCATTTGATTTGGAGGGACACTCACAGGCTGGACCAAAACGTCAGGTGCGCTTGACCAATGGTGGCGCACGTTTTGCGGGGTCACTCACCCGCTGTACCAAACCGTCAGGCGCGCTCGACCCATCGCGGCGCACTTAATTTTTGGGGACACTCACAGGCTGGACCAAACCGTCAGGTGCGCTCGATCCACCGCGGCGCACTTGATTTTCGTAGACACTCACCAGCTATACCAACCCGTCAGACACGCTCGACCCATTGGGACGAATGTGGTTTTTGGGGAACTCACCGGCTGTACCAAACCGTCAGGCGCTCCCCCATCGCGGCAGAGCACGCTATTGCGAGGACACTCACCCGCTGTACCATACCGTCAGTCGCGCTCTTCTATTCCCGCAGCGCACACCACCCGCGAACAGACTTACATGCTGCGGCTCAAGGCATCATGTGTCAGTTATTCAACTATTTGTTGCAGATGTTCCGTGGCTCTGTGAAGGCACGCACCCACTGTAGGAATATGTAATTATTGCACGTTAGTCGATTATAATACTGACCGGAACCTTTGTGAGTCAGGGAAAGCTCACGACGCCGCAGTAGCTACATCTATGGGCCTTATCCCTTGATTATCTTCGATATCCCAAGCAGCCCCTCCCGCTTTCAGTAGTTGAACCATTGACTCATCACCGTTCTCGGCTGCGTAATGCAGTGCCGACCTTCCTGCTGCGTCTACGGCGTTAATATCGTCACCTTGTTTGATCAATTGTCTGGAAGCAGCTATGAGCCCCTCCCTGACAGTTGAAGTTAGCAGAACCTCACCCGGTACCAACAATGAGGTGTGGTGCACAAATTCAAAGACTCGGGGCAAGTCCAACGCTGCTGCCGCATCAAGAACCCTGTAATTGAAGGCGTCGGAGGTACTGTCAGTGAGGATATGTCGTAGAGGCGTTCTGCTTGCCATGCTACATATCAAACCGTGGAGGGATTTGCCCTTGCCGTAGCGATCAGCCACCCATTTCCCTAGAAATGCGGTCCCTGGAATCCCAGTCAACTGTTTGATAAGTGAGTCTACCAAGCGTAAAGTGTGTCCCCCCCTATCACACAACTCTTGATGATAGTAAAGATTGCAAATTGCGTAATTGATCCACGGCCACTGGCCGAGGTATGTGGCAAAACCTAGAAACTCGTCCGAACTCCAACTCTTGATACGCGATAGGGTATCTTTCACGGAAGTATCGGGGTCGCCCAAACAGAGCATCAGATACTGAACCGAAGTTGTAGTAATCACCCCGTGGGCTCTCTGGTTGCTCAGATCGAACTGTGAATTGGGTGTTTGTTGTGTGATTTGGAGCAAAAACTCGCGGGCGGTTTGGTGCATCGGTTGAACAGTTCCATCCGCTGCAAGGATCATTAGCAGCTGGCCATATTATATTTCGGCATCGGATTACCCGTGATGTCTAAAAAGTTGCCGCCGCAGTGTGCAATCCTCGCCTCGATGGCGTTACTCAGGTGTCGCTGGAACTTGACATGTGGAGGAATTGCAGAGGAATCGTGTTCGATAGCTCGGATAGCAAGAACATGTTGCAGTTCTGCAACAGTCAAGGGACGCAATGAGAATAGAACAAACTGAAAGAGCATTATTCCATCCCGGATCTCGTCATCTCTTCCTTCTGCTTCCAGCCTGTCGAGCATAACCTTGTAGAATTTTTCCAGCTCATGGGGAAGACGCTTGAGCCGATCCCTCAATTGCATATCATTCAGACCAGTTGATCGCAAACGGGATAGCTCAGCTTTAACCAGCTGAACCCACACAAACACACCCTCGGCATTGGTTTTGATATAATCACCGATTTCCTGGAGGATCAGGTGAGATAACCCAAGTTTCGACAGAAAATCATCCGTAAATTTGCAAATATCGCTGCTGTTCTCATCCTGAAGCCTGATCACATGCATCACTTGACGCCATTCCGCGAACAGGTGGTTGAGGTCGGCAACTGGACGACTGGCAATAAAAGCCTTTACACGAAAGCCTTTTGCTGAACACAGTTTGCAGAGCAACCCCATGACCTCCCTTCTGTCTTTTTCCATGGACTCGTCCACTGCATCAAGAATGAGGTAGAGTGGTTTCGGTGAGACATGATCTGCGAGAGAGGACAGAACGGTTTTGAGGGATTCGTAAGGCCATTCCGCATTATGTCGAAAGCGCCGAAATTCAGGTTGGAAATGATAGAAAACCGAGTCGTCCCGCGTAAGAATACTGTGGAGAATGGACCGCAGCATGTTCTTATGCGTAGCCTCCTGTATGGTACCGCGGTGGGTGTAGAAGTAGTAGGCCACAGTACCAGCCTTCGAATCTGGTGCCTTCTCCAGGTTTCTCTCGAAATATTTCGCAAGGGTGCTCTTTCCACTACCAGGCTTCCCTTCGACGTATAGGAGTTTTGAAGTCGTTGATTGCGCCCAGTTGCGGTATTCTACATTCTGCCATAACCACTCAAGCGAACCGCCGTGCGGTTGGGTGATCTTGCCATATCGTGTACCAACGTGATCTTGAAGAAAACGAAGACATTCTGAGTTGCCCGGCTAATTAGCTTCTGTTCGGTCGTGGGAATTGTGCATAACCTTTTCGCTCCCGGTCTAATTCGATGGACGGCAGATGGCCTAGCAATCCCCCAAGCTCCAAGTGTTGTGAACTTGTGAGCAATACCTTGAACCGTGTAGTTCTCGCATCCATCATGTGGTCCACCAGGAAGGATACATTTTGGACAAAGGTATCACCCTTCGATACGGCAATGTTGATTCCATCGATAGTGAGCGATAAATCTTCGAGTTTCGCTATCGCGATTGCTTTTACCAAAGCAATGTGAAGGTCTTCGTCAGGAACATCAAGGATATTTTTCACCGTTGTTTCCAAATCATCGTCCTCCCCGAAGCGTGACAAACTTCGCTGGATATGTCCTTCCAAGAGTGACATAAGGAAAGCTGTAGGGATCGCTTGGTCCCCAGCACCCGAATAACAGACGATCTGATGGAGGAGCGTATGGGCGAAGACGGTGGCAATCGAACCTCGAGCCTCTCTTGCGGCTGCGCAGAAGAAGTACAAGACACAACCGTTTGGCCGAAAGGCTTTCTCCTTGGCGATGACTTGGGAGGACACTTCCTTCATGCAGTTACGAGGTCCAGATAACCACAGGGCTTGAAACTTCTCGTCCGACTCCCACTTCAGGAAGTCCATGTCCTTAGTGATCCAAGGGAATTTCGGCGCTTTTTGGTCGAGAGGTACGATCGTGCATCGATGCTTGTCTTGGTCGACAATTGACAATTGACCCCTGAGGGTGGGCCAATCGATCTCCGTAGCCACTATCGCCAGCAACATTAGAAGTTAGTCAAACTTATGTAACTCGCCCTTCCAATGGAACCACTCACCCAATTTCTCCAAGTCTTCGCGTGTCTGCCTGTGTTTTGTTTCTCGGGGTAAATAGTTGTTGGTCGTATGTCCTACCAAATGTCAGCCACAAGCGATATCCCATCCTAACACAAAACACCGCAGTATACCGATTGTGGTCGGCCCTGTGAAAACCGAACCATTGATTTCGTTGTGACTGGAGCTATTGTAGGTACGAGTGTTGTTTGCAGCGGTGTTCGTTAAGTTTGCGCTCTTAGCAGTGATGTCGCTAGCATTGGTATCGCTGCCGCTCGACATAGTATTGCAGGACATAGGCGCTCCAGCTATTAGAAGAACACTGGGCCAAAAAAGAGGAAACGAAGCCGGGGTAATATCTACTTGGGGGTTCCTGTGTTCCCTCCTGTTCACGGTTTGGCTTCAGGGCGTTACGAAGTCAGGGAGTAGCGGTGGTGCGTGCTGAACGTGGTAGGGTGAAGATTGCGTTCGTATCGGAGAAGATGCGGGGTTTGGGGGTTTGGGGGTTTTATGCTGAGCCGATCATGCCACAGCGGGGTATGGGCCTTCGCACTAATTGCTGCCGGAGTGCATCTCGTGCTATTGGATCACGGCCAACTACAGCGTGCCACATCAGCAGTTGACCGACTTAAAGAATAATCTGGTACTTTGACCATAGACATTCGTCACGGCGCATTTTTACCCAGAAAGGCAATGATCGGGAACTTTTCAAGCGGCCACCAAGCTAAATTTTAGCCTGTGGCACAGCTGTTGGGTGTGGCTGCTAGCTGGCCGATGTCGCACCATCTTTTTTTAAAAAAAAATTCTTCCAACACCATCCACGAACACAATCCCCCGTCCACACCGCGATCCTGTCCACGCATCGTCCCCAGTCACATAAACCCCTCCACATTTTTGTTGCTTCACTTTTTGCTTTATTACATGTCGAAGAGACTTGCTACATACTATACCTTACAAAAGAAATAATTACAATTCCCAAGGCCTACGCCTTTCTAAAATTTCCTTCGGTCGTGAATTTACCAATGGTGCGACCGTATTTCTCACTCCCTCAACCCAGGCCCTTGTGGTTCCCAGTTGTTCATGGTTCCCCAATGATTCTCCTCCATCAACTCGTATATACCGTAAGTCATCTGCCGTAACTGTTCCTCGATAGCACGAAGAACTAGGATTGCCTCTGTCCGTCCATTATCCCGTGTTGGTGCTTCTTCGGCAGTCTCGATTGGGGTTTTCCGTTCGAGAGCGACAAGATAGAGAGGAGGTGCAAAGAGGAGGTGTAGAGGGGAGGTGTAGAGGCTGGACTCTGAAGGCCGAGGAGCTGAGGTTGAGGAACGACTGCGGTTCTTCCCCATGCCCTCCTTCGTGGCCTCTATCGAAGAGGATTAGGGAGGTGCATTCTTCGGTTTTTCCATTTGTATTTCCTTGGTGCGATTTGCATCTTTGAAACAACCCTGGGCGAAATGTAGGGGAGTCCACTACAAGTTGCCTGCTGATTGATCGAGGCTGGGGCTGGATAGTACATAGCCGAGCGGTATTTCGGTTGCGGTTGCCTTATCTTGTCCTCTTGTCTTGACCCTCGTCTCGTCCGTTGCCCGGCTCTTGTCGTGCAGCGAGCGCACTCGCTGTTCGTCTAGGTGCTCGCTCGCGCGGGCGCCGCTCGTCACCCGCACGACCACCCGTTCGTTCGCCTGTCCGCTCATCCGCCCATTCGTCCGCTCGTCCGCTCGTTCGTCCGCCATGGTGGAAGGGTGCTACCAACAGCTGATACAGAGGCGGGTGCTGGTCACAGTATACTCTCGTGCGAGAGGCGTTGCAAGAGCGTGCAGCGTTTCTGAGATCTGCTTGCGGGGAAGGAGAATCCTGAGAAATCTTACTTCTTGATGCGGGGAAGGCATTAGAGGCGTTTCCTATGTTGCGCGGCTCAGGACTGGTGGGCGCCCTCGTGTACTATGGTAAAGCTGGTCTGAGGCGTCGGTTTGGTTGTGAGGTTGAGTTGACGGGTTTGGCAGATTGATCACAATGATTCTTGCAATTGTGCTGACGGCCGCATTGCAAGGGGCCATCGTCGTCAACCATGCCGTGAACAAGCTAGTCAAGGATCTGACAATGGGAAGGATTACTGGAGGAAAGTAAAGACCTGCTTTCAGGATGACTTCTTGGTTTTTTAAATCCTTCCGTATCTACTCGCATGCGACCTAAGGAGATCATGGCGAGGCCGAAGGCCCACCCCCGGCACCCTATCATGGGTGTAATCATCGCGACACCGATCCTTAGACGCTCGCTCATACTCGAATTTTAGGGCATTGGTAGTGAGCGCACGCACTGAGGCCTGCTCATACCCAAAGAGGGGGGCAAAAGACAGTCCAGCCTCCGAAGAGCGGGTATCCCACGCACGTATTTGGTGGTACCGATGTCGACTCCCTTCCCATCTCACTGCCACTTATCGATCGTTTCCCTATCCTTTCCGTTCGCTCTTAAGGGACCCGCGCACATTTGACCGCTTTCCGCGGAAAATCCCCCTAATTCGCGGACAAGTTTATCGTCATTGGTAGACCACGGCGACAGCCTACCGAAATTCCGAGACTAACACCCTGTTCCAAGCCACGCCTTATACCACGGGGGATCACCCGAGCAGCTGCAACTGCAGGCTAAGGGCCTGTTTGGCAAAACCGACGGTCGCTCCTTTCGTTCCGTTAGGGTAACCGTTCGCGAGCCGCGAACGGTCAGGGGGGGGCAACGGTCGACGGTCGCTATGGCATATGTACCTTTGTGTGTTTGTTAAAACCGACCAGTCACACCCCTGTCAAACCTAGTCTCCGCTGCACAAGCTACTGCGCAAGTGGCTGGGCATAGTTATCGTGGTGAGAAATTCTTCCTTCACCACTGTGA
>Ga0307516_10008985_pt1 | contig 11195 bp, 5 predicted proteins | sample 19_EM_MG_FD_203310 | JGI IMG/M metagenome (GOLD analysis project Ga0307516, IMG submission 203310) | Populus trichocarpa ectomycorrhiza microbial communities from riparian zone in the Pacific Northwest, United States - 19_EM | ecosystem: Host-associated > Plants > Roots > Unclassified | place...
GTGGACTTGAAGACAAAGCTAGTGAGAGGCAAAAATAAAGCTCCTCTCATGTGGAGAAAATCAACTTCTTGAAGGTGAAGGGATATGATCGATCGGCGTGCCCAGTCGGCCGGTTTCTATGTTAAGCCGAGTCTAAATCCAATTAATTAGCACTAATAGATTTTGGTTTTCAGGCGTTGTACAATATGCTCCTAGCTTGTTATTATAATTATGACTCCAGGAATAATAAAGTATGTATGGAATAAGATATCTCTTGCATTTTCATGTATAATCTCCCTGGTCTCAAGCTAAGAGATGGCTGTCCATTCCTTCCTTCTCAGGTCACTGGCCCTTTTTCTTTTTTGATTAAAAAACAAAGTTCTTCGACCACCGAGAGTTGTTAGCAATAATGTTAAATAACAAAAATCTTAATGCTATTGCACGAGAATTTGTAGTTAGAGATACCTTTGCTTGATGTTTTTTCGAATTCTATAAAAAAAAATTATTTTATCTACCAACAGAAAGAAATATATATTAGTTATGTGACCTGCGATTTGTTGGAGGTTAAATATTGTTATTTTTTATAAAAAAAATTATATATACAGATTTTTTCAATATAGTTCAAAAAATTTAAGTGCAAATTAAAAAGTTTATGCACGTATGTAATCAAATTAACTGGAAACTATATATGTACGCTAATAAATACATAAAACTTTATTAATGGCACCTACAAATGGAACTTGAAAAACCAAGAGATAGATGTAAATTAAGATATTTAATCACACAAGACGAGACACTTACCCCGATCATGTTTGCTAATTTTTGTTTATTAAAGCATTTTTTTTATTTAATCAAATGATAATAGAAATAGATAAACATATTCGATTGATTGAATAAAAAAAAAGAAATAATATGCAAGGTTACACATATTAGAAATATTACCTGAAAATAAATTTTTTTTAAATATAGTTCATCTATACAAAAAATAAAAAAAAATAAATCATAGATGAATCAGAAAAATCTTTTTGAAAATTAAACGCATATAAAAAGATCATTATTATTTAAAAGAGGCTCTCTAAACAAAATAAAAGAGAAAGATGTATTAATATAAATATAATTAACTTTTTTTTAAAATAAAATAGAAGCATTAATTGAAATAAAAAAAATTAAAAAAAAGTCATGCACTGCTGGGCCTGGCCAGCCAGCCTGTTTGGGCCATTTCATCAGGGCTTGCGCGACTGAGCTCTTTTTTTTTTAGATACACCTGGGGCAGATGGCATTTTGTCCGCCTAATTTTTTTTTGAAAAAAAAATCAGATAACTCATCGTCTGTTTTACCCAGATTCTAGCCACTATGATGGCTGAAAAATTGTGCTCAAGGTTTTTTGACCTAAAAATTTGTTTTTTGACCCGTTTTGACCAAAAACACCCATAAAATACCTTAGAAATCATGATAAATTTATCAATGGCCTAAAAAACCCAAAAAACCAAACTCAACTTGAAACAAAAAATTAAACCGATCTCATATATGTTTTTTCATGAATTTTCAAGGAAAAAACACATAATATAAACTTTCCTAATTAAATTGAACAATTTGACACATATATCGTCTATTTTGGTGGCCTAAATCGATGTCAACGATATATTCTTTCTCTATTGCCGGAATCTAGCAATCTCTCTACCTCTCAACCAAGAACCAAAAAATAACAAAAATAAACTTTTTTTTTTATCAAAATGGAATTGAAAAAAATGTTGAGGGACCAAAATTATATAATTTGTGTGATTGTTTAAGTTAGAGGACCAAAACATATCTTTTTCAAAACTTATGACACGCAACTCATGTTTGCTGTGTTTTTTTATTTCAGCCCCTTCTCTTTCAATTCTATCTTTTCATAAGAATTTGAATTTGAAATTGAAATCGAAATCAATTGCTCTTTAATTAGGATTAAATTGCCTAAATAAAAAGTTTGAGAATTAAATTAAAATTTTGCAGATAGAAGGATGAAAGGCATAGTGAAAACAACACACACTATAGGTAATCTTCGTGTCAGGAAATTTGATGATTCAATGGATTAGGCAGCCATAGACTTTAAAATGAGCCTCAGAAGTTATAATTGAAGTCAGTACTTTCTTCAACGGAATGAGAATAATCCAAACAAAATATACTATCATTCAACAATAAAAAAATTGGAATACAAATAAGTAGGAGCTAACTGTAAAATCACTGGGGTTATTACAGTTTATCGTGAAGCTGCTAAACCTCAGCCAAAACCTTTTTCTTTCTTTCTTGCTTGCAAACAATGCTCTTTTGCAAAAATGGCTCTCTCTGCTAAAACCCCACGATTTCCTCTCCACCACCACCTTCAAAACCTTAACTCACACTTCCCCGGAACCCACAACTCCAACAAAACTTTTACCCTCTCTTTCAAACCCCAAAAGCCACACCTTTTCTCGTCTACACTAAACCGCCCTCAAAACTCACTCAACACCACAGCCACTACTTCAATTACCCCTCAAAACCCAACAAACTCACGCTTGCTTCAACTATGTCTTAGCGGGAACCTTGAACAAGCTCTGAAACACCTTGCTTCAATGCAAGAAGTTAAAATTCCCGTAGAAGAGGACTGCTTTGTTGCTTTGATAAGGTTATGTGAGAATAAGAGAGGATACAGTGAGGGTGAGTATGTGTGGAAAGCTGTGTTGAGTTCATTGGTGACCCTGTTGAGTGTTAGGCTTGGAAATGCGTTGTTGAGTATGTTTGTGAGGTTTGGTGATGTGGGTAATGCTTGGAATGTCTTTGGGAGGATGGGAGAGAGAGATTTGTTTTCATGGAATGTTTTGGTTGGTGGGTATACAAAAGCAGGGTTTTTTGATGAGGCTTTGTGTTTGTATCATAGGATCTTGTGGGCTGGAATTAGGCCTGATGTCTATACTTTCCCTTCTGTTTTGAGGAGTTGTGCTGGGGCAATGGATTTAGTGAGAGGGAGAGAGGTTCATGCTCATGTGGTTAGATTTGATTTTGACATGGATGTTGATGTTGTCAATGCTTTGATTACTATGTATGTAAAATGCGGGGATGTTGTTTCAGCGCGGATGTTGTTTGACAAAATGCCCACTAGGGATAGGATTTCTTGGAATGCAATGATTTCAGGGTATTTTGAGAACGATGAGTGTTTGGAAGGGTTGGAATTGTTTTTCAGGATGCGTGAGCTTTCAATTGATCCTGATTTGATGACCATGACGAGCGTGATATCTGCTTGTGAGCTTCTTGGCGATGAAAGATTAGGGACACAACTTCACAGTTATGTCGTGAGAACAGCCTATGATGGTAATATTTCAGTGTATAACTCTTTGATTCAAATGTACTTGAGTGTTGGGCATTGGAAAGAAGCAGAAAGCGTTTTTTCAGGAATGGAATGCAGAGATGTCGTGTCATGGACAACAATAATTTCTGGTTGTGTGGATAATTTGCTACCTGACAAGGCCTTGGAGACTTATAAAACCATGGAGATAACGGGCACCATGCCTGATGAGGTAACAATAGCCAGTGTTTTATCTGCTTGTGCTTCATTAGGGCAATTAGATATGGGCATGAAGCTTCATGAGCTTGCTGAGAGGACTGGGCACATATTGTATGTAGTTGTTGCGAACTCACTCATCGATATGTATTCAAAGTGCAAACGCATTGAAAAGGCTTTGGAAATCTTCCATCAAATTCCTGACAAGGATGTGATATCCTGGACTTCAGTAATTAATGGGCTTCGGATTAACAATCGGTGTTTTGAGGCTTTGATATTCTTTCGGAAAATGATATTGAAGTCAAAACCAAATTCTGTAACATTGATTTCTGCCCTCTCTGCATGTGCTAGAGTAGGAGCTTTGATGTGCGGAAAAGAGATTCATGCCCATGCATTAAAGGCTGGAATGGGTTTCGATGGATTTCTACCCAATGCAATTTTGGACTTGTATGTCAGATGTGGAAGGATGAGAACTGCATTAAACCAGTTTAACTTGAATGAAAAAGATGTCGGGGCTTGGAATATTTTGCTCACAGGATATGCTCAGAAAGGGAAAGGGGCTATGGTCATGGAGTTATTCAAAAGGATGGTGGAATCTGAAATAAATCCTGATGATGTTACATTCATTTCTCTACTATGTGCCTGCAGTAGATCTGGAATGGTAACTGAAGGTTTGGAGTACTTCCAGAGAATGAAAGTCAATTATCATATCACCCCGAATTTGAAACACTATGCCTGTGTGGTTGATTTACTTGGCCGTGCAGGGAAATTGAACGAAGCTCATGAATTTATAGAGAGAATGCCTATAAAGCCAGACCCAGCAATTTGGGGAGCCTTATTAAATGCCTGTAGGATCCACCGGCATGTTCTGCTAGGGGAGCTTGCTGCTCAGCACATTTTCAAGCAGGATGCTGAAAGTATTGGGTATTATATTCTCTTGTGTAATCTCTATGCTGACAGTGGTAAATGGGATGAAGTTGCAAAAGTTAGAAGGACAATGAAAGAGGAAGGGCTAATCGTTGATCCTGGGTGTAGTTGGGTGGAAGTAAAGGGAAAAGTTCACGCTTTCCTTAGTGGTGATAATTTCCACCCTCAAATGCAGGAAATAAATGTTGTTTTGGAGGGATTTTATGAGAAAATGAAGACATCTGGTTTCAATGGTCAAGAATGCAGTTCAATGGATGGAATTCAAACTTCAAAAGCTGACATATTTTGTGGGCACAGTGAGAGACAGGCCATTGCTTACAGCCTAATCAACTCTGCTCCTGGGATGCCTATATGGGTAACAAAGAATCTATATATGTGCCAAAGCTGTCATAGTACTGTCAAATTCATCTCCAAGATAGTTCGCAGAGAGATTTCTGTTAGGGATACTGAGCAGTTTCATCATTTCAAGGATGGTTTGTGCTCTTGTGGCGATGAAGGTTACAGGTAAAGAAATGACAAGAAAGCTTAAGAAACTTGGATGAGTTGTCCATTTCATCTTCAAGATAGTTTACAGAGAGATTTCCATCAGGGATACAGAGCTGTTCAAATTGTAGTCAGATACTGGAAAGGCAACCTCAATGTCGTGCAGGACGACTTATAATTTGGCTATGGAACATTATTGAGATCCATATAACCAAAGTGTATATGTGCTTAGAAGATAGCTAGACCGTGATAATTTTCACACACAAGTGCTAAACACAGATTGTATCATGTATGTGAGGTATGATCTCATTTGTCTGCTTATAATGTATGAAAATGGCATTGATGCCCTATAATTTTGATACTTCTAAGTTCCACCTTCCGCTCAAACTTCGTTCTCTTACAATTGAATCCGTAGTGTTCAAATGAAATTGCGAGATCTGGTGAATGCAAGAAATGTCCTTTTGCTTTACTTCATCCTGCAACATGAATAGGATGCACTATCGTTACTACTGAATCCAGAATTTGGTGACTTGATGTTTATTTCTGGTATTATTTTTGTTCTTGAATTATTCATTCAAGATGCCCCACGACACACACATTTTGATTGAAAAAAGTATCCATGTATAACGTATCTGCAATTCCCCAAACTGGGAAAGACCTCATGATTGAATTTATGACCAACTTGGCTATTCGGCTCGATTGGGAGTAAAATCCGTGATTTGTTGAGGCTACTAAAGAATCAAGCCACTTGCCTCCAATGCATCCCCAACTAGAATTTCCTAGTTTGCTTGACTTTTCACTTATCGCATGCGTCACACTGCCTGGGTACTGACTCCAGTAAATCTTTGCCATTTTGTTGAGGATCGAGGAAGCTGCCTCTATCGCATTCCCAGAAGCTGGGATTTATTATTTGGATTCATTTTTAGTTAGTCCACACTCAACAGCAGAAAAAAGAGGATCTTTTATCTCAGTTTCATGTATAAAGATGTCGGAGTTGATGAACTTTAATTCGAGAGAGTACATTTTTACTGGGAAAATGAATTTAGCTGAATCACATTTATTTGCCAAAACAACTAGCTGTTATTACATATATCTCACAACCAATCTCATACAAAAATCAAAGACACTTTAGGATATACAATACAAATTTCCACACAATTATTCATCTGATGCTGCCATTGCTAGCAGCACTCTATAAAGTTTGAAAAAATAGAAAAGAAAAATTTAAGGTACAATACAAATGGATTTGAACAAGTGGAATTGCAGTTTCAGAATTTTACTGCTTTCTTGATAGTCTTGATGGATGACTTGATGAAGCTGTTCCCTGCAGCACGATCCCCGTCATAGTCATCATCTCCAGTTACCATGGGCTTTTTCCTCATGCATTCAACCCCCTTTCTCATACCCAAGATCAAAGATGGAGAGGATGGGATACGCCGCAATGTCCTGGCACTCTCAGACCTTGTAAGCACTCTTTCTTTTTTGCTCTCTATTCTTTCCTTCCCTTCAAAACTGTTGCTACTTCCAATTGCTTCACCACCACCAACACTGCCATTTCCTTTTTCTTTCGGTGTTTTGTTTGGTTCTATCTCAACAATCTCTTGTACCCTCGTTCCTTTATCATTTCCTTGTAAAATTAGTTGCGGCTTCTCCCCCTGGACCTGTGTTGAGCTCTTGGCCTCTTTCTGTGGGAACTTTTGGTTCAGCTTTGTAATGATGTCATCAGATGTGTTTGCTCCAGAGCCGTTTGAGTTTTGAGGTTCAATCTCTTCTCCAGAATTCTCTAACAACAATTGCAGCCACCTCTCTACATTTCCCTTTCCACGTTGCTTTCTGCTCTCTTCATCCTCCTCTATTTCTTGGTCTTGGATAACTGGGAATTGAATTTTGTCTCTCTTTCCCTCTCCTATTTCCAGTGCCCGAAGCTTATATTCAATTGGAATTTCATTTTCGAATGGGGTAATTGATTTATTATGCTCTTCCTTCATGATAGTCATTTCAGGTTGTTTGAGTTCCTCTTCAATTTCGCCATGTTTTGATTCTTCGTTAGCAGACAAGCCAGCCTCAGATGCTTTCTGCTCCTCCTCTAGAAACACTCTGAGCTCCTTGTGTAAAGGTGTCCTTGGCCTGATTCCTGGTAAATAAAATGTAGCTTTATGGTCTCCATCTTCAGGTAAGATATCATCCATTCTTGATCTCTTCCTTCCTTGTTCCCATTCAGGCCTAATTTGTTTCTCAAGCTCGTCCCTTTGTTTGTATTTCTTGTGGAGTTCTTTCTCTGAAGCATCGCATATTGCCTTCTGCGCTTGAAGCCTTGCCATGAGTGCATTGGATGCAGCCTGATTCAGTCTCACTTGTTCCTTGTAAACAACACTCCTGCAATAATAATTCAGAAATGAAATATTTCAAATATATGGCAAAAATGAAGAGAGAAAATCCTGTGTTGAGTAGCAAATCTTACTGGTGCATAGCATCACGAATCATCTTCTCTAGCATAGTTCTGTATGAAGATTGTGCCTCTGCTAGCCGCCTGCACTTCTCTGCCCTCCTCCTACGCTTTATCAGTGTCAATTCCAAGTCCTGAATAGTAAGCTTTTCCTCATCAGTCTTTCTCTTTATTTCATTAACTTCGTCGTCCAAACCCAGTATTTCAGCCTGCATCTTGTGAGCTTCTTCTTTTTGCTTAAGAGAATCTCTGGCCAAGACAATTGCTTGATATGGATTTGTGACAAAGTCGGGGTCCTCATTTTCTTTCAGAAAACTTGGCTTCACTTTTCTTGAAGCTAAAGTAAGATAGACAACCAAAGAACACACTATATTACCTCATGAAATTCAATTTTATAACTATGCGTACATGAAAAAGAAAAGGAGAGGAAAAATGAAAAAAAAGTTGGTAAAAGAAAAGGAACATAAAAAAAAACAAACAGTTATGTATTTGAGATTCATCAACTAACCAATTGCAGGAGAATGCGACCTCATCTGCCTGTTGTAATCCAATGATTTCAAAGCCAAAGAAGAATCATATGATTCTCTTCGAGATACAACAACAGCAGCTGGAGCAAGGCCTAGTTTCTCTCTCGATTCAATGAAATGTTGTGGAAAAGAATGTGACTCTACACTCTGGGAAGCATTTAGTTCCTCACTTTCTCCTTCTGAGAACAAAAACGAAAACGCCCTGTGCCTGCCATAATTTTGGAACGAAGTGCATTATATAACTTCTCTTTCATCGTTCAATTTGATTGCTGCAAAAGGTAGATATCGATATAGACCCACCTGAAATCTGAGTTGGAAGACGCAAAGATGGATAAGAACTGGTTCACAGAGATTCCCAGCTGAAGATCCCACCACGGAACAAGAAACTCTAACTTGTTATGCTTTCTCTTGCACACTTGCCATTGTAGTATCCTCAAATTGCTTGGAACTGTCAATCCCCCCCCTACAATTTCAACGAGCAAAACCAAACATTACAGATGTTATGTATGATTTTATACACACAGACATGGAGAGAGAGATTAGTGATTAATTATGTACTTGGGCAAGGGAACCAGTGATCAATTTCCCAAGCAAGAGGTGAGGCTTTATCAGCATGAAAATATAGAACATTGCCATATGGGTCCACTCGGATTACTGCAGGATCAAATCCAGCATTCCTAAAATCCAACAAAGTAACAAATAAATCAGAGATCGTATATCATAAAAATTTGAGTAGCTTTTTTTATGGTTCAGAGCAGAGAGATGAAGAGGTAAGTTACCCTAGATGATTGAGCTGCTTCCACAAGAGGCTGATAAAAATCTTGGGCTTGGCAGTTTGTTTTGCTTTTTGTTCAATAATTGGAAACATCTGTTCTAATTCGCTTGCTCTCGAGATCTGCAGTGAAAATTATGATCAAAGACAGCATCGGAGTAGATGGAAAAAGAATTATCGTTGGCTGAATTACTGACAGTATTAACTCTTTAAAACCACATTTCATGCAAAAATTCTTGGTCCATTTTGGTTGTTTAACCTTTTGTTTGATTTAGCTGCAACTTTAACATTTCAATTTCGTCCTAAAACCATATGATCCAAGTAGAGTTTCTCACGAGAAACTTAGTTAACCAAGAGAAGAAAGAAGAAGCCAAAAGAATTAAATTATCAAGAAAACAAAATCAAATAACAGAAGCCTATCTGTGTACTTTGGAGTAAATCCTGTAAAATTTAACCCCCTGAGCTAATTTTCTCCTTCACTAAAAACTAAATCAGAAAAAAAGATTAGTCAAAAGGGCCCTTTTTTTTCCTTTTAAATTACCTCATGTTGCTGCATTGCATATGGAATGAAAGCGAAAGGAGGGCCATGGCTATAAGTCCCAACAACACCACGATCTCTACAAAGCTTTGCATAGGCTCTTGGGAACCCAAGCCCCTCATCAATCTCCACATCTCCCTCCCTGAATGCATAATCGGCAGCCATTGTTGTCTTCTTGATTTCTCTTCTAGCTTTTAGAGAGATGTTTTGTGAAAGAAAAGAAAATAGTGTGTCGTGGTTTTGTTGATTAGAAAGGAAGATAACGGTCGAATTCTTTGTTTAATACGTGAAAAAGATTTGGTGGGGTTTTGAATTACGGAAGTGCCGCGTCGACAGAATAGACGGTACGTGTAACGGCTAGATAGGGTTGGTCCTACGTGCATGATAAATTTTTTGTCACGAGCATCATGACCAAAATGCCCTTGTACGTCTGAATAACCCTAACAATTTTTTTTTTAAATCATCCCCAAAATGCCAAAAAAAAGTAATTTCATCGTTATGATTTTTTGAAATGAAGAAAACAATCATAAAATTTATTTTTAACACCATCCTAATAAAACAATAAAAAATAAAAAAATAATAATTTAAAATAAAAAAATCATATTTTAACAAAAAAAAAAACAAACTTTAAAAAATTTGTGTTATTTAGCTGGTAACCTTGTAAATTGGGTAGAAGATTTGCTTTTACTGTTAAACAGTTGACAAGTAGACATGTCTTGGCATATAGTTTTTAGATCCGGTTTGGTGGTTGGCCCGATTCAAAACTCAGATTCTAAGTTTTGACCGAGTCATCGGATTGCTCAGGTAATTCAATGGATCGATATGGCTCGGCTTGAGACTCAATTTCTTCTTCAACGACTGACTGACTGACTGACTGACTAGTGAGGAGAATCAGCAGCACGTATTCAAATCTTGAGAATTGAATTTAGATTTCCCCTTCCACAAAAGTTCGATGCTGCAAACTCCTAGTGGGGTTTCGCTGTGGTGCAAAACAGTTGATTTTGCGTCTCCGTCAGCTCTTTTTGTAATTTAAACTTGAGGAGGTACTAAAGAAGCAATGATTTCCTTAATCATTGTGGTTTGAACAAGAACAAAATCCACACCTTAAAGCTACCGTAAAAGGAACCTTTATGAACTCGCAGATTCGATTGCCGTGGGTCCACCGTTAGATCAGCTTAGATCACAGATGATCCCTGGGCTTGATTGGGGTCAGCTGATCATTTGGATTTGGTGGGAACTTAACATGAATTAGGCTCGGGGAATAGGGCTCTGACAAATCTAGAAGTTAATTCTTTAAGGAGGTGGCTTGTTTTTGTACTTACATTTTTTTTTTGTTTTTTTTGTTTTAATGTTGTTGATGTTAAAAATAAAATTTTAAAAAAATATTATTTTCATACAGTTTTAAATAAAAAATATTTTAAAAACAGTAGTTACCATAATACTTGGCTTAAAGTATTTTAACTTCTAAATAATTTATTTATTTATTTATTTTATATCTATATTCAATTCCTTATATTTATCATTATCCCATCTTAAAAGCTTTATTTTTCCTTGTTAACCAAATGGGTACTTGAACTATAATGCTGTGCTATAAAAAATTTCATATTATATTTATATAACCAGCCTTTGTACCCCCATGTTGCCGGGGGCTTCTTGTGCAAATGAAGGGTTTTTTTTTAAAATATATATATATATATTTACAATTTTTATTTATTCTTGGCTTTAAAAAAATTATTTTTTTCAATTTTTTAATGTTTGATGACTTTAGTATTAATCATGTAAATGCATTATATTTTTGTTGTTAACATAAGTTTTGATGGAAATATAAAATGCGATTCCATCGTAATATTCGGCTCCTTCATTTTTTATCAGATCATTTTAACAAACACAATTGTTGTAGAATATTCATTGTGTTATTTGTTCATGTTATCATCTTAAAGTTGCAGGGCTAACATTTTATTTTATTATTTGTTCATGGATTTTGCATAGTTTTGAAACCTGACCCG
>Ga0307516_10008986_pt1 | contig 11195 bp, 9 predicted proteins | sample 19_EM_MG_FD_203310 | JGI IMG/M metagenome (GOLD analysis project Ga0307516, IMG submission 203310) | Populus trichocarpa ectomycorrhiza microbial communities from riparian zone in the Pacific Northwest, United States - 19_EM | ecosystem: Host-associated > Plants > Roots > Unclassified | place...
CGTGTGGTGGTCGTTCATCTTGGTCACGGTCAGCCCCTCGGCGACCGGGAGTCCCTCGTCGAAGGGCGCGTCCCGCTTGCCCATGCCGACGATGGCCAGGCCCGGCTCCGGCGTGGACAGCACCTGCGCCCAGATCTCCAGCGCCGCGGCGAGCGTGCCCTCCGCCGGCTCCCGGTTGAACGGGGTCCGTTCCCGGTAGTACCCGTCGTCGTGGGTGACCGAGGCGCCGCTGCGCAGCACCGCCCGGACCCGGTGCCCGTCGAGCCACTGGCCCCGCAGGGCCTTGGCGACCAGGTCGAACCAGGCGCTGCCGCCGGCCGAGACGAGCACCTCGCCGGGCAGCAGGTCGGCGGGCAGCAGGTCGCCGACCGCGCGCACCGCCTCGACCAGCGTCGCCAGGAAGGCGTCGACGGCGCCCGCGTCGGGCAGCCCGCCCTCGTAGGCGGTCACCCCGACCAGCGAAACCCCGGGCGCGGCGGCGGCCGCGCGGGCCACCGCCAGGACCTCCGCGACGGTACGGCAGCCGGTGCGCCCGCCCGGATGCCCGAGCTCGATGAGAATCGGCAGCCCGCCGGCGGCCGCCACCGCCTCGACCCCGGCCACCGAGTCGACCTGCGGGTACACCTCCCAGCCGCGTGCCGACTCGGCGGCGAGCCAGCGCAGCGCCGTCGGGTCCAGCACCTCGTTGGCGATCAGCACCCGGGGCACGCCGAGCCGGCGCAGCACCAGCGCCTGGTTCGCGGTCGCCGCGGTCAGCGCCCACGCGCCCGCCGCCAGCTGGGCGTCCAGCAGGGTCGGCGCCATCGAGGTCTTGGCGTGCGGCGCGAACGAGAAGCCGTGCCGGTCGGCGTACGCGGCCATGGTGGCGATGTTGGTCCGCACGGCGGAGTCCCGGACCACCAGCAGCGGCCAGGTGAACGAGCCGTCGAAGAGCGAGTGCCGGGCCGCCGCGAAGTCGCGTACGGTCACCTCGCCCGAGGGTAGCCAGAAGCCCTTGGCGCGCCAGTCGATGAGCTCGTCCGGGATGTCGAGAGTCATGTCGATCTCCTCAGGCTTGACCGCGGGGACGCTTTCGCGCACGCTACTACGGACCAATTCCGAACCACTAGGTGCGAAAAGGGAGGCGACTCGCTTGCCCGCGGCGATGGTGATCGGCCTCGTGCTGCACGCCAGCCACCGGCCTCGCTTCGAGGAGGCCGCGCAGACCCTCGCCGGCGTCACGATCGCGCTGGTGACCTACGAGCACGAGGAGCAGATCCGCGATCGGGTCGCCGGGCTGCTGCGCGCCGAGCGCCTGGACGGGCTGCTGCTCGGGCTCGTCCCGTACGCCCGCTCCCGGGACCTGCTGCCCGCGGATCTGCCCGTCGCGGTCACCCGCTCGGCCGCCCTCGATCTCGCGCTGGCCTGGTCGCGGGCCCGAGGCAACGGCTGGCCGGCGACCCCGGTCAGCATCGACACGTTCGCCCAGGAGACCGTCGACGAGGTGGCGACCGCGCTCGACCTGGACCGCGGCGGCATCGCCTGCCTGCCGTTCGATCCCGAGCAGCCGATCGCCGACGTGGTCGCGTTCCACCGCGAGCAGCTGGCGCGGACCGGCGCGGCCTATGTGATCAGCGTCCGGACCGGGGTCGCGGCCGCGCTCGACGGCAGCGTCGCCGTGCTGAACGCCCTGGCCACGCCCGGCACGATCCGCGCCGACCTGCACGAGTTGGCGCTGCGCATCCGCAACAAGCGGGCCGACGGGCAGCGCTTCGCCGCCGGGGTGTTCCTCATCGCCCAGCCCGCGATCGACCAGCCCGAGGAGAGCGCCGACCTCGACCGGGCCCGGGTCGGGCTGCTGCACCTGCTGCTCAACACGCCCGAATTCGCGGACGCCTGGATCGACAACCGAGGGCGGCGCGGGGTCGTGGTCTTCGCGCACGCCGCGCTCTTCGAGGCGGTCACCCGGCAGTGGGTGAGCCTGCCGGTGCTCGCCGAGGCCCGCGACGCCCTGGGTGTCCGCGCGGTCGCCGGCTTCGGCATGGGCGCCTCGGCCCGGCTCTGCGTCGCCCTCGCCGAGCGGGCCGCCGCCCGGGCCGAGCAGGACGCCGATCCGGGCGCGTACCTGTTCTCCGACAACGGCATGATGATCGGCCCGATGGGCGCCTCCGGGATGCCGCTGGCGTACACGTACCGCGAGCACGGCGGCATCGAGGCGCTGGCCGGGCGGGTCGGGCTCAGCCCGGCGACGCTGTCGCGGCTCGCCGCGATCGAGCGCACCCTGGCCGGCCGGCCGGTCTCCCCCAGCGACCTGGCCCGCTCGCTGGGCATCACCGACCCGAGCGGCCGGCGGCTGATCCGCAAGCTCGGCGAGTCCCGGCTCGCGATCGACGACGGCAGTTCCCAGGTGCACCGCAAGGGCCGCCCGACCCGGCTCTACCGGCTCGCCATCGCCGCGGCCCTGGACGGCGAATCGTGACCTATGACCTGCTATTGACCGGCGGGGAGATCTTCGGCGTGGGGCCGGCGGATCTCGCCGTCCGGGACGGCCGGATCGCCGCGGTCGGCCCGGGACTGCCGGGCGCGGCCCGGGAGACCGTCGAGGTCGCCGGGCGGCTGGTCACCCCCGGGCTGATCGACCTGCACACCCACGTCGGCTCCGGTTACTGGGGCATCGACCCGGATCCGATCGCCTGGTATTCCGGCGTCACCACCTGGGTCGACGCCGGCTCCGTGGGGGCGTACACGCTGGGCGGCCTGCGCCGGGTAGTGGCCGGGCTGGACGTGCGGGTGCCGGTGCTGCTCAACATCTCCGCGATCGGGCTGGCCGGGCGCACCGGCGAGAGCCGCGACCTGGCCAACTGCGACGTCGGCCTGGCCGTCGACACGGTGCTGGCGCACCGCGAGCTGATCCGCGGCGTCAAGGTCCGGGTGGACCACGAGACCGTCGGTGCCAACGGCGTCGAACCGCTGCGCCGCGGCCTCGCGGTCGGGGCGGCCTGCGGCATCCCGGTCATGGTCCACATCGGTACGGCGCCACCCGCGCTCGACGAGATCCTCGACCTGCTGCGCCCCGGTGACATCCTGACGCACTGTGCCAGCGGGATCGCCGCGCCGCTGGGCCCGGCCCTGCACGCCGCCCGGGCGCGGGGCGTGCTGCTCGACGTCGGGCACGGCTCCGGGGCGTTCGCCTTCGACGTGCTGGAGGCGCAGGTCGCGGCCGGGCTGGGGCCGTACACGGTCTCCACGGACCTGCACGCCCGCTCGGTGCACGGTCCGGTCTTCGATCTGCCCACCACGATGGCCAAGCTGCTCGCCGTCGGCCTGCCGCTGGCCGACGTGATCACCGCCGCGACCGCGCACCCGGCCCGCGCGCTGGGCCTGCCCGGCGGCACGCTCGCGGTCGGCGCGCCCGCCGACCTCGCCGTGTTCGCGGTCGAGGAGGGCGAGTTCGCGGTGGTCGACGCCCACCGGCAGGTGCGGCACGCGCCGCTGCGGCTGGTCAACGAGGCGACCTACGTGGCCGGGCGCCGGCTCGTCCCGCGGCTGCCCGCGCCGGTGCCGCCGTGGGTCCCGCTCACCGACGCCCAGCGCGCCGCCCTGGCGCGCCGCGAACGCGACGTGCGGACCCTGCTCACCGCGCCGCTGGTCGGCGTGGACGGCCTCGCCGAACAGTTTCCCCGACCCACCCCGAGGAGTATCTGATGCCCAAGCGCGCCATCATCACCGACCAGGCCGGGCCCGCCGGCGGACCGTACTCGCACGCCGTCGTCGCCGGCGACACCATCTACCTGGCCGGCGCGGTGCCCACCCGGCCGGACGGCACCTGGGTGACGGGCAGCTTCGCCGAGCAGGCGCACGCCGCGTTCCGGAACCTGGCGGCGGTGGCCGAGGCCGCGGGCAGCAGCCTCGATCAGGCCGTCCGGGTCGGCGTCTACCTGCGCGACTTCGACGACTTCGCGGAGCTGAACGAGATCTACGCGCAGTACCTCAAGGGCGAGCACCTGCCGGTCCGCACGACCCTGCCGGTCGCGCTGGTCGGCTTCGACATCGAGATCGACGCGGTCCTCTACACCGGCTGACGCAGCTTCTCGCCGACCCAGCCGATCGCGCGCCGCACGGCGGCGCGCGATTCATCGGTGTGGTCCAGCACGTCGAAGCTGTGCTGGCCGTTCGGCACCTCAACAACCTCCACCGGTACGCCGAGGCGCCCGGCCGCCGTCAGGAACTCCTCGACCGCCTCGGCGAAAGTCGGGTGCTCAAGCCCGACCCGGGTGAGCAGGATCGGCGGGACCACGCCATCGCCGCCGAGCGCCGCCGCGACCGGCCCGAAGTGCGGGTCGGTGAACCCGCCCGGCACCGGCGCCAGCACCGGATAGCTCAGCGCGACGCCCCGCAGCCAGGCCGGCGCGTCGCGCAGCCAGTCGCCGCTCAGCAGGCTGCCGCCGGAGAAGAACCAGAGCAGCGCCCGGTCGGCGTCGACGCGCTTGTCGGCCCGGAGCGTCTCGACGGCCTCCGCGACGTCGGCCGCCGCCGTCACGTAGTCGAACACAGCGCCGTCCGCGCCCGGCACGACGTGCAGCCGGTGATCGACCACGGCGGCCAGGATCCCCCGCGCGGCCAGCTCGGCGGCGTAGCCCCGGTAGACCGGCCAGTCCCTCGGCTTCGGCACCACCTGGGCCGGCATCGGTCCACCATGGATGATCAGCACCGCCGGGAACGGACCGTCCCCGGCGGGCACGTAGAAGTCGACGGCACCGGCCCGGTCGGGCTCGCAGGCGGGCGGCGACAGGACGAACGGGCGGAGGAAGCTCGGAGTCTCGGCCATAGCCAGCAACGTACCGCCGTCAGGCGAACACGTCCTGCTGATAGCGGCCGGCCGCCTCCAGCGACCGGAGCCAGCCGTCCGCCTGCTCCGCGGTGCCGCCCGCGTGCCGGCGGTAGAGCGCGGCCAGCTCGCCGCGAACTGCCGGGGCCATCCGCTCGCCGTCGCCGCACAGGTAGACATGCGCACCCTGCTCCAGCAACTCCCACACCGCATCGCCGTCCGCCGCGAGGGCGTCCTGGACGAAGCGATGCGGGTGACCCTCCACTGCGGAGAACGCCACGTGCACCTCGGTGACGCCGTCCGCTTCCCACTGCCGCATCTCGTCGCGGTAGAGCCAGTCGTGTTGCGGGTGGCGGCAGCCGTAGAACAGCTTCGCCGCGCCCCGGCCGGCCTGCGCGGCGCGCTCCTGGAGGAAGCCGCGCAGCGGCGCGAAGCCGGTACCAGGCCCGATCAGGATCACCGGGGTGGCCGGGTCGGCCGGCGGGCGGAACGGCGGCGCCGGCACCCGGACGTGGCCGAAGAACGTGTCGCCGGGCCGCAGCCGGGCCAGGTACTGCGAGCACATGCCGCGGTAGCGGCCCTGTCCCGCCAGCGCCGGGCCGTCGACCAGCCCGACGGTCAGCGTGACCTGCCGCGGGTCGGCCGCCGGGGACGACGAGATCGAGTAGAACCGGGGGCGGATCGTGCCGGACAGCTCCAGGAACACCCCGAACGGCAGCTCGATCGCCGGGAACCGCTCCAGCAGGCCCAGCACCGAGACCCGCTTGGCGAGGATCTCGTCCGCGTAGGACCGGCGAGCCTCGTCGGTATCCGCCGTCCACGCCGTCAGCTGCCGGGTGGTCCACGGGCACCCGGTGTGCGCGGCCAGGGTGGCGAGATGGCCGCGGGTGGCCGGCTCCTGCAGCTCCACGAACTCGGTGAGCAGCAGCTCCGCCGTCACCGGCAGGCCGATCGGCAGCGAGGTGCGCCGGTCGCCGTCCTGGGCCAGCCGGATCACCCGGTCGCGGGGCAGGCGCAGGGTGCTCAGCGCCCAGGCGACGAGGTCGGGGTCGTTCTTCGGGTACGCGGCGAGGTGGTCGCCGGTCTGGTAGCCGACCCCCTCGGGCAGCAGGACGGTGAGCGCCTTGACGCCCGGGCGCGGCGCCTCGCGGCTGAAGTCCCACAGCCCGGTCGGGTCGCTGACCAGCTCGTCGTTGGCCAGGACCAGGATCGGGTACGCCTGCGCCGACACCACCGCGGGGCGCACCTGGTCCTCGCCGAGCACCTCGACCCGGTAGCGGTCGCCGGCCGGGGCCTGCGCGGACGAGGTGCCGTACTCCGCGGCGAGCGCGGTCCACAGCGTGTCGAACCAGGCCGTGGCCATGCCGTCGAAGTCGCCGGCCGCGTCCGTCTCGCCGCGCGGGGCGATCGCCGTGGCGCCGGCCGCGATCAGGGCCGCCTCGACCCGCTTCGGGAACGCCTGGTAGGTCGCCCACTGGGTGTTGCCGTTGCCGAGGACCGCGTACCGGACGCCGGCCAGCGCGCCCGCCGGGAACTCCGCCGCGTCGAAGCGTTGCGCGTTGTCCGGGGCCTTGCCGTTGTAACTCGACGTCACGACCGTCAGGAGGCCGTCGGCGGGCAGGTCGGCGGCGAGGTCGTCGAGGGTCTGCACGGTGACATCGAAGCCGGCGCGGCGGGCCCGCTCGGCCAGCTGCTGCGCGAGCTCTTCCGACGTGCCGAGGTTGGAGCCGTACGCGACTCTGAGGCGTACCCCCGAGGTCTTGAGGTCTGGGGTTGCCGTGACCGGCGCGGTCCGCGCGGGCGCCGCCACAGTGAGCCGCTCGTGTGCCTGGCGTGGCCGCACCCGCAGGGTGAGGCCGTCGGGCTTGATCGTCAGGGTCTGCTTGATGGTCAGCCGGTGGCCGTCCGGGTCCGCGATCGCGAAGCGCCGCAGGATCATCGCGAGGGCCAGGCGCGCCTCGGTGAGCGCGAACTGGCGACCGATGCAGGCCCGCTCGCCGTTGCCGAACGGCTTGTACGCGTGCGGGTGGTGGGCCGCCTTGCGCTCCGGCAGCCACCGGTCGATGTCGAACGTCTCCGGGTCCGGCCACGCGGCGGCGTTGGTGTGCAGCGGCTTCATCAGCACCGCCACCTTCTGCCCCCGGTCCACCGCGTAGCGGCCGCCCAGCAGGGTGTCCTCGCGGGCCATCAGCCCGATCCCGGGGATCGGCGAGTGCAGGCGCAGCGTCTCGTCGAGGATCCTCGGGATGACGTCCAGCTTCATGATCGTGTCGTAGGTCGGCTCGGTGTCGCCGGGCAGCACCCGGTCCACCTCGGCGTACGCCTGGGCCAGCACGTGCGGGTTGCGCAGCAGCAGGTGCAGCGCGAACGACAGGGTGCCGCTGGTGGTCTCGTGCCCGGCGATCAGGAACGTCAGCACCTGGTTGCGGATGTTCTCGTCGGACAGCGTGCCGCCGGTGACCGGGTCGGCCGCCTCCAGCATCAGCCCGAGCAGGTCCTGCTCCTTGCGGCCCGAGGCCCGCCGACCGCGGATCACCTCGTCGACCAGGTCCTGCATCAGCGCGATGTCCGCCCGGTACGCGGCGTCCGCCTTGCGCTTGAGCCCGGTGACCGCCGGCAGCTGCCGGGTCCGGTTCATCGCCTCGGTCAGCGCCCGCCCCATGGCCTGCAGGAACGGGTGCAGCTCCGGGTTCTCGAAGGAGCGGAACGCGTACCCGAAGCCGGTCAGCGCGACGGTGTCCAGGGTCAGCCGGGTCATGTCGTCGGAGACGTCCACCTCCGTCTTGGTGTCCCACGCCGCGATCAGGTCGTCGGCCACCTCCAGCATCTGCGGGAAGTAGGCCTTCATGGACCGCTGGCTGAACGCGGGCAGCAGGATCCGGTGCGCCTGGCCCCAGCTCTCCTCGCCGTCCCGGGCGGTGAAGAGGCCGTCGCCGGCGAAGTCGCGCACGTGCGCCAGCGGCGGGTCGATCGGCTTGTAGAAGCGGGACTCGTCGCAGACCTCGGCGACCAGGTCCGGGTCGTAGACGAGCACGACGTGCCGGCCGGCGAGGTTCAGCTTGTAGAGGCCGCCCGGGTGCTGCGCGGCGAGGTCGGCGAAGAACCGGTGCGTGCCCTCGACCGGGAGCTGCAGTCCATTGCCGACGATCGGCAGGCCGCGCGGGGCGGGAATCGGGTCGGACATCCGGGGGAGCCTCCTCAGCCATACGGTGTACGGCTGCTACCGTACGGCGTATGGCTGAGGCTGCAAGGGCCCGAGACATACCTCTCACCCGGGACGGGATCCTGGCGGCGGCGCTGCGGATCGTCGATGCCGACGGGGTCGAGGCGCTGAGCATGCGCAAGCTCGCGGCCGACCTCGGGGTCAACCCGATGTCGCTCTACCACCACGTCGAGAACAAGGCCGCCCTGCTCGACGGGCTCACCCGGCTGGTCGCCGAGGGCGCCAACGAGGTGGCGGTCGGTCCCGGCACCTGGCAGGAGCAACTGCACCGGCTCGCGTACGAGTTCCGCGCCCTGAGCCTCGCCCACCGCAACCTGATCCGGCACGCGTTCACCAGCGACGACTTCATCCAGCGCAACGGTCCGATGTGGCGCGCCCTGCGCACCATCCTGGGCTCGGCCGGGCTGCCCGAGGCCGAGGCCGAGCGGGTCGGCGCGGTGCTGGCCGCGATGGTCGGCGGGCTGCTGCTCACCGAGGTCAACGGGACCATGCGCCGGCTGGTCGGTGCCGACGAGTCCGACGACACCGGCTTCGCCCTGGCCGTCTGGTTGCTGATCGACGGCGTGGCCGCCCGGGTCTGACCCGGCGGCGTGTTTTGATCGAGGTAACACTTCGGAAACGTCGAACTGCGAGCATCGCGAATCGACCAGGGGAGGGTCCGTTGTTCCTCAGCCAGCACGAGCAGGAACGTCTGCTCATCCACGTCGCGGCGGATGTCGCCCGGCGCCGGCGGGAGCGCGGCCTGCGCCTCAACTATCCCGAGGCGACCGCGATCATCACCGCGTTCCTGCTCGAGGAGGCGCGCGACGGGCGCACGGTCGCCGAGTTGATGGACTCCGGGCGGCGGGTGCTCACCCGCGACGACGTCATGGAGGGCGTGCCGGAGATGCTGGCCGAGGTGCAGGTCGAGGCCACCTTCCCGGACGGCACCAAGCTGGTCACCGTGCACGGGCCGATTTCATGATCCCCGGCGAGATCATCGCGGGGGACGGCGACATCGCGATCAATGCCGGGCGGACGGTGCTCTCCCTGACCGTGCGCAACACCGGCGACCGGCCCGTGCAGGTGGGGTCGCACTACCACTTCGCCGAGTCCAACGCGGCCCTCGACTTCGACCGCGACGCCGCCTGGGGGCACCGGCTGGCCGTGCCGGCGGGCACCTCCGTGCGCTTCGAGCCGGGCCTGCCGCGCGACATCGACCTCGTCCCGCTCGCCGGCAACCGGATCGTCCCGGGCCTGCGCGGCCTGGCCGGCGGCCCGCTCGACCCCGCCCAGCCCGCCTCGGCCACACCGCCCTCCGCGGACCCGCCGTCGAACGGAAGCTCCCGGTGACAACACTCGACCGCGGCCGGTACGCCGCCCTGTACGGCCCCACCGTCGGCGACCGGATCCGGCTCGCCGACACCAACCTGCTGATCGAGGTCGAGGAGGACCGCAGCGCCGGCCCCAACCCCGGCGACGAGGTCGTCTTCGGCGGCGGCAAGGTCATCCGCGAGTCCATGGGCCAGTCCCGCGCCACCCGCGCCGAGGGCTCCCCCGACACGGTGATCACCGGCGCGGTGGTGCTCGACCACTGGGGCATCGTCAAGGCCGACATCGGCATCCGGGACGGCCGGATCGTGGCGCTCGGCAAGGCCGGCAACCCCGACACCATGGACGGGGTCCACCCCGACCTGGTGATCGGCCCGGGCACCGAGATCATCGCCGGCAACGGCAAGATCCTCACCGCCGGCGCGATCGACAGCCACGTGCACCTGATCAGCCCGACCATCCTCGACACCGCGCTGGCCAGCGGCATCACCACGATCATCGGCGGCGGCACCGGCCCGGCCGAGGGCACCAAGGCCACCACGGTCACCCCGAACGCCTGGTACCTGGCCCGGATGCTGGAGTCCCTGGACCACTGGCCGATCAACGTGCTGCTGCTCGGCAAGGGCAACACGATGTCCGAGGAATCCATGTGGGAGCAGCTGCGCGGCGGCGCCGGCGGCTTCAAGCTGCACGAGGACTGGGGCACCACGCCCGCCGTCATCGACGCGTCGCTGCGGGTCGCCGACGCGTCCGGGGTCCAGGTCAACATCCACACGGACACGCTGAACGAGGCCGGCTTCGTCGAGGAGACCCTGCGGGCCATCGCGGGCCGGTCGATCCACGCGTACCACACCGAGGGGGCCGGCGGCGGGCACGCGCCGGACATCATCACGGTCGCCTCGCACCCCAACGTGCTGCCGTCGTCGACGAACCCGACCCGGCCGTACACCCGCAACACCCTCAGCGAGCACCTCGACATGCTGATGGTCTGCCACCACCTGAACTCGGCGGTCCCGGAGGATCTGGCGTTCGCGGAGAGCCGGATCCGGCCGTCCACCATGGCGGCCGAGGACGTGCTGCACGACCTCGGCGCGATCTCGATGATCGGCTCCGACTCCCAGGCGATGGGCCGGGTCGGCGAGGTCATCCTGCGCACCTGGCAGACCGCCCACGTGATGAAGGCCCGCCGCGGCGCCCTGCCGGGCGACGGCAAGGCGGACAACCAGCGGGCCAAGCGGTACGTGGCCAAGTACACGATCTGCCCGGCCGTGGCGCACGGCATGGCGGCGCTGGTGGGCTCGGTCGAGCCGGGGAAACTGGCCGACCTGGTGCTCTGGGACCCGGCGTTCTTCGGGGTACGCCCGACGCTGGTGATCAAGGGCGGCATGATCGCGTCGGCGCTGATGGGCGACGCGAACGCCTCGATCCCGACGCCGCAGCCGATGCTGCCCCGGCCGATGTTCGGCGCCTACGGCGTGGTGCCGGCGGCGACCTCGGTGGCGTTCGTGGCGCCGGCGGCGATCGACGCCATGCTGAGCGACCGGATCGGGGTGAAGCGTGCCCTGGTGCCGGTGACCGACACCCGCTCGGTGGGCAAGGCGGACCTGCCGCTGAACGACGCGCTGCCCCGCATCGAGGTGGAGCCGGACACCTTCACGGTCCGCATCGACGGCGAGGTCATCGAGCCGGAGCCGGTGACCGAGCTGCCGATGGCCCAGCGCTACTTCTTGTTCTGACATGAGCCTGGCCACTCTCCTGGTGCTGGCCGACGGGCGGTTGCCGGCCGGCGGGCACGCGCACTCCGGTGGGCTGGAGGCGGCCGTGGCGTCCGGGCGGGTCCGCGAGGTCGCCGAC
>Ga0307516_10008989_pt1 | contig 11194 bp, 18 predicted proteins | sample 19_EM_MG_FD_203310 | JGI IMG/M metagenome (GOLD analysis project Ga0307516, IMG submission 203310) | Populus trichocarpa ectomycorrhiza microbial communities from riparian zone in the Pacific Northwest, United States - 19_EM | ecosystem: Host-associated > Plants > Roots > Unclassified | place...
TTGCCGGAATCTACCATGTATGGATATATTTGTGTGCAAATGTGCTGTTTTGGGGGGATATATGGTCACGTTTTGACCCATACATGGCAGAGGTCCCATAAGTACCCATAACAGGCAATGTAAGTGAACTCCCTTTTTGCTGATGACATATATCTAGGTTTGAAGGACACCTCCATGCGCAAGGTGTTGAGTTAGGAGCACAAGAAAAGAGAGAAATAGAATACGAACTCTCTCACCCCCTGGATGCCCGCCTCTCTCGTCGCCGCCAAAGCCACCCCTCTCACCGAACCCCCTCTTTCTCTGCACCACCGAATCCGCCTCGTTCGGCGCCCACTCGCGGCAGTCGAATCCACCTCTTTCAGCGAAAATGCCTTTGATTTTTTATTATGTTCTTATCCTTCCCTACATCTTATAAGCTGGCCCATATGACAGAGTAATCCCTATTGGCCTCCCTTTGGCAGAAACGTACGAGCGTGAAATACAGGGTCCTGTCCCAATAGAATGTGGTACTATGCTACATGGCTTCAATGCCAGTGACCAGTCCTTCTCCCATTACAAACTCTCCCCACGAATCAAGGAGCGCCCCGAATGGGAACCCAATGTCTGCCGCGGCCATGACGTGCGGCGACAACTGAAAAAGAAAAAAGAAAAAAGGCTCCAACCATCTCAATCCACCTCATCATCATGATTAAGCATCTGCGTCTCCAAATGCATGGACGTCTGTCTCGTCGGGAAGCGGATAGAAGATAGCTGGCTAAGGTCGCCGTGAGCGAAAGCTCGCAGATTGAGTATCATCCTGCATGCCAGCATGGATGCCAGGAATTGTTGGAATCTATTTTTTTTTCCCAACTTCAAAAGTGAAGACGTTTTGAGGTGGAAGAGGTACACTTACACGGTTAAAAGATCGGAGTACTGAGGCTACAATAATGTTTGCATGGGGTGGTGTTAGAAGCTCTGTCCGGGAGATGAAGAAGAGACGTACCGGCAATGTGTATATTATGATGATATTCGTTATGCATAGAGCCATCAAGTAGACGTAATATAATATTCCTGTTATGCGTTCGTCGGCGTCTTGTCATTGTGAAAGGATTTGAAAGAATAGGGAACGCACCATCGAGAAAAACGAGTCGAATGAAGTCGCTATAGGATGTCCGATTCACAACTATGTTCGCCATCGTTAAGGAAAATTTTGTGCAAGGGTCTGAACACCTCGACTCACAGTACCTGTAGGCTTGAAAGGACATGAGAGAAATTGTGACTAAAGGTGCCGATGATCCATGTAAATAAACTCGAGTGAACAGACAGGAAACTAACCAATGTAAAAAGGGAGAATGAGGACGTAGTTGACGGATCGCACAGGGCTTGTGATGATGTTGTAGCATCCGCTAGAAATGATCTGGGTCGGCACCGGGATAGGCGAAGCTATGTACATGAAACGGTGTCCACAGTGAGGAGTGGCTGTACGAAGTGATTCAAAACGAAACACACGTACGAATGAGAGTTGGGAGCCATATTACTGTCATCATACAACCCGGAACCCACAAAGCGATGAAAAACGCGGCTAGGAAAATACCGAGGCGGCGGCCCCCTCCGGCGACTGCCCACGTTCTAATGGTAAAGATGACTATCACTCATCGATCAGCGCAGGGAAAAGAAAAAAACTCTGGATGTGAACTTGCTTTCTGCGAGGCCCATGCACAGCTCGATCAGGACTAGGGGAAAACATCGACCCTCAGAATGTCGCACGGATTGTTCCGACAGAGAAAGGTGGATACCTATGATGAATCTCTCCGATTCGATGCAATGTGTTCGTGACATAGGATTCGATGCCCGGGCTGAATGGGCTGTGTTGGACTTTTGAAAGTTGGGATGGGAGGACGACGACTGTACTTTGGTAAATTAGAGCGCCGACCAAGAGGAATTGTAGGTATCGTGTCAAAAGATAGAGGCATTTTGCGAAGTTCCAGTGTGCAGCCCAAATGAATCGAATCTCAAAGGTGAACATGCAGACATATTCGTAGAGCTGGATTAGATGGGGGCACGAGTGAGCGGATGTAAAGATGATCAGGCCGATGCGATAACCGACCCAGAGCGTGATGCAGGTCGCTGTATAGGGCAAGATGAGATCTTTGATCAACTTAAGGTGTCAAGCGCACGTGAGGATGCATATTCACCGGATATATACTATCGGTGCAAAGGTGGTCTTAGAAGTTAGCACGTTGGCGACAGATGGGCAGACTCACATTTTGGGTTCGCAGAGCCTGGAAATACGCAATTACATGCTCATCCATGGGTCGTTGAACGCTTGTCACTGCCAAGGCTGTTTTGCACCTTGTTTTGCAACTGTGTTGTTCGACAGTGTCAAGGGGGCGATCAGATGACTATCAGTGGACCTTAAGCATAGGTGCCTTACTTATGCTCTCCATTATTAGACCCCCGGTGCTGAACACTTCCCGATCGTGTCACCCCAGCTCATATCGGCCCACAAACAGCACTTCCACTGGAGTCGGCCGCACATGCCGGGGGAGCGGACAGATCATGTCGGTGATTTGTCTTGACAGTGAACGGGAAACGTTGCTGCGACCTTGAAAGTTGAGGGGTGGAGCGTCCGGCGTTTTGGCGTCCGTGTCAGTGAAGGATGCGTGATCGAGTCCTCGAGCAAGCCCCGGAGTTTTCGCTAGGAGTCCTACAGCCACCGAGATCTACAGCAGGCACCACCTTTACCCCCCTTTCATCAGAGCCCCAGAGGACCACCCTATCCCCTTCCACATGGCACCATGCGATGTCCCCCATCAAACGTGAGAAAACGGAAAAAGAAGAAGCCGATCACGTTGGCCGCGACCCCATTACCACCGACGACCGTCCCCGCACCCCGCTGTCACTGTCGAAATTACTTCCATAAGCTCCTAAAAGTACATGTCAGGTTTGAAGGACACCAGTGATATTAGTATGATATATCCACATCCGCAAGCCCGTGTTGAGCTGGGAGCACAAGAAAACAGAGAAATATGTAGAATACGAACTCTGTCACCTCTTAGATGCCCACTCGCGGCATTTGAATATTGATCCACCTCTTTCAGCACAGGAGCCTCTGAATCGTTATTGTGTTCATATCCTTCCGTACGTCGAATTACTATAAGCTGGCCCATACGGCAGAGAAATCCCTGAAAGGGAAAGGTTGGCCTCCCTCTAACTAACGGGCGTGATATGCAGCATCCTGCCTCTATCAAATGTGGTATTATGCTACATGGCTTGACCGGCCCTTGTTCCTACCCCACCGAAGAGGGAGGGCCTCGAATGGGAACCCAAATGTCTGCCTTGGCTTGCAGCGACAACGAAAAGAAAAAGAAAAAAAGCCTCCAAACATCTCAATCCACCCCATCACCGTCATGATTAAACATCTGCGTCCCCAAATTTGTCGACGGCCGCCGTGTCGCCGTGAAGCGGACAGAGGAAGACGTTTCGCTAAGATCGCCGTGAACGAACGATCGCAGATTGAGTATCATCCGGCATGCCAGGATGGATGCGAGGAATTGTTGGAATCTATGTTTTTTCCCCAAGGTCAGAGAGAAAGACGTTTTGTTGGTGGAAGAGGTACGCTTACACGGTTAAAAGGTCGGAATATTGGTGCTACAATAACAATCGCATGGGATGGAATGAGAACCTTTTTTCGAGAGATGAAGAAGAGACGCACTGGCAAGGTATATATTATGATGACATTCGTTATGGATAGAGCCATCAAGTAGATGTAATAGAGGATTCCTGTTATCCATCATTGGCGTCCTGTCATTGTGAAAGGAGGTGCAACAAGAGAGAGAGCCCACCATCGTAAAAAACGAGTCGATTGAAGTCGTTATAGGATGTCCGATTCACAACTAGATTCGCCATCGTCAAGAAATTCGTGCAGGGGTATGAACAAGTCGACTCACAGTACTTGTAGGCTTGAACGGACATGAGGGAAAGCGTGACTGAACGAGTGCCGATGAGCCATATAAATAAACTCGAGTGAACAGACAGAAAACTGACCGATGTAAAAGGGGAGAATGAGAACGTAATTTACGGATTTCATCGAGCTTGTGATGATGTTGGAACATCCACTAGAAATAATCTGGGTCGGCACGGGGATCGGCGAAGCTATGTACACGATACAGTGAGGGTTGGCTACACGAAGTTGATTCAAAAGGAAACACACATACGAATGAGAGTCGGGAACCATATTACTGTCACCATACAACCCGGAACCCACAAAGCGATGAAAAACGCGGCCAGGAAAATACCAAGGCGGCGGCTCCCTCCGAGGACTGCCCACGTCCTAATAGTGAAGACGACTGTCATTCATCGATCAGCGCCAGGGATATTAAAAAAACAAGTGATTGTGGACTTGCTTTCTGGTAGGCACATGCACAGCACGACCATGCCTGAAAAAACGTTGAAGATCAGGATATCGCACGGAATGTTTGAGTGAGAGAGGGTACCTATCATGAATCTTTCCGATTCGATGCAATGTGTCTGTGATATAGGACCTCCGGCTGAATGGACTGTGTGGGACTTTTGGAAAGCTGAGATAGGAGGACTACCGTACTTTGGTAAATGAGAGCGCCGACCAGGAGGAATTGTAGGTATCGCGTCAAAAGATAGAGGCATTTTGTGAGGTTCCAGCGTGCGGCCCAGATGAATCGAACTTCGAAGGTGAACATGCAGGCATATTCATAGAGCTAGAGGAAATGAGTGTGACGGTACGAGTGAGCGGATGTAAAGATGCTTTAGCCAATGCGATGACTGACCCAGAGGGTGATACAGGCACCTGTATAGCGAAAGATGAGATCAAGGTGTCGGGCTCACTTGAGGAAGAATATTCACCGAAGATATACTGTCCGTGCATAGGGGGGCTCTCAACTTCGAACATCGACGACAGATAGGCAGACTCACATTTTGGGTCCGCAGAGTCTGGAAATACGAAATTACATGTTCGGCCATGCGCTCGAGGGTGGGTCGTTGAAGGCGCCAGTATGTCACCAGAATCACCACTGTTTTGTACCTGTGCTGTCAATGTCAGCGCTGAGTCGGGCTGATCAGATAAGGATTTTAAGCTTTAAGTACCAGTGGACCTTTTTGTGCATGGGTAAACATGTCCCCCACCTACAGAAGAGCGGAATGCCGGCGCTTGGCACTGTCCGATCGCCTCGTGTCGGCGCACAAACAACCCCTCCACCACTTTCACGGGTCTTGAAGAGGGTCGTGCCGCATCGCTCCGCTCATCTGCACCTGCGATGGCAATTCTTCACTGCTTGAGCGTACATGACGAGATTTGTTACAACTCGATCTATTCTCGGAAAGTTTGAGAGCATGGGAATTGGAAAGTCCGGCATCAGTTGGCACAGTGCCTGGGTCGACGGTCGGCTGACTTGGACAACTGGGGCTCGACACCTGTCTTCCCTCACCCATGGCTCGGAACATAGCGCCCGCCGCGAATGCTCTCACCGCCCTGAACGCCAGCACTTTCGAACACCCAAGTCCTGCCATCTGAGCTCTAGTTTCAATCCCCCTGCTGTTGCGGTGTGAGCGGCGATGTGGACGGTGATGGTAAGCCCCTTATGTCCTCCTGCTGAATTTCCCATTGACACCCTTTGTGGAGGCTTTCACTTGGCCCTCTCACGCGGCTCCCATCTCAAAAACTTCCCAGATGCTCTCTGCTCTCACCACGAGCCCGATGACGCGCACAAAGAAGGCAAGTCCCCCTCCCTTGCTAATCTCACGCTAATAAAACGGGCACTGAGGCTAACCCGTAAGGATAACCCCTCCCCTCGCCCTAATGAAACCCGCAGGGAAATGGCACCGGACACAAGCAAAAGACGGCGCGAAACAGACGGCAGGGAGAAAGAGAAGGGCGGGGAGCGGCGTGATATTCTTGGAAGCGAGGCGAGTAGCGGTGGGCATAGCTGGCAAAGCGAAGCGAGCAGTCGGCACGGTGGCGCGTGCGCACTTCCCCCCTGTAATCATAGTACGTACTTCTGCTGCCTTGTACATACAGGAGATTTTGATATTGTCTCCTTTTTATCCATCTGAGCATCGAGTAAATGGTATATGTATGGCTATCCGGAGGATGGTGCCCATACTTACGCAATATATACCAATTTGGTGCCAATCGACCGCGATAGCGGGTCGATGTCCGGCGATCAGGACGGTGGCAGTACGGCATGATACCGATCAGTGCACTAGGGACGAGACTACCAAACAAGCTCTGCACTTACTTTCTGGCGGGGTCGATATTGATTGATGGCACTATGAACACGGAAGTGGAAGCTTCAATTGTACCGTCCAGGAAGGTCTCAGACTCTGAGTTGAGTTGCACCTATTGGTCACCATCCTCCTCTCTCCCAAATGCCATTGAACAGCACAAGGAAGGTCCATCTGCCCCTCCTCGAGCTCGACAAATGCACTATGTGTGCCACAACGACGTCGTTACGACTATGCTCGTCTTGCGGAGAGGTGAGTCCCATCGTCGTTCTGACACTCAAAACCTCACCCGCTTTCACAGAAAATCTACTGCTCGCCGGAATGCCAGAGAGAGCATTGGCCGAAACACAAGCCCGATTGCGGTACGACTCTCGTCTCCACCTCTATCGTCAGTCAACTTACCCCAAATCCAGGCAAAACTGACCGAATCGACCTTACGATGTTCTACCCCTTCCTCGCCTGTCTCTTCGAAACCAGCCACCTCCATCCCGACAAACCCCTCAGCCCAGGCCTTACCCACACCATCATCAACTCCCCCAACCCTGGAACCTCCGCAACCGGCTTCCCCAACGGCTCCGCTGCAAACCTCATCCTCTTCGGCGAGCCTATCCCAAAGACCGAGATGGGGTCCCAAAAGTGGTGGCCATCCGCCGCATCCCCCAAGGTTCGCTCAAAGATGTTCAGGAGGATTTGCCGCGAGGGATACCTCCTCCCAAACCTAGTCGCCGTCTGCATGGCCCTCCTTTCCGAAATGTACACCACCACCTTCATCCCTTCTTCCTCCTCTTCTACCCCAACCCAACGCCGCACCCGCCTCCAATTCCACTCCTCCCCCATCTCCGACTTTGGCATCGCCAAAGGCCGCGCCGAAGTCAAATGCCAAGACACCCTCGCCTACCTCACCCTCTCCCCCTCTTCCTCCGCCTCCACTTTTGAATCTGCCAAGACCCCACAGACCACTAGTGGCTCTACTTCACCACCATGCGCGGCGAAGAGTTCGTTCTCGACTGCGGCATGTTTACTTTCAACCTGTGCATCATGGTCCACACAGACCCCTACCAGAAGGCTTTTGCCAGTCTCCGCGGCACCGACTTGCCATCGCCGTACGCGCCTGCCTACTTCCGCGACCGAATCCAGGTCAAGAATGTCCCGAGTGTGCAGTATGTCCAGAAGCGGTTTTCTTTTCTGAGGCACGAACCGCTCCATCGCGTCGCGAATGCTCTGCACAAGGCCAAGTGGGAAGATTCGTTGGCTCAGAAAGAGGTTGATATCATACTTGATTATATGGAGACCATCGCGGGGAGAAAGTGTCGCTCGGTGGAGAAGGATCTCGGGATAAAAATAGATGATGCACAACTGTCTTGTCATGGAGTTAACAATCAGGGAGAGGGCGCGGACGGGGTGGCCTGCGGCCCCGTCGTTGGCGATTGAACAGGATCCGGGGGAACTCAACGGGTTCGTCGACACCAAGGAGAACGACGAGGCGTGGTTCAAATATATGAAGAAATGGAACAGGAGGTACAACAGAGGCGAGCTTTCCTTGGAGGAGATGGGTGACGCGCTCAGGGCATGGGAGAAGAGGCATTTAAAAAAAGGAGACACGAAATAGTTTCAAAAGACTATCTGTACACTATGTGTCTTACAAAAGCTCAACGATCTGTTCGACACCAGGGTACGGCGGGATATTCAGTTGATACTTTTCTTCGATCGCCCTACACGAATCAGCCCCCACTCAAACCGAAATAAAAGAAACCTACTTGGGCACAAACCTCCCCCCTAAAAAGTGCCTACCCCGGAAACCCCTCACGCCCTCCTTTGGCGCCGTCAAACTGACCAACACGTCCGGATCGAGTCCTCCTCCCTCCCCTCCCACCTTGCCCTTCTCGACGTCCCACCCGGACGGGATGTCCACGGACACGATCGGTTTTCCTGATTTCGCGATCAGCGGGAGCGCGCTGTCAAAGGGGGCGCGCACGGGAGGGTGGAAGGAGAACCCGAAGATGGCGTCGAGGATGAGGTCGGTGGAGCCGAGGGCTTGGCGTAGAGGGTCGATTGAGGGGGAGGGTGGTAGGGTGGGGATGTTCATGGTGGTGCATTGTGTCAGGAGCCGCTGGGAATGTTGGAGGTTTGTTTGTGAGGGTATATGGGGGCCGGTGGGGCTGTTACTTACTTTGTAGTGGTCTTTGGAGCCGGGCTAAACGATGGATTCGTGTTGAAACTGGCAGACTTGGTTGGAGGGGTCATACCTTGGGCATGTAGATGGTTGGCTGATACCCGAACATGCCTATATGCGCGTTCAAGAATCGGAAAAATGGAGCTGGGGTTATACGGACCTAGATGTCGAGCAGCAACGAGCCCATCGCCGCCTGTCAAAAAAATTGAATTTAGGTGAGCAAGACGCTTGTGAGACCCTCTCTCCCCGTTCATACCTTGGTTACCTGGACCACAACACACGAGGACGCGGGGGTATCTTTCTTTATCATACACTCTTGCCAGGGCCTGGGCGCACGCCAGCCCAGCGAGTTCCATGAGCTATGCACATCAAAGAGTCACATTTCAGCGTCTTGGTTTCATCCTATACGAAACCCGCCTGGTCGAGGCTGAACCCGACTGGGCCCATGAGCTCTTCGTCGATCTGGGTGTAGTTTGGACCATGTTACAGGTGCGAAAATCCTCCTAGCGGCAGAGCGCTCACTTGCTGAGCGAGTCTGGCAGTCAGATACCGGATGGACATGGTGCTGGTAGAAAAACAACAAACTGTTTACTCCGTGACAAACCGCAACACACCCTCATAGTAATACTCTACAAACCATTTCCTCGTCGATACGCCTTCATCGCCGCCCTTTCCTTCACTATCCCCAACGCCTCCCGATTCGCGTCCCAATAACATTCTCCAAAAATGCGTAAATCACGACATCCAATACCGCAGGATTCCATGAACATTTATTTAATCCGCATGAAAAAAATTCAATTCTAGTGGGAGTTGACGTGAGATGTGGACTATGTTAAAAGCATTGGATAACTTACAAAAACGCAGCCAGCAGGTACCGACTCTCCCGAACCTTACCAACATAGGTTGAGGTCTCCTTTCCGATGCCAGCAGACAAGTCTAGGGGATTGTAGCAACCTTCGTGTGCTATGAAGAGAAAGACTTGAGACAAAAGCTGACAAAAGCCATCTGCTATCGTTCATCGGGGATCGAGGGTTCATGGTCGAGTGAAAGTAAATCTCTCCTCATCCCGGGAATTGACAGGAGTACCCATTCCGACAGGCGCAAGTGGACTGAATAAAGGGATGCGACGGCCTGTGATGGTCATCGTCCGAGGTGAATAGCAAGTTCATGAAGGTGAGGATGGATATACTGTCCGGGAGGATTTGAGACTGGAAGTCTAGAGTCTCTCACTGTGCTGAGGGAAAGTGTGTCGTCGACGGCAGCGTATAATAAGGAGACGGCGGTGGCTGCGATGGAGGTGGGATGACAGCATTGCTTTGGTTTGCTGGACGGCGACAATCTGACCGACGCTGGGATTTGGAGCGGGAGCTGCAGAAAAGAGCCATGAGAATCGGCTGAAATAGAAAGTTCAACACTTACAGGTTCCGTAAGGATGTGGGGCGTTGTAGTGAGACCTGGGGTGTGTCCACGGACAAGTGGGATTGGTTATCATTCAAGAGCAGCGGAATAGCAAGCTCGGCACTTACGGGTCCTGTAGATCACGGCCGACGACGACCTCCGCCTGTTCTTGACAAGAACGGGGAGTTGTGGATGAGATAACTGCACCACACAGTTCCCGGGTGCTTTGCTGGCGTCTCGGAGGTCCATGTGATCAAAGATCAAGAGTCCAAGCGCCGGCGTGTACTACATGTGTTGACAATAAGCGCCTCCAGTGCCTTACTAACAACCCACATCCCAGTGCTCCGTCGTATCACAGTATGAGCGCTGCGGGAGCCGTTGGCCCACATTCAGATTCTTCTCGTCCGATGTGAGTCTGAGACTGTCACTGGTTGCCTTGACCATTCTCTGACTCGATTGGTACTACGACAGACCCGATGCCGTCCAGATAAAAGGCACGAATGGTCTTGCAATTCGAGATCGCACTGCTCACACTATGCAGAGATCGTTATTGCGTTTGCAAGGCCTATTACTATTTCGCCTGTATTACAATTGAATACTACGACAACGAATGCGCCGATCCAAAAGCACTTCAAACGGACAGATACTACCCTGAGATGGGTCTTAGAAGATGGACCAATGTCCGTCTTTCCCCTTATTTTCTAGTAATGAATCTGACCTCTCGTAGTATGGATGCACAGTCGCAAGCCTGCCTCCAACTCCTCAAGCCCCGTCGGAGAGATGTTATCTTAAGGAAAAATGCCCTGAAGCTTGTGAAGGAATGGATTGTACCATTCTATGAAATGGCACATCGCGATCCTACAGGTGACAACGTCGTCGATCTTGAGAGCAATATCTGATGCCGGTCGACTTCACCAGTGCCGTACACTTTTCAAACCCAAGATCACACCGTTAAAATCTCGTTTGACCACAAGGTATGCTCCCCCGTCGGGCCTGAAGAGAAGGTTTTGACGTAGACGGAAGAACCTTGCTTCTTCCTTATCCCAGATTACCGCCCCTGTTATTAACAGCCACAATGATGGCAATGCAATTGAAAATCGCTCATGCCATGATGCTGGTCAACTTGATATTTCAGAGCCCACCTTCGTAGCCGCAAGTACTGCTGTCTCCAATATGAGCACCTTGACACCATCCTCGCAAAGCATTGCATCAGCCACCACAGAGTTCGCAGCTGTGGATAAGGTCCTTGAAGCTGCATACGCTGCCGTTGCATTAATCAACGATCCTCGTGTTGATCGACTGTCTCCGTTCCTCGAGACACTTTCCAAATTCAATGACGTTATTGATGGGATTGCCTCGGTGGGCACCATTCATGTCGTTTGATCG
>Ga0307516_10008991_pt1 | contig 11193 bp, 2 predicted proteins | sample 19_EM_MG_FD_203310 | JGI IMG/M metagenome (GOLD analysis project Ga0307516, IMG submission 203310) | Populus trichocarpa ectomycorrhiza microbial communities from riparian zone in the Pacific Northwest, United States - 19_EM | ecosystem: Host-associated > Plants > Roots > Unclassified | place...
GGGGGAAACTATGCATGATGGTGCACTTGTTCTTGTTGGATTCATATGGTCTTTAAGTGTTCTAACACAGTTATTCTCATTATTCTCATTATGAAGCGACTGGTTATCTTCTTCGGCCATATTTTTTAAAAATGATGAGGATACCCTACAAAGTCTATCACTTAATGTACGTGACCAAACTCTCATGCACGTGTAGGAAGAGAATAAAATGGAAGAAAAGAAAAAAAAAAACAAAAGTTAGATAAAAGGAATGAAAAGAAAAGACAATAAAATAAAAAATATAATTTATACAGTAATTTACCACCCCGGCAACGGCGCCAAAAACTTGACACGATCAAAAGATTGATGTCTTCTCCCAAGTGTAGGAGTGTCGAAGTAATAAATAACCTGGCAAGACTAGAGTCGAACCACAGAAAGGTTAACTGTATAAACTACAAATAAAGAAATAGATAATAACAGAAAAGGAGTTGAAGAGAGCTTTGAGATGTGATATTGATGTAAGGATTTAAACAAATATAAAATAATTGTCAAGGTTAGAGGATCCACTAATGATATTTCAAACAAGTATAGTATAAATTCTTTTTATTACTCAACTAGAAACCACACACAAAGGAGGTTCCAATCGGATTATAAATTATTAACATGATTACATTAGTTATCTTATTCGAATAATGCTAATACTTGTAAATATTGTCAGGTATTCATGATTATAACTTATGTTAACAACAAATCAAGTTCCTTTCATAGCACAGGTTCATAGCACAGGTGTCAGTTATACCATACGTTTGGGCTATGAAAGTGCCAAGTATTTGTTGTACTAAGGGTTATACAACATAAATCTAGATTAACCATTTAACAAGCAAAGTAATAAAAGTGAACAAGATAACAAATACAAAACATGTTAGTATCAAACATTAAAATCCATGTTGAGTTTATACTATACTTATTCTTACACCATTAGTGTAACCTTTTCACCTTGACATAATAAACTTAGCTAAATATAATAAAAGAGAGAAACATAAATAAAAAAAAATAAAAACATAAAAAAGATATAAGTTAACTAAGTAAAGGAAAGGAAATGAAAAACATAAACAAAAGATTAATATAAACAAAACTTAAACATTACAAAAATAGAGAGAGAGCAAGAACATGATCTTGATCTAAAAACCAAATGTCTAAATGCATGGCAAATGCCTCCTTTTATAGGCCAAAATTCGGAACTATTGATTTGATGACTAATTGTTGAGTGGGTGGCCACCTCTTGACTTGGTAACACTTCTTATCTTCTTGTTTGCAGAAAACGTCATTGCTAACATCAGAATTTGAACAGATAGTCTTCATGAAAGTTCTGGAAAATTATCACAGCTTTCCAACAAAACAAGAATCGGTGCATTTGGACTTCTAGAACTCGAGATATGGGCTAAACACTGAACAGTATCTGGGCTGCAGGATAGATTCCGACTTCTCCGTTGTTGCTACCATTTAAACTCGAAAATGACAATTTTAAATCTTGGACTTTTCATGAAAGTTTTAAGCCTATGTCTTAGCTTTCCATACATATAAACCAAACCTAAATCCAAGTTCTACAACTTCATTTATGATCCAATAACTGAATGGTGTTCCAGTTTGGATTGAACCAACATCTCTTTTTTTAGCTTAGCCCTCTCTTTGTCTTCTCAATTTCAGTAGTTAAACTCATCAATCAATCATTTGATTTATGTCATAGGCCTGCATTTAAGATGACTATTTACTATAAATTAAAGGTATCTTATATTATTAGACATATTATTATAAAACATGCTCTAGTTAAGGAGTTATTGATACTTTAAGTGCAAAATGATGATATAAAACCTTGATAAAAATGCACTTTTAAGTACTAATCAATTCAATCTTTTTAAAATATTTAGAAATTTATTTTTTTATTCAAACCAAAATATAGATTACAAAACAACTAAATATGAACAAACAAGCATGCAAAATCATTTGATTTACATGATCACAAGGTTCACATAACGTTCCTACAAATTTCCAGGTGTTCATCCCTAATGAACAAACAGTCGACTAGTTCAACTTAAAACCTAGATTTGATAGTTTTAAACCTGGTGAAACTTGAATCAACTAAATACATGTCAATCCTATAATGTATGTGAAGTGTGTGAATTCATTTTAATTTGTGCTGTCAAGATATAAAAATTTATATAATTTGCAATAAAATAAATTCTTAAGAACTAAGTCTTCACTTGCATTGTATCTTGGACTTGTTGATTGAATTCTTGATTCAATTCTTCATGCTTGTTGATGTGTTTTTTGTATAAAATACATTTAAATTTATTCTCAACCAAGCATATCATTAGTCCAATTTTATTTAATTGTTATTATCAAAATATATAAATATACGTCACCCAAAGGTCAACATTTCTTGCCCCTAATCAATTTGGTAATAACTAAAGCACCAAGTGAAAAGATCTTAATGCCCTAATAGCTAGGTTTAAGTTTTTTAACAAGAAGAGCAAAACCATCCTTCTATTATTCTAGTTAACAGTGTCTCTAAATTTACAGCTATAGTGTTTTTCCAAACATGTAAGCTTTCATTAATTTATGATATCGAAAATTAATCAAGGGAAAGTCATCCTCCTTCAGCCAACAAGTAGTAAAATTGTTGTTTAATATGTGTATACTTTACAAAAGCTCTAATTTGATAATTATTTCTTTTTACCCCAATTAAAATAATTTTATACCAACCAAAATAATTTTAATGAAGGGCGTGATGGATAAGGGTTTTTTTCCTTTAGAAATTTAACTCATTCAATTTTATTTAGTTGTATTTTTTGAAAGTATTAAAAAAACCTTATATTAGTTGTATTTCCAACACACCCTTCATTAAAATTATTTTGATGGGTGTGTAAATAGAAATTATTATCAAATTAAAGCTTTTTGATGGATCCACGTATTGAACAATAGTTTTGCTAATTTAAGATGTTTTGGTGCTAACTCTAATGGATTGGTCCAGTAGTTAAAACATGTATGCTTTCTTCTTCTTTTTCGAGATCAAACCTTCAGAATAGTATCTAAGAGAATTTATTAAGTTTTTTTAAATACACCAAGTTGATGTGGATCGTGTATCCTTGAGATCCTTTAAAGAAAAGGACTTAATCTTGATTAATATATAAGTTAGATCAAACCTTCTTTATGTGCATGTTCTTGGAAGCAATTCAAATGAAAGATCTGGGAAATAATTTTCTACCTAGTTAATTTTGAATTAAGAGCACAACTTTCATATTAATTGTGCTGCTTCCGGAATTACAGATTAGTTAAAAAGAATAACCCCAGTATAGTTGGTCCTTGTTTCATGAGGTACATACATCAGTTAAAAGTGTCATGGTTATACTCGGAGCTATCCCAATCGTCATCAATACGAATTGGATGCTGACCCTTGTCTTGCAGTTCAATTTACTAGGAATTTAGTTCAGCCATGAAATTTTTTAAAAGTTGAACCGTATTTTTGGAAGCCAATTATTGTTTCAACTTTTTATGCATGGCAACGAGTTCTAATCACCAAGCACCGAGGAAGCCTAGCCAGAATGCAATGGCCTAGCTTCTAAGAAATCAAACCATCCCACAAGAAACAAGCTATTTGCAAGCTATAAAATAGAACAAATTCAAGGGCTATACCGTTTCAATCTCTCCAGTTATATTCAAGTACAATATAACTAAAGTCTAATGTTGCCCCCGCCTCATGTAATGTAATCCCGATAGTGTCCCTTATGGTCAAGCCATACTGGGAGAAATTCCAGAAAGGAAATGGGATCCCATCTAGCCATCCCCATTCCAAATGTAACGCTAGAAAAATATTAAATCCACACCGTATCAGACCACATAATTTTCATTATCATAAAGCAAACCCTTAAGTTCGGGATTTTATTCAGAAGTACAACAGATTGCAGAGACTCAATGGAAGCCATCTATACTGGGAGAAATTCCAGAAAGCAAAGGGGGTCCCATTTAGCCATCCCCATTCCAAATGTAACGCTAGTGAAGGATTAAATCACCATATCAGACCACATAATTTTCATTATCATAAAGCTTAGATTAAAGAACACACCACAAACCCTTTAAGTTCGGGATTTTATTCAGAAGTACAACAGATTGCAGAGATATGACAGAACCCTTTATTTAGTAGCAGCTAATGGTGCCATAAATCCCATTAACAGTTGATTGATCACTCATCATCATAATTCTTTCGGTGGTGGCGGTGCTTCTTCTCCGCATCATCATCAGAATTGTCATCTCCCTGCCAATTTCAACAATATGATTAAGATAATGACAGATACCAGAAAAGAAAGGCAAATTTATATGCACGACTTTGTTGATAGCAGTTCTATTTCACAGAGAGATGGGCACTCAAACATTGTATTCTTCTCGAGGTAAACTAGAAATGGAAATTTTGATTATTTGTCTTCCCTAAGACCCCCAAGAAGACAAGCATATAGTAATTTCATAATGAAACTTAAAAAGTTAAGATCCTCAATGCAATAAACAATGAATTAATCATGTATGATACCAGAGTTGTGACTGTTCAGTACTCCTAATTTTAAACAGGTGATGCTGGAAATATCTATGTGTTGGGCATTTCGATCATCAATTCCAAACTAGAAGGTCCAGGACTTGAAGCAAACAATAAGTGAAATTGTTTGTAAAATGACTAGACATCCTGTTGCAATTCATTACATATTCTCATCACCAGTAAAACATTATAGAGAGTAACAAAAATAAGGAGTGGGTAGCAGCCTCACAGGGCAATAATTTATTCTATTTTTTTCTGCTTATATAGGATTACTTGAAAAATATAATAAAAAGGGAACTCATCCACGGAAATTGTGGCTAGAATATTTTGAGCTTGGCACCACAGGACTGAGCAAAATCTTTTGAGCTTGGCAAAAAAGATCAATGGACCAAAAAGTGGATTGCAGTGACAAACAAACAAACAAAAAAATACCATAAATCTTCTTGATGCAGTCATAGGATGCGCACGACCAAGCACCTTCTTAACTTTCCTGATGTATTGCTAACCAAGTAAGAACTTCTAACGTATATACTTAAAGCTGGAACATAAAGTCTGAGCAGCAACAAACAAAAACAGAAAAGCAAAACCATAAACTCCTTGGAGCATTGTGGGATGTGCATACACTAAGCATTTACCAAGTTTTCCTGATGAAATTCTAAGAAATACAGAATTCGCGGGTCCAAACAAGAAAACCACTTAAATTTGTTATACTAATTGAATTGGTAATTAAATGTTTTTCAAGCCAAGCCGCCGGTTTGAGGTTTAAATTTATTCTCAACTTAAACTAAACTTTATCAGAAACAACCCACTAAACTGATGCAAACATGTCCTACTTATGAGCATAATCATATCCTGCCTGTGGGACCGAAGTCAAGTGCAATACTCTTCCAGATCATTGTTTCTCCTAATTTTCGTCAATCCTTGTTTTAGATCACTAAGACATAAAGAGAGCTAAGCCAAAAATCTAACACAAGGCAGCAACTCAAAACATCATAAATGGAAATGCAACACAAAATCCTACATTACCAAGAAACAGAAAATGATCACACGTTGCATCAAAAACCGTAAGCATAAAAAGTAAAAAGTCCGAGAATTTGAGAGAACCCTACATATTTCTTGCGGCCATAGCCCTCTTCACCACCATCACGATACTTATTATGACGATCCTCGTCGTCCTCATCACTACGACGACTCCCATAAGAAGGCCTCTCATACTCTCCTCCTTCCTCCTGTCTCGCATAACTAGACCTCTTAGGTGAATCATCTCCATAACTTGGCTTCTCATATTGGCTCCTTCCCCCATGCCCTTCTCCCTCTTCCCCATAACTCTCCTTCCTCCCGTACCGAGAACCATACTCTGACCCACTTCCTTCATTTTCGGATCCTGGCCTCCTCCCATACCCGGATCCGTATTCCACAGTCCCCCCTCCATATTCGCTGGGCTTCTCATACCCAGATCCATATTCAGTTTCGGATTTCCTACCATAACCCGACCCATACTCAGTTGGCTTCTCATATCCAGACCCATATTCAGAGTCCGGTCTCCTGCCATACCCAGATCCATATTCATCACTCTGTGGCTTCTCATACCCAGACCCGTACTCCGATTCTTTTCTGCGCCCATAACCAGTCCCATACTCGCTCGGCTTCTCATACCCACCAGACTCATATTCGCCCTCGGGTCTCCTTCCATACCCAGATCCATATTCCTCACTCTGTGGCCTCGCATTCCCAGACCCGTACTCTGATTCTTGTCTGCGCCCATCACCAGACCCGTACTCGCTTGGCCTCACATGCCCACCAGACTCATATTCACTTTCGGGTCTCCTTCCATACCCAGATCGATATTCTTCACTTTGAGGCTTGCCATACCCACCAGACCCATATTCAGATTCGGGTCTCCTTCCATATTCCTCATTGGCCGGCTTCACATAGCCATCAGACTCATACTCCAATCCGGGCCTATTCATTCCAGGCTGGAAACCGTATGCCGGTTGAGGTTCACCATAAGTGGATCCAGGTCGGGGCTTGGGACGAGCATAGCTGCTGTATTCAGTTTCAAGAGCTTCATCAGCGTAAGCAGATGGCTCAGAGTAAGAGGAGTAATTGGGGCGATCGTAGTCAATTTCACCGGAGGCTGAGCTGATTGGATAGCAGGTCTCATCGGACGGTGGGATTGGGCGACCGTACGTTAAGGCAATGTCGTACCCGCCACCGTATGGGGTGGGATCGTACTCATCGTAATCGTCGACCTGGTCATCATCACCTCGAGAAAAGAACGGCATCGTTTTTTTTTTTTCTTTTCTGGTTTTGTCTGAATGAAGATCAGGGAGGGGGGGGGGTTATATTGTATTTTGGTGGTAAGGAAACGATGTCGCTTATGATGGGAATGCTTGCCACGAATTGAAATATGTGGTGGGGTATAATAATGGAAATCGAAAGGTATGCGGGTACGTGGATGTGTTTAATTGGAGGTGTGGTCTTATCAGAGGTTCTGCCACAAAAAAATTTATTGGGAGACGCGGTCGATACCCTGGGGTGACATATCCCGAGTCTATAGTCTATAGCCTTGCCCGAATCTCTTTTGATTCGGGGTGTGGTTTTATTATTGTTTTTTTATCCAACGAGCGAGCTAAGGTGCTTGTTACAAAATGTTATGGATATTATTTATTTAAAAATATATTAAAATAATATTTTTTATAATAATACACTAAAATAATAAAAAAACTGAAAAAAATATGAATTTAAAATTAAAAAAATTAAAAATTTTCAAAAACATAATTAGATAACAAAATATTACCGTGTTAATTTTATTTTACTTCTCTTAAATCATGGTTGTTTACTATTACATGATATAACATATCAAAACAACTAAAACATAAGACATATTCATTAAACACTTAAACATATTTTACTATTTATTATGATAATGGATTTATAGTTTAACTTTTTCTAAAAAAATCAATAATTTTTAAGTCGGTGATGTTTTTGGTCTTTTTGTCTGGCTCATGAATCATTTAATGTACATGTATTTTTTCATAATTTTTTAAACAGATAAATGATTTAATTACTCTATTCTAAAAAAAAATTAAAGTTATTAAACAAGGGTATTTGAGTCTTTTTTTTTAAAAAAATATAATAGAAAATCAACTTTTCCATTGCAATTAAGAAAAAATGAACCTTGGACCTAGGAAACTTTTGGTATTTTCAAACAGGTTTAATGGTTAATTTCAGAAACATTAAGGGTAATTTGGTATTTTTATTCTGAATTATTATTTTTCTTAATCAATAAAATTGTTAGCGTGTGCTTACCACACGCTAGTGTGTAGGCGTTTGCGCAATTTGAGCAGCATGTGTAGCACCTCCTAGTGGCAGAACTAGCCTTTCCACCTTGTTGTTGGATGCTTCATCACGTCCTCTTCCTCCAAGTACGACACGTGTTGTCGGTTGTGGGGCGGTTTGTCGGCGTGGTCCATTTCTTTTTTATACTCTTGTAACATACTTGAAATAAAACTATTTTCTATAGTAAAAACTTGTGATTTTTTTTTATCTACTGAAATTTCAACAGAATTTCCTTTGTATTTATATGATACCAAGTTATCGACTATGAATCACCATTCTCATAAAAACAATTTCATGCAATATCACAACAACATCATTTATACTTAAATTCATTTTCAGTACATCTTAGTACACACATCAACAATGTGATTTCTCTTTTGTCAAAAACTTTACATAAATTTCTAACATTTAATTTAGTATATGAATATGAGAAATAAAAGCAAATGGAAATATTCAGTTTAGTATATTCATTTAGCATTATGAAAGGGATTGAACTTTAATAATAAAAAGAAACAGTATTAACATAAAACACAAGATAACATTACATTAAGTTTTAGTCTAATATATTGTATGTTTGATTATAAAATTACTTAATTACAACCAAAAGCAAAATTTTCACCTCATAATTCCTGATACGATCTAAGTAAGGTCATATTCAGATTTTGATGTAAAATTTTTTATTGTCCAGTTTTACGCTATTGAACATAACTTCAAATCCAACCGTTGGATCGAGCTGAAATTTAACAAGAAAATTTCAGAGGTGTTGGTTTATGTTGGGGTAAAGTTTCAGATGAATTAGATTACAGGAAGAACATGTGATATAAGTCAGAACAGGCTGTACGAATTTTATTATTTACTTCTTTTTGACTTATGGACTTCCTATTTAGCAAGGATCCTTTTCCTACAAGGATGTGGCAGCTTGTTTTAAAAATCTACTAATTCTACAAAGATCTTTAATGAGCTGCAGCATAGTTTCCAAGTGTGGCAAGGATTCATAAATGCTTCAAAATCCTTTTCTTACAAGGATTCCTTATTCATCCTAGCTACAACAAGGAAGAAAGACTTCAGAATTAATTCTACCTTCAGATCAGATTTTCTAGTCTATTTGGAACTTCTTAAGGGTGACAAATCTGATTCTAGCATATTTCAGATGGTAATTTTTGGATTTTTATTATTTTCTTCTTATATAGTCTTTGGGTTATTATTACTTATTTGGGTCAATTGTAAGTGGGCATCATATAATTCCACCTAAAGGGGTCCATTAGGGTTTATGTAAGTCTAGAGTTAGTGTAAATAAAGGCATAACCAGACATGCAAGTTAGACAATTCAGATTAAAAAAACTTCTTGTTTGCCGCACTTGTTGTGTGTTGGTGGGATATTCTCCCTTCCTTGGTTCTCTAAAGAACTAAAATGACTTATCGAAGAACAACTGACTTCGTGGCGTCATCTTATACTTCTTGTTCGCGAATCAATATTCGTTAGGTGGGGGTTTTTCATTTCCAATAGTGCTGCTGCCTTGGTACAAGTTATCTTTGTGTCACAGTTTTATCAAACCTGATTTACTTAGCTTTTCGGGAATTAGTGTCTTTACGTGTGGGTTGCGTGGCCACGTGATCACGAGGTTCGCATCAATTCCTAATACAACTACGATAGGATATATTATATATCAAACGGTGGAGTTCAACCAAAGTTATTCCATGCAAAGTTGTGAAGCACCTGAATCGGACATTATAATACATGAAATTAGCTAATGTAGCAACAATTAACAATTCATATATATATATATATATATTATTTTGTTAGCTACAGCCCAAGGCTTATTTGGGCTTAATTAATACTTTGTTTTCAGTTAGAATCCAAGGTTTGTTTGTATTAAGTTATGGGCTTTTCAGTTTAGGGTTTTGGGTTAGTTTTTAGTGGACCTCATATAAGTCCACATAAGGGGTCCATTAGGGTTAATTTTTCAAGAATTATTTAAACTCATGTAAGCCAAAATTTCGGCAACTTTGATGATAATTACTTCTGAATTTTTCAGTTTTAACGTGTGAGAGTGATTCTTGCATTCTTCAGTTATTGAACGAACTGAATCTGACTTATCGAAGATTAACTGGCTTCGTGGCGTCATTCTACTCAATCCAATAGTGTTGGTGCCTTGGGGAAGGTTTTCATTGTGTCACACTCCTATCAGACCTATTTCGGCTTTCCGGGATCAGATCTCAATCTTTATTGTGCGTTGCGTTACCACGTGATCACGAGGTTCGCATTACAAACTGACAGGTCTAGTTTTAAAATAATGATATGTCTAGTTATCCCGATCCTATTATCTGGGTTATAGGTTTTCTGGGTTTAATCAAAGTTGGTTTGTCCTTTATTACTTATGTTGTATATATATCACACAACCTCGAGTTTCCTCGAGCCAAGCTTTGTTGTCTTCTTTTTATTCAATTACATGCTTCCAAATGTTTTTTTTCCTAGGTTACTGTGGTTATTTTTTTAAAAAAAAATTGTATGTTCACTAGTGTTGCCAATTTTTTTTTAATCTTTTTGTTAAAATAAAATCGACTTATTTAACTCGGTTGGGGGTATGATTTAGTATTTATTCTTTTGAATTTTTTTTTCCTTTTGTTATTTTTTCACATTTTAACCGTCTGATCAAAGAATTGTTCTTTCCCTCTATTATATTTCTAATTTTGATTTTCACCTTTATTTTTTTAATTGATATTTTTCATTTTAAATCTTTTCATGTAATTGATTTGTTGAGGATTGGACTTCTTGGTTTTCCATTTTTGGTGTAATGACAAGTGTCACGAGCTTTAAAAGTTATATATCACATAGTTTTCAAACTCGACTCGAGGGTTGACTCAGGGCAAGTCCTAGGCCACGGGTCATGTGGGTTGATTTGAGTTAACCCAAGTCAGGCGGTTGACTTAGGTTAACCAGGGTCAACTTAATTTCTTTAATTTTTTTAAATGTAAAAGTGATATCATTTTGGAAAAAAAAAACAGAGATCAACGGGTTTTGACTAGGTTTTTCTAGGGCTTATTGGGTTGCAAGTCCACCATACCAAATCAATTTCCCCTTTTTTGATGAAACCTAACCTGACCCAGACATAGATCACCCAAGTCACGAGTACAAATACTAGGTTCTATAGGTTCACCCGAGTTGGCTCGTCCCTTATTACTCGGGTTATATATCACGTAACCTCGGGCTTACTTAAGCTGGGTTTTTTTTGTCTTTTTTTATCCAATTATGTAAGCACCTAGAAGTTGAGAATTTATAATAACTG
>Ga0307516_10008992_pt1 | contig 11193 bp, 7 predicted proteins | sample 19_EM_MG_FD_203310 | JGI IMG/M metagenome (GOLD analysis project Ga0307516, IMG submission 203310) | Populus trichocarpa ectomycorrhiza microbial communities from riparian zone in the Pacific Northwest, United States - 19_EM | ecosystem: Host-associated > Plants > Roots > Unclassified | place...
TGGAAGGACAACGACACCATGCCGCCATTGATACCGCCGTGCGCGAGCGCCATGGGATCGACTTGCACGGTCGAATTCGTGATGTCGATCCAGGGTGCGTCGCTATTCGTCACGCTCGAATCGCCGACGATACGCAGGCTAGCCTTCGCTTTGACGAGTGGCTTGGTGAGCGCCTCGAACTCCGGCGCATCGTAAAAGCCACAACGGTGGCACTCAACGTACAGCGTTTGCACGGCGCTCGCGTCTCCAGCGAGCGTGAGGGTCGTACTGCCGATCGCCGGCGCGTCGGGCGCGCCGCTGCCGAGCACTTCGATGGGCAGCTGGAGCACGGGTCCGCTGTTCGCGTTGCCCGCGTTGCCCGCGTTGCCCGCGTTGCCTGCGTTGCCCGCGGAAGCGCCACCCGAAGCGCCAGTGAATGCTCCACTCGAGGACGAGCCCGCTTCGTTCGCGCCGCCCGCCGAGGTTGCGCCGTAGCCTCCGGTGCTCACCGAGCTGCCGCCAGCGGCGCTCGGGGCGCCGTCAACTTTGCCGGCGCCGCAGGAGAGCAGCCATGCCGAGCTAACCAGCACCAGCCAGCGAGTCAATCGCAGCACGCTAGACCTTCCCAGAAGCCAGCCCTGCTCAGCGCCCGGCGCGTTCGACGAAATCATGCGCAGAGGAGCTTGGCCGCGACCGCGCGAAACGATCACTCCCGGCCTCGAAAACGTCGAAGGCCGCGGCTCATTTCGGCCAAATGCGCTCATTCCATGCGGACCAGGTTTGGACCAAATTGGGATCGGCGCCGAGCTGGGCCGCGGCCATCACCCCCCAAACGCTGAACTGTTCGGTCGTGTAACCGCTGTTCGAGGGGTAGGGGCAATAGGGCAGTGACCTCGCGTCGAGTGGCAGCGGAGTGCGCGCGGCGTCGATGCAGAAGCGTTGTCCCGCGTACGGCTCGGGCTGGCCCAATTGGGTGTTGGTCGAATCGCAGATGCGATATTGGCTGCGAGTCGTGCTCGTGAACATCGCGTCGTAGCTCGAGATCAGGCCGTTCACGAACAGCAGATACAAGCCGGGCGCGATTTGCTCCAGCTCTCGAAACCGACTCCGCTCGGTCGCGCTGCTGTCCAAGATCACGGCGGGCGACAACTTGAAGAGCAGGTCTGCCTTGCTTTGCTCGCCCGAGTTCAGAAAGAGGTTCGTCGGGTCGGAAGCGGACGGCTCGTCGAACGGAATGTCAGTGTTGGCCAGCTGTGATAGCTTGGCCGTGTTGAGAAAGAACCGCGCCAGGTGCGCGGCGGCGACGCCGTCCGGAGCGCTGGCGGAGCTCAGCTCGTCCGCCAGGCTTTCGATGTCGCCGAGCGCTGTGGGCCAGTCGACCGCGCCGTTCGAGGCGCCCGCCCAACCCGGGTTCACGCTGATCTGGAGCTGTTGCCACTGGTTGGAGCGGTACCAAGAAGCGAGCCTGTTTTCCCAAGAAAAATAGGACTGTCGTGCGCCTTGGGGCACGAAAATCGAACGCGGCGCAAGGTAGAACACACTCGGCCAACCGTAGGGCCAGCCGCGCGGCTCACCCTCGCCGACCCAGTTTCCGCTCGCATCGAGGCTGCCGTGAAATGCGGACTGAGCCTGGAGACCGTAGTGCTCCACGACTTCCCATTGCTTGACCGCCAGCCACTGAAACAGACCGAGGTTGGCTCGCTCGATGAACGACTCCGTGCCGAACGGCGTGCAGGGCGCGGCCGGATCGCAGGTGGCAGCATCCGCGGCAGCTGCCGTCGCGTCGGCGAGAAGCGCTTGCAAAGCTGCCCCGCCGAGCTGAGCGGCGTACGGGTTGTTCGCGTCGGGCGAGAGGCGTGCGCCTCGACCGCCTCCTTCGAAGCTAGTGGTCTGAGTGCCCCAGGCTTGCAGCAATATTTGCAGTTGGTTCCTCTGGCTCGCTGTGAGATTGCCAAAGTCGCCGTAGCTTCCGTTCGCATTCTTGTGCTGATCGAGAAGACTGCCGATCGCTGTGTACGCTGCAAGGGGCGTGTGGCCTTCGTAGCCCATCTCGAACAGGCCGCTGGTTGCGCCAGCGCTCGGAGGCCAAATGTCGAGCGGATGCATAGTCGGTAGCCACGAATTCCAATCTGGAAATTGCAGCGGAATCGGCATTTCGCGGGTGTTGAGCTGCCGCGTCGGATCTAGTGCCAAAGTGATCTGGGCTTGCGCAACGACCAGTGGCGCATCATCGGTTGGCTGTGCGACGAACGCCTTCACGAACGCCGCGCCATCGGCGAGCACGGCGTCGAGGCCCGCGCCGGCTGCCCATTCGACGGCCGGCTTTTGGTCGAGCCCAGGTCCCGGCTGATACGGCGGGTTCCAAGGTGCAGCCGCTGCGACGTGTGGCACTTGACCGAGTGAAGCTCGCAAGTACGCGGCAATGTCCTGACCTTGCTCCGTCGTGAGACCGTAGAAGCGGCTGCGCTCTGCGATCGCGTTGTCGGAGTAGTTGAAGTACTGCAGATCGCGCCCATCCGCGGCGTGGCAATCGCCACACGCCGCTCGAATGGTCCTGGTCACGATCGACGACTTCTGCAAGCTATCTCGAGCCATCCACAGGGATGCACCACGCATGCTGGCGCTCGACGGGGTACTGCCTGCGCGCTTCTCGAGCGAAATATCTGCCCAGCTCTTGGTCACCGGGCTCAGGCTTCTGCCGTCTGCGTCTTGGAATTGCAGGTCCAGTATTCGAAATCCATTCGAGACGCCATCGGTGCCGTTGAAACGAAATTCGATCCGATTGGTTCCAGGAGCGCCGACTAACCTTGCGCGCGTCACGTCGTCGACCTGAACGTGAAAGCCCAGTGTCACGAGGCCGCCGTTGATGCCGCCATGCGCGGCCGCCACGCGATCGATCATGACGTTGCCGTCCGTGACGTCGATCCACGACGCATTTCCGGCGACGCTGTCGGCGCTAGCCGTGCTGGCGCGGCTAGCGATGCGTAGGCTAGCTTTGACTTTGGTCAGCGGTTTGCTCAAGGCTTCGAACTCGGGTGGCGCGTAGAATCCGCAACGATGGCAGACCACGTACAGCGTCTGCACCCGCGCGAGATCCGCGCTCGCGACGGCGAGATCCGCGCTCGCGATTACGGGCTCGTCGGGGGCGCCGCTGCCTAGTACCTCGATCGGCAACTGGAGCTCGACCGGGGTTGCTGCGGGCGTTCCACCACCGAGGTCAGCTTGAGCCGTGCAGGCGCAGGCGAACGGCAGCACCAATGCAAGGCACCAGCGCATTGTCACCGAGCAAAGTGAAGAATGGCTTGAATTCGTCGTGAGTAGGGGCTGTCCGGGTGCGCAGATGAATAGGAATCCGCCAGCGTTTGGGCGGCTGCGCGGTTGCCGCTTGCAAGGAGCGCTTGGACGCGCAGGACCGTCGCCTCCGAGCCGAGCGCACCGCTCGGAAACTCCGCGCGATAGCGATCCAAGAAATGGAGCGCAGCGCTTGGATCCTGCGCGGCCAGCGCATGGTGCGCGCGCTCGAGAGCCGCGACTTCACGCGACAATCGGCCAGCCGCAGCTTCGGGTCGAGTGGGGCGCTGAGACGCGCTACTCGCGACGGCCGGAGCAGTCGCCACTTCTGCTTCTGGGTCCGAGGTTGCGAGCGGAATGCTGTCCGTCGAGGCCGATGCCGTAGGTATTTTCACGGGTACGCTCGTGTTCGCTGCCGTCCGGACCCGCTTGGCGCTCGTGGTGGCGGTGGCTGCCAGGTGCGCGTGGTGTATCGCGAGCCCGGTTACGACGAGCCCACCGCCGAGCAGCGAAGTACCGAGCACTTTCAGGAGCAAGCCGACACCGCTGCGACTGGTTGTCGCGACGGCAGTGCTAGTCGCCGTGCTAACCGCTACCGCGAGACCGAGCGCCCCGAGCGTGCGCGCGCGCGCCTTCGCCGGAGCCTGCTCACGCCGAGATACTTCGAGCAACGACAGCTCGGCCGGCGTCGCGCCTTCTTCCGACCATCGCCGGAGCTCGCTCATGGTCCACCTTTCTTGGCCAGACTCTCGCGCAAGAGCTCACGCGCGCGCCTCACGCGTGAAGCGACGGTGCCGACGGGCACGTCCAGCACGTGTGCCACCTCGGGTGCGCTAAGCTCTTCGAGCTCGAACAACACGAACGCTTCTCTTAGCTGATCGGGCATCTCGTCGAGCAGCGCCGCGAGCATGGCAAGCGCTCGCTTCTGCTCGAGCGCCTCGTCCGGTTGCCGGGGCCCGGCAGCTAATGACGAAGAACCGCTCAGCTCGGTGTCGATTGAGACTTCGCGTCGCCGAGCGATCGTCCGACGTGCATCGGATGCGACGCGCAGCGCGATTCCCAGCAAGTAGCCGCGCTCGCCGCCCGTAGTGATCTCGTCGAGTCGGCGTGAAGCCACGACGAATACTTGCTGCGCGGCGTCGTCGGCACCTGCTTCTGGCACGCCGAGGCGACGTAGCGACCGCCACACCGTTTCGAAATGATTGTCCATCATTGCGCGCAATCGAGCAGCGTGGGCCTCGCGACCGCGAATCATGACCGGAAGTACGAGCTCGATACTCAATGACCCAGGCACGATAGCATTCGACGTGCCTAGAGCAGACGCTCCAGTATGTTGGCCGCAAACGCCAAAACGATCACAGGTCACCATCGCTACGCGCGTATGTACTGAAATCATTGGAACAATGGGCCGAATCCACCGTCAACCTCATCTGACCAGAGGCCCCGGCTTTACGACGACGGTGTTCACGGGTCGGGTGCTCGTGCAGCGGGCATTGGCGCCGGTTTCGGGCAGCCGCGCTGGCGCAATCGGCGTCGTTCTCGCGACCATTCGTAGCGATCGGCACACTCTCTCAGAAGACACCGCTCATCGTGCCGTTTCCGCTCATGCCCACGGTTGCACTGACCCCGAATGCGTTCGCGACGGTCTGAATGAGCCTCGGGTGGGCGTCAGCGGTACCTTGCGCGTCGATGAGCCTGCCCTGGGGGCCTGGGTTCAGGGTCAGCCCCTTACCCAAGATCACCCGGAGCATGCGTTCATAGGAATGCAGATCAGGGTCACCCATTCCTGCGCCGAAGAGGACGACGGAATTGTCGAGGAGCGTTCGCCCGTCCGAGTCGGGGGTGCTCTTGAAGACCTGCGCCAAGTAGGCGAGCTGCTTGGCATGCCAGGTGTTGATGCCCTGTACGGCAGCAAACGCCTGACCTCCGGCTGAGTTGTAGTGGGACGCGTTGTGGTAGTTGTCGGCGGCCGTGATGTTGGGGATGCCGTATGCGGCACTGAACTGGCCGGTCGGAACTCTTGACCAGTCGTATGACAACATCAGCGTGCTGACGTTCGTGATTCCACACTGAAAAGCCAGAGCCATGAGATCGATCATGTTCTGCGCTGTCTTGGTCACAGTGGTGTAGGATACCGGCTGGTATTGTGCTTGCTGTGCCGCCGTGGGCGCAGCGCAAGCCCCGCGCAACCCGACCGCGCCCGCCGGCTGCTCAAGGTTGCTTTCGATCTTCCTGATGGCGTCGGCGTACTGATTCATCACCAGGCGATCCGAGGCGCCGAGCCTCGCGTTGAGCACGTTCAGGTCTGCCAGCACGGCATCGAGCACGCTCTTCTTTCGATTGGGGCCCGGCGGGGCAGCGGCGCCAACGCCTGCGTCGGCGCTCCCAGAGGAGGGGAGCCCATTGGAGGTCAGCCGGGAAAAAACGTCTTGCGCGCTGCGGAGAGTCTCGTTGTTGAAGTGCGTGGTCTGGCTGTCCCAGGACAGGTTGGCCATCATCTGGTTGTGCGGGTCCGTATTGACGTAGCCGCCATTGCCCGGGCCCACCGCCATCATCAGCTGATCCAGACGAGAGGCACCGCCATTCTTGGCAATCAGGCGATCGAGGCTGCTGCCCGGCTGGGCAAGTCGCGAGACGTTCCCCGAATTTGCGGCGGGCGGAGTCACATTGGCGTCGTTGGCGATATTTTGGCCGGTCAAGAAACTCGGCGCCGCTTGCTCGTGTCCGGCATCACCTGAATTCTTAATCAGGCCGAATGAGCAATTCTGGACCACGGTCAGGTAATCCATGAAGGAAGCGAGCTCCTGCATTGGAGTCGACAGGCTGGTAATTCCAGCTGGACTACCGCCGCAACTCCAGAAGTCGTTTTGAGAGCCATTGCGGCCCGTCAACATGCCATTGCCCATGTACAAGACCGCGAAGCGAGCACTGGGGGTCGGTGCCGCCCACGATCGGCGGGTAGGCAACATCGCTTGCAGGAAAGGTACGGCGAGCGCGACACCGGCGCCCCGGAGCAGCAGACGGCGGCTGAGCGGTCGTTTTGACATGTTGCTAACTGTCCGTTCTCACTGATGACTATCGGTGGCGTTATAATTGAACGAGTCGCTGGTAACGACTTGAGCGAGCAAATCTGTGAGGCTTGACGTGTCTTGAACGGCCGTTGCCGCTATCTCCACCGGCAAGCCGCTCTCTCCGTCGGTGAGCACGCGGTTGAGCGCGTAGGTAAGCACCTTGTTCGCGATGCAGTTGCGGACCTCCGGTGCTTTCTTCAAGATCTGCGTCATGCCGCTGAAATCGGAGAAGCTCTGACCCATCAAGGTACCGCTTCCGTCGATCGGTTGGCCGCTTTCGTACTTCGTTCGATACGTCCCGAGTTGGTCGAAGTTTTCTTCCGATAGACCAAGGGGATCCATGGAACTATGGCACCCCGCGCACGAGGGGTCGGAGCGATGCTGGGTGAGGCGCTCGCGTGCGGTGAGCACCGAGCCATTCGCCGACGTCGTCGGGAGCATCGTGTTGACGTTGGCTGGCGGAGGCGGCGGTGCGGCGCAGAGGATTTGCTCCAAGATGTAGTGCCCTCGCGCCACAGGCCTGCTGTCCGCCGGATTCGACAGGACCGAAAGGATCGAACCTTGAGACAACAGGCCCACGCGCGGCGTCCCCACGAGCGACACGCGTTGAAATGGCGTGCCGGTAACCCCCGGCACGCCATAGCGGGTCGCCAAATCAGCGTTGAGATACGAATAGTCTGCCGTAAGGAGCGTCATTGGGCTCTTGTCGTCGGCTATGATCGAATGCAGGAAAGACTGAGTCTCTTGATAAAACTCGGCTCTTAGTTGATCCGTGATCCCGTCGCGGATCACCTCCTGGACATCGAGGATTTGCGGAAACCGCAGCCACTGTCCGAAGAGGTCGGCGACGAAGCGGTCGGACTTGGGGTCGCTCAGCATTCGCTGGAGCTCGGCTCGGAGCACGTCAGGCGTTCGAAGCGAACCGTTGCCTGCGAGGTCGAGGAGACGTTGATCGGGGACGCTGCTCCACAGAAAGTAGGAAAGGCGCGACGTGAGCTCCGGGTCGGACAAGCGCACGCCCTTTTGCTCCGAGGCGCCAGAGAAGCTAGTCAGGTACAGGAACGACGGGGAGAGCAGCACCCGAGTCATCGCCAAGCTCAGTGCCGTTTGAAACCCGGCGTCCTGGTTCGCGACATAGACCGTCATCAAGTCGTTCGCCTCTGTCGGCTGCAACGGACGGCGATAGGCTCGTGCAGCGAACGTCTCGAGCTGTGTGCGCGCACAGGCGGAATCTTGAGCGCCCGGGCACTTCAAGTACGGCGCGCCAGGGGCCGCCAAGGCGCTCGTCAACGCAGCGTCGATGACGCCCATGATCTGGGCGGTTTGGATCGAGCCGATCGAGAGCGCCGAACCGTCGTTGGTGAATCCACTTGGCCCGGGGATATCCGCATCGAGTCCCGCCACGACAGCTGCCGGGACGTTGAGAAGGTCGACGAGAGAATTCTGTAGCTCTCCGGACGTCAGCCTGCGAATGGGGGTGTGGCCCACGACGAGTGCCGTTTGATTCGGAGCCCCCGCCGGGTTGTTACCAGCTACCTGACCGCCTGCGAGTAAGCCCGGTGGTCCGCCGCCCGGTGGTCCGCCGTTTGAGGGTCCCTCGACTGTCCCAGTGCACGCGCTGAGGCCGAGCGACAGTGCAAAGAGAAAACCGATAGTCGCGCTGCAGGGCATCGAGGATTTCCTTTTTGGCAAGCTAGCGTCGGGCGAAGGCGAGAGTCTTCTATCCATCGGTACCTGGTGTTGGCCACAACTGCCGGAACGATCACGGCCCGATGAGCCCAGTGCTCAGGTATACCGATGCCCGGTCGGGCGCCTTTGGAAAGTTGCGCCCCTGGGGCAACCTGCAGTGTCGCGATAGTGGTGGGGAGTCGACGCAGTTACCCCTAAGGGTTCACGGAAACAACAGCCCGAATCCAAGCGCGAAGCGGGCCGTCACGTCGGGGACGATGTAGAGCGTGCGGTCGGGCTCGAAGTAGTAGCGAGTACGCACGATCGGGAGCACCGGCCCGCCTCCGAGCTCGGCGAAGAACGACCGCGTTGCAAACCATTGCAGGCGCAGCGTGGCCTCGGCGGACGCCCACAGCTTCATCACGCTCTTCGGCCCGATTGCGATTTGCCCACGCGCATCCACGGCCGCAAGCTCTGCACCAGCGCAGGCGTGGACGGTGAGGCTCGCGTCCCCAAGATGTAGCGGACAGAGCTCGAGTCGCCCACCGACGAAGCGCAGTGAGGCGCTTCCACCCAAACTTCCGAGCTCACTGTTGCCGGCGAAACCGACGAGGCGCACCCATGGCGACCACACCGCTGGGCTCGCGCCGACATCAACACCAAGCTCGCCCGTCGGGCGCAAGCCGGGTGCAAATCCACCGCGCGCGCCGCCGAGCAGCACGATCGATACCCCGACTCGGGCTGGCGGTTTCCGGGCCGCAGGTTGCGGGGGCAAGTTCGGGACTGCGAGCTTCGGGGGCGGCGCAGGGGGTGCGGGCGCCGGTGGCGGCTCCGAATCGACCAGGCCGCCGAGCTCGATCACGATTCGGGCCAGGAACGCCAACGCCTGAGCCACTTCGGCGCACGTTTTGCCTTCGATCCGCCGAGTGCCTTGGTGTCCTGAGCTATCTAACGCAACCAATACTCCGTGGTATCCCGTGTCGTGTTCGGCGATGGTCAGCTCCAGCCGAGTCCCCGCTGCGCGCGACGTATCGCGTAGGTGCTTGGCTAGGTCAGCGCGGAACGTGGCTTCATCCGGGCATTCGGCGGGCGCTCGATAGCTCAGCTCGAAGGGCGCTGGCTCGTTCGGTGCCGCAGCGGCAGGCCGCAACGCGAGAAGAGAAAACGCGCCGAGCCGAACGAGCACAGACCGACGCATCCGGCGGTTCTAGCCACCGTTGGCTGGCTGCCGCAACCCAAGGCGCCGCTTAGCAGTCGCGCATGCGGCCCATCTGGTTGGCGATACGGGCTCGTTCGCGGCGCAGCTTGAAGAACACGCGCGAGCGGTCTCGACGTCAACTCGGCTGCTGCCGAGCTCGATCGCTCCACCGTCAGCGATTCTGATGCGATGCCTTGCCCCGATCGCCAATTCATGGTGCGCGACCACTGGCGGTCTCGGTTTCGCTGCCACAAGGAATGCTTCATGGATACCAACCGACTGAAGACACCTTTTAGGAGCGACTCGAATGGCCTCGCTTGAAGGCCTGCTGCTGCGCATGGTGATGGAGACAGCCGCCGCCACCGCCAAACGACTCCAGTTCCTGAACAGATCCGCGCGCGTGCGCGCTCTAGTCCTACGGTACTAGCCACGTCATCTGAGCGCACCGCCCGCGTGTGCTCAAGGTGCTGTCCCGCCGCCGGGCAGTGACGCCGGGTCGAACAGGGTGAGCGAGCAGTGGTGCGCGGTGGCGTCGCAGGTGGCCCCTTGCGCCATGCACCAGCACTGGGCCGCCGTCGAGCAGGTCCCCGGGTCATTGCTCGCCGAGCTCACGCAGGTGTGCGAAGTGGCGCTGCACACGTCGCCGCCGCACCCGTGCCCGGCGCCGATGCAGTCGGTGTCGTTCGTGCACGCCATACCCGGTGGCGGTCCTGCCATTGTGAGGCCTGGCTTCACCGTGCCGCCGCCCATCAGGTTGCTGATGCGCCCCACCTTGTTGGTCGAGAGCTCGGTGAAGTAGATGTTGCCGTCGGGGCCCAGGCAGATTCCCTGTGCCTCGGCGTTGTCCGTTGGGATTTGATACTCGGCGATGGCGCCGGCGGGCGTGATGCGGCCGATGGCGTTAGCGCCACCCGTCTCGGCGAACCACAGGTTACCATCGGGCGCGGCCACGATCGCGCCGGGGTTGCCGCCCGAAGGAACGGGGAACTCGGTGATGGTGCCCGTCGGCGTGATGCGGCCGATCTTGAGGCCGTCCTTCTCGGTGAACCAGACGTTGCCGTCGGGACCTTTGACGATCCCCCAGGCGTTGCTGGTCGCTGTCGGGATGGCCCACTCGGTGAACGTGCCGGTGGGCGTGACCCGGCCGATCTTGTTGCCGCCGCCGTTCTGTTCGGTAAACCAGAGATTGCCGTCGGGGCCGGTGGTGATTCCGTACGGTCCAGAATCCGCGGTCGGGACGGCGTACTCGGTGAACATGAAGCCCGGCGTGGTCTTGGCGACGCGGTTACCGATCGGCTCCGTGAACCAGAGATTGCCGTCGGGACCGGCGGTGATCCCCGCCGAGTCGCGTCCTCCTGGGATACCGCGCTCGGTGATCTGGCCACCCGGCGAAGCGAAGCCGACGCCCTGCTGCTTCGTGTACCAGACGTTGCCGTCGGGACCGGCGGCGATGCCGACCGGGCCGATGTTGGTGATCGCCGTCAGGTACTGAGTAGACGCGCCTGCGGGCGTGATCTTGGAGATCGCACTTGGCTTCGTGCTTTGGTGATTGAACCAAAGGTTGCCGTCTTTGCCGGCGATGATCTGGCCCGGCTGGCTGGGCAGGCTGATGTTGAACTCCGTGAACGTGATGGCCGGGCCATCGCCGCTCATCGCGCCTGCGGTGCCGCTGCTGCCGCCTGTGTTGCTACCGGCGCCGCCGGACGCGGGCTTGCCGCCGCTACCAGCGCCAGTCTGACCGCCCGCTACGCCGGCGCCGCCGGTGCTGCTGGTCGGAGCGGGGCTAGACGCGCCGGGGCAGGCCCAGCCGCTGCCCACCCACATGCACATGCCCGGCGAGCCACCGCCGCCGCTGCTCACACCCGCGCTGCCGCTCACACCCACGCTGCCGCTTACACCCACGCTGCCGCTCACACCCGCGCCGCTGCTATTGCCGTTGCCACTTCCGCCGGGATTGCCGGGATTGCCGCCGCCGTCGCCGCACGC
>Ga0307516_10008993_pt1 | contig 11192 bp, 14 predicted proteins | sample 19_EM_MG_FD_203310 | JGI IMG/M metagenome (GOLD analysis project Ga0307516, IMG submission 203310) | Populus trichocarpa ectomycorrhiza microbial communities from riparian zone in the Pacific Northwest, United States - 19_EM | ecosystem: Host-associated > Plants > Roots > Unclassified | place...
GAGTGGGGGCACTGGATCCCAAGCTGGTCCCAGAAACCACGCGCCACACGAGCCAGCGCTGCAGTTGGAACGGATATCGCAAGAACAATCTATATCCATTCAAATCAGGAAACTGGCGGTAAGGTCGTTCACAGACGTCTCTGAGCCCAGGATTGACGAAGTACCTGGTGATACAAGAGCTCTGTCGAGAGACTCCTGGAGCAGTGTGAGGTGCGATCCTATCTCTCTCGAGCGGAACATCCACCTGAACGGTCGATAGGGGTTACGCATGACCAAAGCAAAGATCGAGACCGTTGTAGGACGGTTAGATTGGTTGAGGTTGGAGGAAAACAAAGGGGATGCAGTCGACGACAGTGAGTCCAGACGCCGCACGAAATTGTCTGAGTTAGTAGCATCGCCAATCAAACGGCCTGATCCTTATCTCAACCCATTCTCAGCACTCTCAAGGAGGTAGAAGAAAGACTACGTCCCCCATCCGATCGCTCCGCCGATGTCCGCCACACGATAACTGAGGACGAGGTGGTCGAAGACATCCGAGATGCTGTCCACGAATACAAGGTCAGTAGTGGTCTCAGTATGGTTTCCTTGCCCATGGGACGGTCTACTGAGGTATTGGACAGCTCTCACTACAGAAGGACATCTACAAGCATAGCCGTGCTTTGGTCGTAAGTTATTTCTCTCCCATTCACGGATGTTCAGAGATTAACGCAATAATGAATCCCCACAGAACTCCGGTTAGATTGTTTCTGCTTTTATTAGCGCCCACTCACGATCTGTGAACAGCTGATAGATTGATACTGAACAGTATCCAACGTGCAGTTGGCGCAGGGTACGAACACAGGGATCGCCGTGGTTGTCTTAAAGGGACACGAGTGGCTCTCCTTGAGGAGATAGAGCAATGGACCGAGGACTCAACCCAATCTTCCATCTTCTGGCTGAACGGGCTCGCCGGGACAGGAAAGTCCACGATCGCCCAAACAGTTGCACAGCAGTGCTTTGCAAATGGCAGGTTGGGAGCGTCCTTCTTTTGTTCCTCCTTACGGAATCACGGTGATCCTGGCATTATCTTCCCAACTCTTGCGTTCCAACTCGCGCAGAAGTACGCCAATGTTCGATCAACCCTCATTCGCCATCTTCAAGACAATCCGGACATTGCGCACGAATCACTCGAAACCCAGGCGAAGGAATTAATCATTGAGCCGCTCAAATCCGCAGATATCCCCATGGTTATCGTTATCGACGCTTTGGACGAATTCAAGGATAAGCGGTCGTCGTCAATGGTCATTCCGGTGTTGGAGAACATCGTTCGACAGGTTCCCAAAACCAAATTCTTCATCACCAGCCGGCCAGAGCCACTGATAAAAGGTGGTTTCCGTCGCCTGGAGTGCGTCACTCGTGTTTCCGCCCTTCACGACATCGCGCCGCAACTTATCGATAACGACATCCGACTCTTCCTCAAGCACGAGCTATCTGAACTTGCCACCCAGTGGAGTTTGGACAACTGGCCTACGCCTGCACAGTTGGATCTACTGTGTACCAGGGCAGCCGGTCTGTTCGCATACGCAGTTGCAACCGTCAAGTTCTTGGACCGCGCAGTCAGAATGCCCAGCACCCTGTTTGCCATCATTGAGCGTTCCCCAAATGACACGGTCCACGAGGGAAAGGTGAAGGAGGTCCATGGGGGGTTAAGTCTTGACTCGTTGTGTACCTCCATTCTCCAGGTATCCTTCATAGGCAACAGCGCCGAAGATGATGATATGGTCCGTTCAGTGCTCGCTGCTGCTGCCCTGTTCACTCCCCCCTGTTCACCGTCTGCGATTCCCAAGACGGTTCGTGCACAGACAAGCGAGGTCGTGGACATAAAGGAGGTCATGCAAATCCTGGGGTCGATCCACTCGCTCTTGGAGCTCCGCGATGATCCCGATCATCCGGTCCGCCCGTTCCATAAGCTACTTTCCGACTGCCTCACAGATTCAGAGCGTTGTGACCGGCGGTTTTTCATCCCCAGAGACTCGTTGATGCCAATTTGACTCTCTATGGCGATCATGTACACCCAGCTGAAACTGTACGTGTAGTGTCTGCATCTTATGAATGTGTTTGTCAGTAATGGCTGCCCACAACCAGCAGTCACCAGTACCACTTTGACAGGGCTATTAAATACACACCCTTGTAGTTCTCCACAACCCCGGCCCCCACAAGCGCGCCTCTCGCTCACGAATGTAGCCGGCTCGGGCATTCTCATCCTCTGCCTGTCTTTTTTTTTGAGCCACCATTTGGTCCGCACCGGAGTTGGTCGGCGCGCACATCCAACCCTCCACCCACTGAAATCTCTCGCCTCCATTCCTAGCAAATGACAGAGGTGAAAGTAACACGGCAGATCCGATTGAAGCTTGACTCCTGACGACCTGATCATGATTATAACTATTTCTCGACATCTGAGCCGCTGCGGGCAAGCAGAAGATGTAGTAGATAACACAATTTGAAACACTTCCTTATGGATTCGCTGAAAGGGGAAGGATCCACCTGGCCCTCTAAAAACCCCGGGGGCAGCATACAATCACACCGATGGTTTTACAAAACGCAGGCATTGTTCGGCGTTGTTGAGGAGCTGCTCGTCTTTTGCCACCTGATTCGGGTGCTTAAGCATTGTTAGATGTTTGAGAATAGACCAATTACACACCTCGCGCAACCAAGGGATGATTTTATTGAGGACGAGCGTAGGCCCTACTGCGGCTCCTGGGGTTCCAAACACTTTCACCCACACCACGAATTTTTCTTCCAGGAATTGGCGTAGAGCAGGAATAAGAGCGGTGATATCTTCCCTGGCCTCTGTAAGGTGGACGTGCCAGGATATGCACGCATACCCGAGCGCAGTCTCCCCAAACAGGTGCTCGGCGTCAGAGTTCATTGTGTGGGTCTGGGGCGGGATACTGTCCTCCAATGCCTCGTTCATTAGCCTTAGACAATTACGGGCAATATCCGAGTGGTATTTCCCAGGAGAGATGTAGAACCTCTTGTCCGCACAACGGGTCGGAGAGGTTAAGAGGTCAGAAAGCAGTTTGTGGAATGGGCGGACATGCTGGTCGAGCCTCACAAGCGATCGAATTGACTGGAGGCCGGATGTGACTTCCCTGACCTCTAAACCAGTGAGACCGGCAATTGTGGATGGCGAGAGAGGGCGAGTCACGAGCACCGTGGTAGCGAGGATCGAGCGTACGATAGCATCGTCTTCGTCATCGTTGTCTCTGAACGACGCCTGGAGAACGGTGAGACACAGTGAATCGAGGCTCAACCCCCCATGGGTTCCCTCCACGGTCCCCTCATGGACCGTGTCGTCCGGGGAATGGGCGATAATGGTGTACTGTTCACTGGGTAGTGTGTCGTCGTCGTCGCCGTCCAAGAACCTGATGGTTGCAGCGGCATACACAAAGAGGCCGGCCGCCCTGGTACACAGCAGGTCCAGCTGCGTAGCCGTCGGCCAGTTTTCTATCCCGTTCCGGGCAGCGAGCCCAGATAACCCGTACTCTAAAAAGAGCCGGATATCATTGTTGACCAGGTGTTGTGTGATATCGTGAAGGGCAAGGATGTTGGTTTGGCCACCAAGGAGGGGAGAACGGAAGCTGGCGAGAAGGTGGGTTTCTGGTCGACTGGTCACGAGGAACTTGACCTTCGGGATCTCCTTGACCCAATGTCCCAGAGCGGAGAGAATATTGGATTGTGATTTGTGGTCCGGTCCACACTGATCCAACGCGTCGATGATGATGAGAGTTGGAACACCCACTGCCCTCAGTGGCTCCACAATCAAAACCTCCATTTGGTCAGAGGGCGGTTCATACACAACGTCTGGATTGGACTGGAGGACAGAAACGATAATTGATCGAAGTTGAGGGTGCTTCAGTGCGAGTTGGACAGCAAGGATGGGGAAGATAAGGCAGGGGTTGCCGTGGTCGCGTGAACAAAAGAAAAATGTTCCCAGCAGATGACACGCATCACACCATTCCACAACCGTCTGTATAATTGCGGACTTTCCCGTGCCAGCGAGCCCGTTAAGCCAGAAGATGGGAGGTTTTGTAGGATCTTCAGCCCAGCAGCGTATCTCGTGCAACACACACTCTCTGGTCCCCTTGAGACAACCGTTCCGGTTCCCGTGTTGATATCCTGCTCCATGCTCACGAATAAAACTATCCAAGGCCAGCATTTGGACTGTTGAACATGTGAGTCAGTCATTTCTAGCTTCCATTAAGTAAGAATCTGACCTTGGTCCTGTTGAATCACGTCCGGGGGGGGGAGGGACCGGAGCGAAGGAGAATGATCGGTGTTTGGTTGGTGACGCAATTGAGGGTACAGAGGGCCTGGGTAAGAACTGTGAAAGTGAACGGTCAGTGGTTTGTTGTGTGGTAGCACTTCGTTGAGGCTGGTGGATGAAAGCTCCGTAGGTTGTTGGTCATCCAAACCGTGACCTTCAATGGAGGATAGATCGGTGCCCGAGAGATCCTCCCGGTCTGTCGTGGAGAGGGCATCAGTGTCACTCTTCCCTCTCTTGCGAGAGTTTCTTAGACGACGACGGGCGTGATCGAGATGTTTCGAATTGAAAGTGCCTTCAAGGTGTTCGGGTCGATCCAGTCCGGCCGTGGGGTTGTTTGCGAGTGTGGATGATGTATGTGGGTGCTATCGCGAGGTCGACGGAGACGTAGACGTGTTAGGCGATGTTCGTGCATGCCTCTTAAAAAAACGCTTCGTAAATCCAAGCACGGCCGGAAGGAGTCCCGCGGGCTTGGCCTTGATCATCTTGTCATCTTTTGGAAGATTTTTTCCTTCGGTTTCGTCCATTTCCTCCCGATCGAGGGGATCGTACAGACTCGGGGGAGCGGCAGAGGTGGATAGAGAAAACGCCCTGTCCGTATGTGGAGTAGACGGGATGACCATGCGGCCGAGGTGTGGTAGAGGTAGCTTGTCTGGGTTGAAACCTCCGGTCTGGAGTTGCTTCACGTTAGAGGCTGCGAGTGAAGTCGAGACCATGCCAGGATTGGTTACCGTGCGATCCAACAGATTATCGGTACCTGTCACCATATCTTGGCTCGTGGCGGCAGGTGATCGCAATGCCTGTGTTACGCCTTCCAAACGCTGAAGTAAGGTTTTGAGAGTTGGGCGGTCGTGGGGTTGATGTTTCCAACAAAGTTCCAGCATCTCCCATAGATCATCTGTGAACCCCGGCCCACGAGGTCTCGTCGGGCGTTCGCCTTTGATCACTTTCAAAAAAACAACGGATATCCTGTCTTGGGGGAATGGCACCTGTCCGCTGAGAACCTCGTATATCACCATCCCCAGTGCGTAGCAATCTGATTCTTCCGTTGGGCGAATCTCCTTTGAACCAAACTGGTACGGATTGAGGAGCTCTGGACTCATCCATCGAATCGCGCCAGCCACCTGGGGTGAGATTGGGGAGATTGAGCATGTACGGTCAGTGACCATGGTGAGCGGACCAAAGTTTGAAATGCAGGCGCGCTTGTCAGAGTTGATCAGGATGTTGTCCTCAAGGCGGAGCAAGCGTAAGCCAACACCCAGCAGAGCAACGGCAGGTTGAGAGACACACCCCCTTGAGATCCGCGTGGATCATCCCCTCACTGTGCAAATACTCCAGCCCCTTACCAACATCTCCTAGCTGTGGGAGTTAAGCGGTCATCAACAAGAATCGAGATGATAGGACTCCGAACAAAAACCCACCAGCCCTAACCGATCTGCGTCAGGATGCACCCGCAAAAACTCGTTGATGTTACCATTTTCCATCCACTCTGATATCGCCGTAAATCTGGGATCGGTGATAGTCGCTCCTAGCAGTGGCAGCACGTTTGGGTGACGAAATGCGCTCCACATCACAACTTCCGCGCAGAACATCTGTAAATATCGCAGTCACCCTGTCAACGCACGTGAAAGGTGGTGAGGGCTGTCGGCCACCTACCTTTGTTAACTTCCCTTGGTCACTATACAAGCGTACCCTTGCCACCTTGACTGCGACCTCCTGGCCCCCAGAAGCACCCTTCCACATATCCCAGAACCCGCCGGGGATGGAGGGTCTTTCTGTTGGGTCATAGACTGCTTGGACGGCCAGTGATTTTGGAAGGATGGCACGATAGCCACATATCTTGCACAAAAGGCGCAAACAGGACATTCGTAATGTCTGATCGAGGACATCCAACGTTTGATCAACGAGACGCTGGGATTTTAGTCGTGGTCAGTGGACCGATTCTCCAGAGGCTAAAGAAAATGGAAACATGCCTCGTGTATTGTGTCGATAAAGGCCTGAGCGTCGTCGCTGCGGAGGCTTCTGACTATCTGGACCTCATCCTGGTTTGAGAGAATGGTCGTAATCAGGGAAATCTGCTCGGGGGTGGCGGGGGTGCTGAGGATAAGACGTTTCCAGAGTGGAGGGTCAAGGCCAGCGTGAGTAGATGGATCAGGGGGTCGAGGAGGCTCAGGGTGCCCCGCATCTGCGATATCCGGTAGTGTTTGCTGGGTGGTGCCAGATGGGGTTGGAACTTCCCCACCACAATGGTCACCGGGTTGATCGTGGGATTCGGATGAAGACCCATCGCGTTGGTGGGGTTGCGGGGAGTTTGACGGAGACTTGAGGTGCATCCTTCGACGGGGTGGCAGTTTGCAGCTAGGTACGAGCGGAGCGCCCGTTGGTGGTGGGCGATTTGCATTTGTGGGCACTCACGCACGTGGCACACTCACGGAGCCCGACTCCATGTCACGGTAATAAGGCGTTGGGCCGGCAGGTGGCAGAGTCCGGACGGGTAGTTCGAGCGACTCAATCTACAAGACAGTAGGGTACATGACGTGTTCCTACGAATTTTCGAGACACCAACAGAATGCCGCCAACAGGGATCCCCACGTCCTTGTTATCAGGCCGGCCATTTGCGCCCATCTCTCGTACGCCATTCAACAACGACCACCAATACTGCGATTGGGCTTCTTGGCATCGGCCGAGTCTGGGGAACGTGCTCCCAACAAGCCCCAAGGTGAAAGGATCTAGAGAGCAGGTCGCGTGCGAGACGCCCCGACAAACTCACAACCAATTGGAGCGTCAACGTTCAACCTTCACCGGCCCCCCCAAGACCTACCCTGAAACCTGTATCCGATTCACAACAGAGCGGGGTTCTTGTTGCGATCACTGGAGAGCGTCCCCCAACCGAGCCTTGGCCGGAGCGTGTGAGTTGGCTGAATGCGTACAACGGCGGAGGAGCACAGGTGTGAGAATGAGGGTGAGCTTGAGGGGGGGATACCGTTGCGTAGGAATGTGTAGGAACGAACGCGGGTGGTATTGGTAGGCGCCCTGGCTGTTATGTCGGACGATAACGTCGATCCCAATAACCGCGGCGGTGTCTCACGTCGCGTGTTTGGTTGGAGTTGCTTCACGTTGGTCGTGCTGATGTTCGCCGTGGTCGAGCGGAGGATAGAGAGTGAGCGGAGCTTCTCGAGGCAATTCACATAGGGTTCCTACGGAGGCGATACCAATCGGTCGTCTGCGACGCGGGGAGGTGAAGCGGCTTGCAATCGGCTCACCTGTAACAACTACCCACAAGTGAAGAGTAGGAGCATCTTCGGACAACGGCTTCGTCATTGCGTTGGCAACGCGAGGACCCACTTCTCCTGCACGGCGGGATACAGGAATTCGGCTCAGACTCGACGGTGGAATTGTTGTACCCTCCTATGATCGGTGTAGCCTTCGCCTCTTGGCCCTCCAGCAGCAAAAGTCGTGTCTTCTTTGACCCCGCCATAAGGTTCCATTCCAGTGCTCTTGATCGCCTCGAGGTAGAGGTATGCGGTGTGGAAAAATGGTGTCGTCGGGGGGGTTGAAACGTGGTGCAACGTTTTGGGCTGATACCGGGGATGAATGAAGTGTCTGTGTATCATATTTCTAAGGAAGTTTGAAGAGGGCTGACGCTTCCTAGGGAGTGGGCTGAACCGGGTGAGATAAGGCAATGGCAAACCGAGAGGGAACGAACCTGTTTGCTGAGTTGAACCAAAGACCCTACTTGTCGGTTGGGGGGATCGGGTTGGGATAGAATCCGGGGGTCTACAGTCCAGACTCCGTGGCCGGGTTGGCGGTTTGGGATGCTCGTACCCTGCTGAGCCTTGGAGCTGAAGCTTGACTACCAACCCCGCCCCCCACCGAGCCAGGGGCCCCTTCGCCACGTCCTCTCGCGGTATTCCGGGCGCCTCGAGAGAAACTTGGAGGAAATCTTCGGCCTTGGCTCCGTACCTGCACACGAAGGTAAGCTGAAGCTCGAGGAAATAGCTGTGAGACGCCGCACCGACCGGTCTCAATTCACGCCAGAGATGCGCCCAGGAGAATGTAGGATGTCTGGTAGTCGCACGACGACCAAGGGCGGCGATATATTCGTCCCTGGCGCCATGTGGGACTGGTCGTCGTCGTTATCGTTGAAGGTGAGTATTGGGGTTGGTCGCGTCGAGAACAGTGGAATTGTCCCCGTTGTAGCGCCGAATTTCAGTCCAGGGCGGTGCAAATAAACGCCGGAACCCCCACCTTGGAAACAGCAGCCTCCCCCTCCGAGACTGCGTTGTACGGCCAGCAGGAAGTTCATGTCTACCTCCCTTCAAGGAACTCTGAGCTCAACTGGGCGCACCGGATTACAATCTGATCCCAAAAGCCGCGCAGCGCACGAGCCGGTGCTGCAATTGGGACGGATATCGCAAGAACAATCGATATCCATTCAGATCAGGAAACTGGTTGTAAGGCTTCCTGTTGACTTCTGTGAGCTTTGGATTGATAGAACGCCTGGTGACTCAAGAATTCCGTTGAGAGGTTCCTGGAACAATGCGAGGTGCGACCCTATCCCTCTCTGACGGAACTTCCACCTGAGCGGTCGGTAGGGGCCACCTATGACCAAAGCGAAGATCGAGACCGTCTTGAAACGGTTAGATGGGTTGAGCTTAGAGAAAAACAAAGGGGATGCGGTCGACGACAATGAGTCCAAGCGTCGCATAAGATTGTCTGAGTGAGTACCACCAATAAGACGCCACCTTATCCTTATCTCAACCCATTTTCAGTTCTCTGAAGAAGGTAGAAGAAAGACTACGCCCCGCGTCCGGCAGATCCACCGATGCCCGTTGCACGATAACCGAGGACGAGGTTGCCGAAGACATCCGGGACGCCGTCCACGAATACCAGGTCAGTAGTGGCCTCAGTACGGTTCCCTTACCCACAGGATAATCTACTAAGGCGTCGATCAGCTCTCACAACAAAAGGATATCTACGAGCAGAACTGCGCTTTGATCGTAAGTCGTTTCTCTCTCCTTCACGGATGTTTAGAGATTAACGCAATGAATCCCCACAGGATTCCGGTTAGATTGCTTCTGCTTTTAACCAACGTACACTTATCACCTGCGAACAGCCGATGCGGCGGTACTGAACAGTATCAAACGTGCACGTGGCGCAGGGTACGAACATAGGAATCGTCGTGGGTGCCTTAAAGGGACACGAACGGCCCTCCTGGAGGAGATAGAGCAATGGGCCGAGGATTCGGCCCAACCTCCCATCTTCTGGCTCAACGGGCTCGCTGGGACAGGAAAGTCCACGATCGCCCGAACGGTTGCAGAACAGTGCTTTGCAAATGGCAGATTAGGAGCGTCCTTCTTCTGTTCGTCCGATGCCTCCTTGCGGAATCACGGCGATCCCAGCATCGTTTTCCCCACTCTCGCATTCCAACTCGCGCAAAAGTACACCAACATTAGATCAACCCTCGTTCGCCATCTCCGGCACAACCCTGACATTGCGCACGAATCGCTCGAAAGCCAGGCGGAGAAATTAATCATCGAGCCGCTCCAATCCGCAGATATCTCCATGGTTATCGTCATCGACGCTTTGGACGAATGCAAGGACAAGGAGTCGTCATCAACGATCGTTTCGGTGTTAGGGAGCATCGTTACACAGGTTCCCAAAATCAAATTCTTCATCACCAGCCGGCCAGAGCCACTGATAAAAGGTGGTTTCCGTCACCTGGAGCACATTTCCCACATTTCCGCCCTTCACGACATTGAGCCGCAACTTATCGATAATGACATCCGACTCTTCCTCAAGCACAAGCTATCCGAGCTTGCCACCAAGAAGGGTTTGGACAACTGGCCTACGCCTGCGCAGTTGGACCTACTGTGTACCAGGGCGGCCGGTCTGTTCGCATACGCAGTTGCAACCGTCACCTTCTTGGGCCGCACGGTCAGAATGCCCAATAACCGGTTTGCCGTCATCGAGCGTTCCCCAGATGACACGGTCCACGAGGGAAAGGTGGAGGGGGTCCATGGGGGATTGAGTCTTGACTCGTTGTGTACCTCCATTTTCCAGGTATCCTTCGCAGGGAACAGTGCTGAAGACGATGATATGGTCCGTTCAGTGCTTGCCGCTGCCGCCCTGTTCACTCCCCCCTGTTCGCCGTCCGCGATTCCCGAGACGGTTCGTGCGCAGACGAGCGAGGTCATGGACGTGAAGGAGGTCATGCAAATCCTGGAGTCGATCCACTCGCTCTTGGAACTCCGCGATGACCCCGATCATCCAGTCCGCCCGTTCCATAAGTTGCTTTCCGATTGTCTCACAAATCCGAAGCGTTGTTCTGACCAGCGGTTCCTCATCCCCAAAGGCTGTCTGATGCCAATTTGTGACTCTCTATAACGATCATGTACACCCAGCTAAACCCGTATGCGTAGTGTCTACACCTTATGAAAGTATTTGTAACGGCTGCCCACGACAAGCACCTTAACCGCCTCGATGGGGGTTTGCAAACCATAAAATCCGTACCCTTCTCTAGAGCTCCAGCCCCCACGAGCGTGCCTCTTACCCGTGGACCTAGCTGGCTCGGTGTTGTCGCTTTCCGCCTATCATTTCCTTTGAGTAACCATTTGGTCGGCGGTCGATGCACACATTCGATCCCGCACCCGCTGAAATCTGAGCTACTGCAAGCAAGCGGATGATGTGGGAGATGGCACTATTTGAAACACCTCCTTACGAATTCGCTGAAAGGGAAAGGATCCACCAGACCCTCTAAAAGCCCTGGGGGTGACGTACAATCACGCCGACGGCTTTACAAAGGGTAGGCATTTTTCAGCGGTGCTGAGGAGTTGCTCGTCTTTCGCCACCTGATTCGGGGTGTGTAAGCATTACTAGATGTTTAAGA
>Ga0307516_10008994_pt1 | contig 11190 bp, 9 predicted proteins | sample 19_EM_MG_FD_203310 | JGI IMG/M metagenome (GOLD analysis project Ga0307516, IMG submission 203310) | Populus trichocarpa ectomycorrhiza microbial communities from riparian zone in the Pacific Northwest, United States - 19_EM | ecosystem: Host-associated > Plants > Roots > Unclassified | place...
CACATCAGGTTGGCGGTGGGAAAGCCCAGCTCCCGGCCGCGCTGGTCGCCGCGGACGACGACGCCGGCCAGGCGGTGCGGCCGGCCGAGAGCGGCGGCCGCGGCCGAGACGTCCCCGGCGTCGACACAACTGCGGATGTACGTGGACGAGAAGACCAGCCCCTCCTCCGCCACCAGCGGCGCCTCCTCGACCGTGAAGCCGAAGGCGCGCCCGAGCCGGGTGAGCATGGCCAGGTCGCCGGCCGCCCGGTGGCCGAAGCGGAAGTTGTCCCCCTCCACGACGACCGCGGCATGCAGCGCGTCGACCAGCACGTCGTGCACGAAGGCCTCCGCGCTGAGCTGCGAGAACGCCGGGGTGAACGGCACCACGCAGAGGGCGTCGACGCCGAGTTGCTCGATCAGCTCGGCCTTGCGCACCGGCTCGGTCAGCACGGCCGGGTGTGAGCCGGGCCGGACCACCTCGGCGGGGTGCGGGTCGAAGGTCACGACGACCGACTGCAGCCCGAGATCGCGGGCGCGCTTCACGGTGTGCCCGATGATCGCCTGGTGGCCGCGGTGCACACCGTCGAAGACACCGATGGTCACCACCGACCGGCCGAACCCGCCCGGTACGGACTCGTACCCGCGCCACCGCTGCATCCCACTTACCTCTCTGAGAGTCCCGGGCTAAGCGTATCGGTCTGCGCGACTGCCTGAAACGCTACAGTTAGTCCCGATATGCGCGCTGACTGGAGCCCCCTCGTCCTCCTCGCGGCCGAGTTCACCTTCGCCGTGCTCTTCCTCCGCGCCCTCCTCGGCTTCCTGCGCCGCCGCGACCCGTTGCAGCGCGACGTCACCCTGGTCTTCGCACCCTGCACGGTGCTGTTCTGCGTCGACATCACCCGGCGGATCAACGGTGAGGCCCTGCCAAGCTGGGTCAGCGTGGTCTCGTTGACGGCGTTGCTGGCCCAGCCGTATCTGACCGTCCGGCTCGCCGCCCGGCTGCGCTCGGTGCCGGTCTGGCTGCAGCGAACGATCCTGCTCGTGCTCATCGCGGTCGCCGGCTGGCTCGCGTTCGCGCCGCGCCCGCTGCTCCCGGCCCAGTTGCTCGTCGCGGTGACCGCCTTCCTGGTCGCCGAGCTCATCGCCGCGGCGCTGCTGTTCGGCAAGGCCCGCACCCGGACCGGCGCGAACCGCGCCCGGCTGATGATCGCGTCCGGCGCGACCGTCGCCTTCGGCCTGATGATCGTGTTGATCGGGATCGGTTCGATGCCGGGCACCAGCCCCGCGTTCGACACCGCGAACCGGGTGCTGGCGCTGGTCTGCGGGTTCGGCTACCTGGTCGCCTTCGTCCCGCCGCGCGCGCTGCGCCGGGTCTTCTCCGCCTCGGCCGCCCAGTCGGTCACCGAGCGGCTGCTACGCGCGCCGGCGGAGTCCGCCGAGCAGGTCTGGCAGATCTACGCCGACATCATGCGGGTGCAGACCGGCACCGACGCGGTCGCGGTGCTCATGCCGCGCGCCGACGGCGTGCTGGCCCCGGCCGCCTACGCCGGCCCTCCGGTGCGCATCCCCGACGAGCTCGGCTTCGCCGACGTCACCGCGCTGATCCGCGCCGGCCAGCCCGCCCGGCTGCGCGACAGCAACACCGCGCTGGTCGCGCACTACGGCGACGACCTCGGCGACGACTTCGTGACCGTGCTGAGCATGCCGGTGCCGCCGGACGCCGAGGGCGCGGTGCTGCTGTTCAACCGCCACCGCAGCCTGTTCAGCGACGACGATCTGCGGCTGCTGGCCGCGCTCGGCGGCCAGGCCGGCATCCTGGCCGAGCGGCAGGCGGTCACCTCCGCGCACCGCCGGATGGCGGCCGAGCTCAGCGCCTCCGTCGAGGCGCTGACCCGGGCCAGCCAGGCGAAGAGCTCGTTCCTGGCGAACATGAGCCACGAACTGCGCACCCCGCTCAACGCGATCATCGGCTTCAGCGACCTGATGCGGCTGGAGGACCCCGACGGCGACCGGCGCCGGGTCCCCGCCGAATGGGTCGACCACATCCACACCAGCGGCCGGCACCTGCTCGGCCTGATCAACGACATCCTGGACCTGGCCAAGGTCGAGGCCGGCCGGCTGGACCTGCGGCTCGCGCCGCTGCGGGTGGACACCGCGGTGACCGAGTTGCTGACCGGCCTGTCGCCGCTGCTGACCACCAAGCACCTCACCGTCACGACGGCGCTGCCGGAGACGACCGCGCTGGCCGACCGGGTCCGGTTCCGGCAGATCGTGGAGAATCTGCTCTCCAACGCGATCAAGTTCACCCCCGAGGGCGGCGAGATCGCCGTCTCGGCCATCCCGGCCGACGACGTGGTCGAGCTGACCGTCGCCGACACCGGCGTGGGCATCGCGGAGGCGGACCTGGAGAAGGTCTTCGAGGAGTTCCAGCAGGTCGGCGACCCGGACCGGCACCGGGCCGGCACCGGCCTCGGGCTCGCGCTGACCAAGCGGCTGGTCGAGGCGCACGGCGGCGAGATCGCCCTGGTCTCGACCCTGGGCAGGGGCAGTGCCTTCACCGTACGGCTGCCGGCCGCGCCGCTGCTGCAGCTCGACCAGGGTCCCGCCGCGGGCGCCCGGGTGCTGCTGATCGAGGACGACCCGCAGTCGGCGGAGCTGCTCACCACCCAGCTCATCGGCGCGGGCTACCACGTCGACGTGGCCGGAACCGGCGAGGCGGGCCTGACCGCGGCCGGCGCCCACCCGCCCGACGCGATCGTGCTCGACGTCGCCCTGCCCGGCATCGACGGCTTCGAGGTCATCCGCCGGCTCAAGGCCGATCGCCGGCTCGCCGACATCCCGGTCTTCTTCGTCACGATCATCGACGAGCGCCAGGCCGGCCTGGCGCTGGGCGCGGACGGCTACTTCGTCAAGCCGGTCGACCAGTTCGCGCTGGTCGGCGCGCTGGCCCGCAAGATCGCGCACCGGCCGGTGCCCCGGGTGCTGGTCGTCGACCACGACGACGGCGTCCGGAAGGCGATCGAGGACGGCCTGCGCGCGGGCGGCGCCGACGTGGTGGCCTGCGCCGACGGCCGCGACGGCCTGACCCTGAGCCGCGAGAGCCACTTCGACCTGATCGTCTGCGACATGCAGTCGCCGGAAGTCGACGGCTTCAGCCTGCTGGCCGCCATCGAGCAGGATCCCGCGACCCGGCACACCCCGGTCCTGGGCCTGACCGCGGCGGCCGGCGTGGAGCGCCAACCGGGCGACGCCGGCCTGCTGGTCGCCACGGCGATGGCCGGCGGCGTGGTCGCGACCGCGATGGCCGGCGGGGCCGGCTGGGAGACCCTGGCACCGCTGCTAGGCGGGTCCGGAACCGCTGCGAACGACAATGAGGAGTAGCCGTGACGGTCGAGAACCCACGCATCCTGCTGGTCGAGGACGAGGAGCTGAACCGGACCCTGGTCAAGGCGGTGCTAGCCCGCGCCCAGATCGTGGCCGTGCGTGAGGCCGAGGTGGTGGACGCGTCGACCCTCGCGACCGCGCGCGAACGGCTGAGCACCGAGGACATCGACCTGGTCCTGCTCGACATGAACCTGCCGGACGGCAACGGGCTCAGCCTGGCGAGCGACCTGGCGGCGGGCACGGTCACCCCGGGCCGCTACCGCCCGTCGGTCATCGCGGTGACCGCGAGCGTGCTCCCCGAGGACCGCGCGGCCGCGCTGGAGGCGGGCTGCGACGGCTTCCTGGACAAGCCGTACGCGGCGGCGGACCTGGTCGCGACGGTCGCGGACCACCTGGCCCGGCGCCGATAGCAGGCGTCAGGCGGGCGCCAGGACGATCTCGGCGCGAGCCTTGCCGTCCCGCTCGGAGACGATCGCGAGCACGTCACCGGCGGCGTTGAAGACCGCGTACGGACCCTCGATGCCGACCGGCGCGAGCGGCCCGCCGTGGCTGAGCACCCGGGTCTCCTCGGCGTCGGCCTCGCGCTGCGGGAAGGCCCGCCGCGCGGCCGCGGCCATCGGCAGCGAGATCACGTCGGGCGCGCGTTCCTCCAGCTCCGGAAGCGTGGCGGCCTCGGCCAGCGTGAACTCACCGACCGCGGTCCGGCGCAGCGCGGTCAGATGCCCGCCGACACCGAGGGTACGGCCCAGGTCCCGCGCGATGGCCCGGATGTAGGTGCCGCTGGAGCAGGTGACGTCGATGTCCACATCGACGAAGTCGGCATCGGCCGGACGCCGGACGGCGAGCACCTCGAGCCGGGAGACGGTGACCTTGCGGGCGGCGAGCTCAACCGCCTCACCGTCACGAACCCGCTTGTAGGCACGCTGGCCGTCGACCTTGATGGCACTGACGGCGCTCGGCACCTGCTCGATCTCGCCGGTCTGGGCGGCGAGCCCGGCCCGGACCGCATCGTCGGTCACGCCGCCGGTGGAAACGGTGGCGGTGACATCACCCTCGGCGTCGTCGGTGATGGTGGTCTGCCCGAGCCGGATGGTCGCGGTATAGCTCTTGCCGGACCCGATCACGTAGGTGAGCAGCCGGGTGGCGCGGTTGACCCCGATGATGAGCACGCCGGTGGCCATCGGGTCGAGGGTGCCGCCATGGCCGACCCGGCGGGTCTTGGCCAGCCTCCTGATCCGGGCGACCACGTCGTGGGAGGTCATCCCGGCCGGCTTGTCCACAACGATGAGCCCATCCACGTTCACATGCTCCAGCCAACCAGACCGGCCCGGGCGGGCTCCCCGCGGGCCTCGGCCGGGCACCCCGAGGCCGCGATCAAGCCGGGGTCAGGCGACAGGAGCGGCAAGAACCGGCCTACCGGGTCGCGCCGAGCACGGCCCAGCCCGCCCCGCGCCATCGGACCAGCAAGAACATCAGCCGGATCACGGTGAACAACGCCAGGCCGAACCAGACCCCCGACAGACCCCAACCCAACGCGTACGCCAACCAGATCGCCGGCAGGAAGCCGAGCAGCGCCGCGGCCAGCGTCATCGTGCGCAAGTAGCCCACGTCACCCGCGCCGATCAGGACGCCGTCCAGGGCGTAGACCACGCCGGCGAACGGGAGCATGCCCACGAACCAGGGCCAGACGATCGCCGCCTGTTCGTGGACTGCCCGGTCGCTCGTGAACCAGCCTGGCACCACCCCGGCACCCGCCGCCGCCAGGGCCGCGAAGCCCACGCCGGCCACCGCACCGACCGCGGTGACCCGGCGGGCCACTTCGCGCGCCGCCCCGGCGTCGCCGGCGCCCAGGGCCGCGCCGACCAGGGACTGGGCCGCGATCGCCACCGCGTCCAGGGCCAGCGCGCAGAAGAACCAGAGTTGCAGGCCGATCTGGTGGGCGCCGACCGCCGCGACCCCGAACCGGGCTGCCACCGCGGTCGCCGAAAGCCAGCAGGCCTGGAAGGCGGCACCACGGATCAGCAGGTCCCGGCCGAGGAAGAGCTGGCCGACGATGACCCCCGGGCTGGGTCGCAGCGGTGCCCGTTCGCGGATCACCGCCCAGCCGAAGAGGCCGCCGGACAGCGACTGGGCGATGACGTTGGCCACCGCCGAGCCGGTCAGGCCCCAGCCGGCCGGGTAGACGAGCAGCGGGCACAGCACCGCGGAGAGCACGTTGGCGCCGAGGACGAAGAACAGCGGGCGCCGGGTTTCCTGCACCCCGCGCATCCAGCCGTTGCCGGCCGCGGCGAGCAGCAGGCCGGGGATGCCGAAGGAGGCGATGCGCAGCCAGCCCGCGGCGGCCTCGGCGGCCGCCGGGTCGGCGGCGAGGGCGCGGGTGAGCGGCGTGGCGAAGAGCTGGGCGAGCAGGACGAGCAGCGCGCCGGTGGCCAGCGCCAGCCAGGATGCCTGGACGCCCTCGGCGACGGCCGCGGTGCGGTCACCCGCGCCGAAGCGGCGGGCCGCCCGGCCGGTCGTGCCGTACGCCATCAGCGTGCCGAACCAGACGGTCACCGACATCACGGTGCCGCCGACAGCGACCGCCGCGAGCGGGACCTGGCCGAGGTGGCCCACCACCGCGGTGTCGACCAGGACGTACAACGGCTCGGCGGCCAGGACGACCAGCGCGGGCAGGGCCAGGCCGGCGATGCGGCGCGTGAGGGTGCCTTGGTCAGCGGCTGCGGGCGGGCTCATAGCTGGTCATGATGCCCGCCGAACCGTAAGGGGCGCAATGCGCCTGAACTACTTACCTACTGGCGGGTGTCCATCGACGTCTGCAGCGCGCGGCGGGCCTGCTCGCGGGCGTCGTCGGAGGGCTGGGGCTTGGGCTTGGCAGCCATGATCGTGGTCCTTCCACGGCGGGACGGGTGCGCGGCACCCACTGATCGATCGAGCGGCGTGTCGCGGGGGCCGGCCCGGGATCGCCGGACGGGTGGCGGGGCGACACAGCCCGGGATGGTGGACCCGGGTGGCTCGAGGGCTGCTGCGGCGGTCGGTGGTAGCGCCCGTGCAGAAACCAAATCACCGTTAACTCAAACTATCGTTCAGTCTCGCTGGCTGCCCCTCGGATCCCGCAGAGCGGGACGCGGATCAACGACAAAAGGCCGGCCCGCGGGCCGGCCTTTTCCAGGAGTTACTAGGTAATAAGGTGATTCTCCAGCTCGTCGCGGACCGCCGACACGACGTCCCCGGGGGTGCCGTAGCCGGTGAAGCCCGCCGCCAGCCGGTGCCCGCCGCCGCCCAGGGCTACCGCGACGGCGCTCACGTCGACCGCGCCCTTGCTGCGCAGCGACACCGCCCACTCGCGCTCGGCGAGCTGCTTGACCACCACGGACACGTCCACCTCGGCCACGCACCGGACCGGGTCGATGAGCGCGTCCAGGACGTACGGCCGCTGCCCGTGCCGCTCCAGGTCGTCGAGCGTCGCGTACGTCCACACCATGCCGTGCCCGGCCGCCGCCGTGGGATCGAGCTGCGCCCGGGTCAGCACGTCGGCGGAGAGCTTCATGGCGCCGAACGGGCGGCTGTCGAAGACCCGCCGGGAGATCTCCCCCGGGCGCAGGCCGGTGGCGATCAGCCGGGCGGCCATCTCGTGCACCCGCGGCGTGGTCATGTCAAAACGGAACGAGCCGGTGTCAGTGGCCAGCGCCACGTACAGGCATTCGGCGATCTCCGCGTCCAGCGGGACGCCGAGCTCGCGCAGCAGCTCCTCGGCGACCACCGAGGTGGCGGCCGCACCGGCGTCGACCAGGTTGATGCCCGCGAAGCCGGTGTTGGACGCGTGGTGGTCCAGGGCGATCGTGGCCCGGCCCCGGGACAGCCGGTCGGCCAGCCCGCCGAGCCGGGACACGGCGGCCACGTCGAAGACGATCACCAGATCCGGATCCGGCTCCGCCTGCTCCTCGCCGACCAGCAGGTCGAGGCCGGGCAGCTCGGCGAACGGCTCGGGGATCTCGAACGTGCCGGGGAACGTGGCCTGCAGCCGGGTCACCCCGAGCCGGCGCAGCCCCAGGCCGAAGCCGAGCATGCTGCCCAGCGCGTCGCCGTCCGGGTTGACGTGACAGATCAGCAGCACCCGGCCGGTCGTCGCCAGCTCACGAATCGTCGCGGCAGCCGCCGGAAAATCGGCTGCCGCGGGCGCGCCCTCCGAGACGGTGACCGCCTCGGTCACCCCTGGTCCTCGCGGGCACCGACCCGCTCGTCGGCTTCCTCGCCGTCGTCGCCCTCGTCGTCGACCTTGTACGGGTCCGGGTCGCCGGCATACTGCTTGCCGGCGGCCAGCCGCTGCACCTCGGCGTCGCGGTGCCGGGCCGCCTCCAGCAGGTCGTCGATCTCCTTGACGTTGTCCAGGACGTTGTCCAGGACGAAGGTCAGGCTCGGCGAGTGCCGCAGGCCCAGGGCGTGACCGACCCGGGTGCGCAGCATGCCCTTGGCGCTGTCCAGCGCCGCCGCGGTCGCGGCCTGTTCGGTCTGATCACCGAGCACGGTGTAGTAGACGTGGGCGTCGCGCAGATCACCCGTGATCCGGGCGTCCGTCACCGTCACCATGCCGAGCCGGGGATCCTTGATCTCTCGCACCAGCGATGCCACCAGCTCGCGGATCCGCTCCGCGTGCCGACGCGTCTTGGCCGGGTCCGACATATCGCCCACCTCCGACAACCGTGCCTCCGGGGCGAAACCGCCCCGCCCAACGTCTGAAGCCTACCCATGACCGCTGTGGCCCGAACGCCCCGTCGGTCCGTCACCCACCTGGGCACGGACGGGACCGACCAGGTGGGCTCAGTCCTCGTCGCCGTGTAGCCGGCGCCTCACCGAGAGCAGCGCGATCTCGGGCCGGCCGGCCACCTGGTGCTCGCACGTGTCGATCACCGCGCGCGCCTGGGCCGGCTCGGCGGCCACCACGGCCACCCCGATCTGGGCCCGCCCGTGCAGGTCGTGGTCGCCGACCTCGGCGACGCTGACCTCGTACTTGCGCAGCATCGCGATGATCGGCCGCAGGTAGGAACGTTTCTGCTTGAGCGAACGCGAGTCGCCGGGCAGCAGCAGGTCGAAGAGTGCAGTCTCGATATACATCAACGAGCAAGAGTACGCGCGCCGCCCGCGAAGATCAGCCGGATTTCCGGGCCACCACGACGTCACGCTCGATGCCCTGGTCGACCCGGTGGCTCAGCTCCTCGTACGGGACCAGGGCGAGACCGTTGGCGACGAGGATGTCCTCGGCCGACTCGCGCCGGGCGACCTTGGAGTTCCAGGACAGGCCGATGGCGCCGCCGGGGCGCAGCAGGTTGACCCACTGCGGCACCGCGCGCTCCAGCAGGTCCAGCGGGCGCCGGGACATGCCGCCCTCGTCCTCGTAGCTGCCGTGCGTGACCCCGTACGGCAGGTCGACGACCAGCACGTCCACGCAGTTGGCCCGGAGCAGGCCGTCGAGCTGGGTGGTGTCGGCGTTGAGCATCGTGACCTTCTGCACGGCGCCGGCCTTGTGGTCCTCCTTGCTCGCCGCCATCGTGATCTCCATCCGGCGAGCGGCCTTGCGGCCCTGCCGGCGGACCGGGTTCAGCTCGGCGGTGTGCTTGAGGCGCTTGCGCTTGAGCCAGGTCTGCAGGAACAGCTTGTACGCCTCGACGTCCTTGCCGTCGAGCTCCACGCCGACGGCGTCGTAGCCGTACATGAGTGCCTGGTTGAGGGTGGTGCCGCGGCCGGCCAGGAAGTCGCCGACGATCAGGTGGCCGTCGAGCATCCGGCGCGCCGAGGCGGACCCCAGCAGGGTGAGGTTGAGCAGGAGCTTGGTGAACTGCTCGTTGGTCTTGCCGGCGTACTTCGGGATGGTGATCAGATCGCTGTCGTACCGGGCCAGAGGCGTCATCTCCAGCGGGCGCAGCAGGTCGTCACCGGCCTGCTCGAACAGGGCGTAGGCCGCCGACATGTTCGACAGGTAGGCGACGTCACGGGGCTGGAGGTCCGCGGTGAAGGTCAGATACTCCACGCCGCCGATCCTGGTGGCGTCGATATCCGCCACCTCGGACGAGAGCACAGGACGGAAGGCGGCCAGCTCCGCCCGGGAGAGGCGGCCGGCCTGGTCGGCGTAGACGCGGTTGGCGGACGGCGCGAGGAGCAGGGCGTAGCGAGGCATTCCAGTAGTAAAGACAACGGCCCCCGGCGCCGTAGCGCCGGGGGCCGTTAACCGGGGGTTGTTACGCCCGCGGCTTCTCACGCATCTCGAACGTCTCGATCACGTCGCCGGGCTGCGGCGACCCGAAACCGTTCAAGGTCAGACCACACTCGAAGCCCTCGCGGACCTCGGTGGCGTCGTCCTTGAACCGCTTCAGCGAGCTGATCGTGACGTTGTCCGCCACCACGGTGCCCTCGCGCAGGATGCGCGCCTTGGCGTTGCGGCGGATGAGGCCCGAGCGGACCATACAGCCGGCGATGAGACCGATCTTGGACGAGCGGAACACCTCGCGGATCTCCGCGGTGCCCTGCTCGACCTCCTCGAACTCCGGCTTGAGCAGGCCCTTGAGGGCTGCCTCGATCTCCTCGATGGCCTGGTAGATGACGCTGTAGTAGCGGATCTCCACGCCGGCGCGGTCGGCCATCTCCTTGACCTTGTTGCTGGCCCGGACATTGAAGCCGATGATCGTGGCGGTCTGGTCCGAGGATGCCGACGCCAGGTTGACGTCGCTCTCGGTGATCGCACCGACGCCGCGGTGGATGACCTTGAGCTGCACCTCGTCCGGAATCTCGATCTTGAACAGCGCGTCCTCGAGGGCCTCGACCGAACCCGAGCCGTCGCCCTTGAGCACCAGGGTGAGCGAGGTCTTCTCGCCCTCCTTGAGCTGCTCCATGAGCGTCTCGAGCGTCGCCTTGCCCTTCGAGTTCGCGAAGCTCGCCGCACGACGGCGAGCCTGCCGCTGCTCGGCGATCTGCCGGACCGTGCGGTCGTCCTCGGCGGCCAGGAACGTGTCGCCGGCGCCAGGCACCGACGTCAGACCCAGGACGAGCACCGGACGGGCCGGACCCGCCTCGGTGACCTGCTGACCGTTCTCGTCGAGCATGGCCCGGACGCGACCGTGCGCGCCACCCGCCACGATCGAGTCGCCGGCCCGCAGCGTGCCCCGCTGAACCAGGACCGTGGCAACCGCGCCACGACCCTTGTCGAGGTGGGCCTCGACCGCGACACCCTGCGCCGGCCCGTCGATCGGAGCGGTGAGCTCCAGCGACGCGTCGGCGGTCAGCAGCACGGCCTCGAGCAGGTCCTCGATGCCGAGACCCGGCTTGGCGGCCACGTTGACGAACATCGTGTCGCCGCCGTACTCCTCGGCGAGCAGACCGTAGTCCGTCAGCTGCTGGCGGACCTTGTCCGGGTTGGCGTCCGGCTTGTCGACCTTGTTGACCGCGACCACGATCGGCACATCTGCCGCCTTGGCGTGGTTCAACGCCTCGACCGTCTGCGGCATGACGCCGTCGTCGGCCGCGACCACGAGGATCACGATGTCGGTCACCTGGGCACCACGGGCACGCATGGCGGTGAACGCCTCGTGGCCCGGAGTGTCGATGAACGTGATCGCGCGCTCTTCGCCCTGGTGCGGGACGACGACCTGGTAGGCGCCGATGTGCTGGGTGATGCCACCCGCCTCGCCGGCGACCACGTTGGTCTTGCGGATCGCGTCGAGCAGCTTCGTCTTACCGTGGTCGACGTGACCCATGACGGTCACGACCGGCGGCCGGGTGACGAGCCTGTCCTCGGCGATCTCGGCGTCGAGGTCGATGTTGAACCGCGACAGCA